>OOCD01001970.1_pt1 | contig 11557 bp, 9 predicted proteins | sample 1671791 | NCBI WGS metagenome assembly OOCD01 (sample SAMN06348193, study PRJEB24527) | human gut metagenome | biome: human gut; feature: ankylosing spondylitis patient; material: feces | host: Homo sapiens | place: China | collected 2015-10
ACACCGGCACTCATCTCAACGGAAAAAGAATTGTTGGAGAGACAGACCGGAAAATCGGTCACTTACAATCGGCATCATTATCTGGCCTCACGCGAACCGGAAGATATGGTATGGTTGGAAAAAGCAGGTATTACAGATGATTTCACGATGGGCTATCCGGATGTTGCCGGTTTTCGCCTCGGCACATCTCGTCCGGTACATTGGATTAATCCTGAGAATAAACGTATCTCGCCACTTATTCTCCACCCATTGGCAATCATGGAATGCAGCCTGAACGAACCTGTTTATATGAATCTTGGCTATGAGGGAGCACTTGCCTACTCAACACAACTCATCAAACAGGTGGCATCTGCCAACGGCGAACTGGTGTTGCTCTGGCATAACGACTCCATCACCACCCGGATCAAGCCGAATGTCTCTGTCGACTGGCAACGAAAACTATTCGCCGCCATCATTGAAGAATTGATAAAATCATGAAGATACTGATATTATGTGATATGTTTCCCCCTGCATTCGGACCGAGAATGGGCTATTTATGCAAATATATGAGGCGGGCCGGATGGGAACCTGTCGTTGTCACTGAGCAAATCGATGACAGCACGTTCTCTTTCCTGAAAGGAGAAACGCCTGTCACATATGTAAATTTCTTTCATTCCAAAGGGAAAATCCTCCAAAAGTTAGAGTGGATATGCATATTCATACTCGATTATTTTTTCCATTATAAAGACAAGAAGATGGCAAAAGCCGCCTCCCGTTTACTGGAAGAAGGGGAATATGCCGGTATCCTGTGCAGTTCATACCGAACTTTCCCCTTGCCGGCCGCCCAATATATAGCAGAGAAATATCATCTGCCGTTAGTAATCGACCTTCGAGACATAGTCGAACAATATGCTTCCAACGAATATATCGCTCATAACTTCCGTACCTTTTCCTGGTTGGATAGAAAGATCACGGAAACATTCCGTCATAAGTTATTACGGGACAGAAATAATGCATTGAGAAAGGCGGATCAGGTCACGACCATTTCCCCCTGGCATGTGGAAAAACTTCAAGCATACAATCCTAACACAGAATTGGTTTACAACGGTTACGATCCAGAGCTCTTCTATCCTGAACAACATCGGACCTCTCAATTCGTCATCACCTATACCGGACGTTTGATTAGCTTGGCGACACGTGACCCTCGATTGCTTTTCGAGGCCGTTAGCCGGTTAGATCGTGAAAAGCTCATTGATCCAGACCAGTTCCGCATCCAATGGTATGTCGACGCCGGATCAAAAGCGATCATCATGCAGGCAGCAACCGCTTACCCAGTCGCCCGGTATATGGACTTTTTCGACTATGTTCCCGCTTCCGAGATTCCCGGCGTGTTAAACCGCAGTTCCATTCTGCTGCAACTCGCCAATACCTTTGCATCCGACGGACCAAAAGGATTTATGACTACCAAGCTTTTCGAATCGATGGCTGTCGGGAAACCTTTACTCTGTGTAAAGAGTGACGAAAGTTGCCTCGAAGCTACCATCCGGAATACCCGTTCCGGACTGGCAGCCCGGACAGCCGAAGAAGCTTTTCGTTTTATCCTGCACCATTATCAGTTCTGGCAGGATAATGGGTACACACACATAAATACGGATAAGGAAGCAGTGGAACGTTTCTCCCGTAAAAAACAAGCTGAACAATTTATGCGTATCTTTACCCGACTAAACAGCAAATGACAGACATGGAAAGGTATCTGAACATTATAGCTTTCAATATTCCCTGGCCTGCCAACTACGGGGGAATCATTGATGTATATTATAAGATAAAAGCTCTGCACCAGTGCGGTGTGAAGATCATCTTACACTGTTTCGAATACGAACGTGCCCATTCGCCCGAACTGGAAGCCATCTGCGAAAAGGTATTTTATTACAAGCGACATACAGGGCTACGTACCAATATAACCCTGCTGCCTTATAACGTATACAGCCGCAAGCATCCTGAACTGATCGCCAATCTGTTGAAGAACGATTACCCGATCCTGTTCGAAGGACTCCATTGCTGTTATTACATAAACGATCCGCGACTACACAACCGGAAAAAGATTTACCGGGAAGCAAATATCGAACACGACTATTATTATCACCTGGCACAGGCGGAGAGCCATCCGATCAGGAAAAGCTTCTTCCGGATAGAGGCTTGGCGATTCAAACATTATCAGAAAATACTGAAACATGCCGATCTGATGATTGCCGTTTCAACAACCGATGCTGACTACCTCCGGCACCAGTTCCCCGACAAACCGGTCGAATTCATGCCTTGCTTTCACACCAACAACCAAATTACGGTCAAGCCGGGTTCTTCCGATTTTATCCTCTATCATGGTAAACTATCCGTAATAGAGAATACACAAGCAGCCCTCTTTCTTATCCGGAATGTGTTCAGTAAACTGGACTGCCGTTGCATCATTGCCGGTATGAATCCGCCGGCTTCTTTGTTGAAAACGGCAGCTCCCTATCCGAATATCCATATCGAAGCCAATCCGTCAGAAGAACAGATGAACGACTTGATACACAATGCACAAATACATGCCTTGATTACTTTTCAGGCAACCGGATTGAAACTAAAACTACTGAACAGCCTGTTTGCCGGACGCCATACAGTGGTCAACCGACTGATGATAGCAGGTAGTGGACTGGAATCGCTCTGCCATATCGCCGACACTCCGGACGAAATGGTCTGCATCTGTCGGAAATTGATGCATACCGATATGGCTCCGGAGTCGATCGAGCAGCGCCGCGACTTTCTTTATCCGACTTATTCCAATCAATATCAAGGCGAACACCTCTTACATTTGATCTATGAAGTATGATATCCGACAAGCAGCACAAGCGTTGATTAGCCAACTAAAGGCTATCGATTACGAACGATTGCCTATCAGTAAATATAACAAACGTTATATTGCCCGGCTGAAACCGGTTTTATCCTATTACATGAAAATCTATGCGGACTGTCTCCTTAAAGGACTGGAATCTATCGGTAGCTCACCGGAGGAGATAACACTTATCGACTATGGTGGCGGAAGCGGCTTCCTGAGTATACTTGCTAAACAAGCCGGAATCGGCCGAGTCATCTACATCGACCTCAATCCGGATTCCGTCAATACGATCCGCATCTTGAAAGAGCTGGTCAGGACCTGACATTATTCTTCATGGAGACTCAGACACCTTAGCAGATTGGTGCTCGGCAAATAAAGTCAAGCCACAATTGCTGATCGCGACCGACCTGATCGAACATGTTTACGACCTGTCGGCTTTTTTCGCCAATTTGGTTGCCATCGACAACAAGATGCAAATGTTGTTTACAACGGCCTCTACACCTTTTAACCCGTATGTGAAAAGAAGGCTGCATCGGCTTATGACCATTTGGGAAAAGGAATATTATGCTTTACGTCTGCATTATATCCAACTGCACTTTCCGGCCCTTTCCCCTGCCGAAGCGAAAGAAGCTGCACGAAAGACGCGCGGACTTACCTTCCCACATATCCACAAGGCTGTCAAGACCGGTTCCTATCCTCTATTGAAAGATGCTTTCAACACCTGCGATCCACGAAACGGGAATTGGACAGAACGCATCTTACCCATCGAAACATATCGCTCGCTGGCAAAACCTTTCGGTTATCAAGTCCGGATAGGAAAAGGTTTCTACAACACGGATCGCTCCAACCCGATCTCCACATTCATTTGCTTAGGTATCAACGGTCTGATCAGGATCAGCGGAAAAGCTGGTTTCCTATTTGCCCCGTTTATAACCCTGCACCTACAGAGCGATAACAAAGGACGATAAGTTACAATAACCAAAGCTATGGGTTACGACGCTTAAAGCTATGCATTAGCCATCGTAAAGCTATGGGTTATGTCTCCTAATCCGCAACAGACCGGAAGAGTAGTTGCACATACTCCTTTTCCCAATCGGCAGGTTTCAGGATTGTTCCATTCCATAAAAGCAGGTCTATATCGATCGGAATCTTCCCTTTCTGCTTACTGTCCGACATGCGTCCCAATCGTTTTTCCATCGCCTTCACAGCCCGCCTCACCTCTTCCAGCGAAGCATTCGTACCGGCAACAGCCACTTGGTTCAAGAATAAGCCGGAATCGGATAAACCTATCGGCTCCGTATAAATCGCTTCAGAGAACCGGATCGATCCGAAATAAGCACGCAACAGACTGGCCGCCGACTTTAGATTCGCCTCGCAATCCGTATTGGACCCCAAACATAATATAACATTGTTCCACATAGTCATATTTTAAAGCCTTTACGGAGACAAAACTAACAAAAAAATACCTACAATACGGTATTGACCATATTACCATTTCATGCTACCTTTGCGCAAGATTTTAAAAAGATGAGACTATCAGAACTTCGTACAGGCGAAAAAGGGGTTATAGTAAAGGTAATGGGACGCGGAGCATTCCGCAAGCGCATTATCGAAATGGGGTTTATCAGAGGAAAAGAGGTTGATGTCATCCAGAACGCACCGCTTAAAGATCCTATACACTACCGTGTAATGGGTTACGACGTTTCATTAAGACGAAACGATGCGCAAATGATAGAAGTCGTCAGTGTGGCTGAATTCATAGAAGCCAGTACCGGAAAACAGGAAAACCGCCCGGTGGATTCTTATATCCAAACATCTGGCAAGAGTTTACAGGCTATGGCCATGCACAAAGGTAAAACCATCAATGTCGCATTAGTCGGAAATCCCAATTGCGGTAAAACATCTTTATTCAATTTCGCATCCGGTGCACACGAGCATGTCGGTAACTACAGCGGCGTGACAGTCGACGCCAAAGCCGGGACATTCCATCAGAATGGCTATACCTTCAAAATCGTAGACTTGCCGGGGACCTATTCCCTATCGGCTTACACCCCTGAAGAACTCTATGTTCGCAAGCATCTGAATGAAGAACAGCCAGACATCGTAATCAATGTAGTCGATGCATCCAACTTGGAACGCAATCTGTATCTGACCTGCCAACTGATCGATATGGACGTACGTATGGTTATCGCCCTCAACATGTACGACGAACTGGAACGACACGGAAATAAGTTCGACCATAACTCTCTCTCAAGGATGATCGGTACGCCGATTGTTCCGACCATCAGTAAGACCGGCTTCGGTATCGAAGAACTTTTCAACCGCGTCATAAAGGTCTACGAAGAAGAAGATCCCGTACTCCGCCATATCCATATCAATTATGGTGATGTATTGGAAAAGGCCATTTATCCAGTAAGGCATGCTTTGAAACTGAACGGAAATGTATCCAAAAGCCTTTCCAAGCGCTACCTTGCCATCAAGTTGCTAGAAGGCGATCCGGAAGTGGAATCATTCGTCAAGTCAATGCCTGGTTCCGAAACAGTCATCCACGAACGCGACCGCAATGTCGCTCAAATCGAAACCCTTCTGAAAGAAGATTGTGAGACAGCCTTCACCAATGCCCGCTACGGTTTTATTTCCGGTGCACTGCGTGAGACCTACGAGCAAAACAAAATAAAAGAAGCGACAAGCACCCAGATCATCGATCTGTTCGTAACCCATAAAGTGTTGGGGTTCCCGATCTTCATCCTTTTCATGTGGATCATGTTCGAAGCCACTTTCCGCTTGGGAGAATACCCGATGGAATGGATCGAATCGTTTGTTGGCTGGATCGGAGAGTTCGTACGTGGAAACATGAGCGAAGGCCCGTTGAAGGATTTACTGGTCGATGGCATTATAGGAGGCGTGGGAGGCGTTATCGTATTCCTGCCCAACATATTGATACTGTATGCCTTCATTTCTTTTATGGAAGATTCCGGCTACATGGCGCGCGCCGCTTTCATCATGGACAAGATCATGCATAAGATGGGGCTACACGGCAAATCGTTTATCCCGCTTGTGATGGGCTTCGGTTGCAACGTGCCGGCTATCATGGCATCTCGTACGATCGAAAGCCGTAACAGCCGGATGATCACCATGCTGGTAAACCCGTTAATGAGCTGTAGTGCCCGCCTTCCGGTGTATGTCCTGCTGACAGGTGCTTTCTTCCCCCAGACGGCCGGAACGGTCATGCTGATCCTCTATGCTTCGGGTATTCTGCTTGCTGTCTTAATGGCACGTCTGTTCAAGCGCTTCCTTTTTAAGGACGAAGATGTACCTTTCGTGATGGAACTTCCTCCTTACCGCATGCCGACAGGTAAATCAATTATGATTCATATGTGGGAAAAAGCCAAACAATATCTGCACAAGATGGGGGGGATCATCTTGATCGCTTCTATCATCATCTGGTTCTTGGGATATTTTCCTCGTCATTCGGAAAACGGAGATGTTTTTGAGAAGCAGATTGCCGAAGTGGAACAGTCCGACACGAACCCGGAAGACAAAGCGGAAACCATCGCTGAACTAGAACGCCTGAAATCGATGGACCATCAGCAGAAATCCTACATCGGCCGTATCGGCCAAGCCATACAACCGATACTCCATCCACTGGGTTTCGACTGGAAGATGAGTGTCAGCCTATTGACCGGTATGGCCGCCAAAGAAGTCGTCGTCAGCACACTGAGTGTCTTATATACAGGAGAGTCGGATGATAGCCAGGTCTTGACCGAACGATTAAAACAGGATAAAAATGCCGAGGGAGAATTGGTCTTTACACCTTTGGTCGCACTGAGTTTCATGCTCTTTGTCCTGATCTATTTCCCTTGTATCGCTACAATATCGGCCATTGTCCACGAATCCGGCTCCTGGAAATGGGGTATATTTGTAATTGTTTATACTTGCGTACTTGCGTGGTTCGTCTCATGCGTAGTCTATCAGACAGGGCACTTCTTTATGAACCTGTTTAATTAATACACCTTCTTTATGTGGCAGGAAATAGCAGTTTTCATCATCGGCCTTATCGTTATTTTCTATATCGGAAAGAAAATATATAAGTTCTTTACACATCCCACCGGAACAGACAATCCTTGTCAAGGATGTCCGGGATGTGCATTAAAGAACAAAATCCGAAACAACTGTATCTGACTTCTCTACCCAAAAACAAGAGATTCGAGGAAGTATATTATTTTGCTATTTTATACAGATAAAGTAGTACTCAAAGATTTACACTATCTTTGCAACCGACTAAACAATAGAAAAATGCATAAGAAAATTTATTTATCAGTTATTTTAGGAATTCTGTTCTTTGTCTCGTGTAAAGACAAAAAACAATATTACGAAGAAAGTGGTACCGTGTTTCATACCCTATATACGATCAAATATGAAGCGCCCCATATTTTAACGGATAAAATCGATGCCGAGTTGCAAAAGTTCAACCTGTCCTTGAATCCCTTCAACCCAAATTCGATCATCGCAAAAGTGAATAATAACGAAGCGGTGGAAGTAGACGAATGGTTCACGGAGGTATTTAACAAGTCGATGGAAGTTTCCCGCAATTCAGATGGTGTTTTCGATATCACCTGTGCCCCTCTGGTTAATCTTTGGGGGTTCGGTTTCAATAAAAAGGACAGTGTGACACCTGCTATGATCGACAGCCTCAAAACTTTTGTAGGCTACCGAAAAGTACATCTGGAAGGCAAAAAGGTCGTGAAAGACGATCCCCGTCTGCTATTGAACTGCTCCGCCATAGCCAAAGGATATTCCTGTGACGTGATCGCCCGCCTGCTTGAAAAAGAAGGAGTGGAAAACTATATGATTTTGATTGGAGGCGAAGTGGTAGTAAAGGGTGTCAATCAGAATGGCGTATGCTGGCGTACCGGTATCAATCTCCCGGAAGACGATCCGGACGGCATCAAAAATAATTATGACGAAATCGTCCAACTATGTAAAAAAGGCGCGATTGCCACTTCAGGCAATTATCGCAACTTTTATATCAAAGACGGTAAAAAATATGCCCATACAATCGATCCACGTACCGGTTATCCAGCCGAACAAAGCGTGTTGAGCGCAACAATCGTTGCTAATGACTGTATGACTGCCGATGCTTACGCCACTGCATTTATGGCAATGGGCTTGGAAAAAGCCCGGCAAATGGCAGATTCCTTACCTGAGATCGAATACTATGTGATATACGCTGACGAAAATGGGAAGCATCAGATTGAATACTCAAAAGGGATGCTTCAGTATCTGCCTAAACGGAAACAATGATAAGTTCGGATAATTCCTGATTGATTAAATATGACAAGAAACGTCCTGAACCAGTTTGAATGTAAAATAGGAAAAGCGGGCGAAATTTTATGTAATACGGATGACACCGGCAATGTCTTATTGTTTGTCTCTTCCGGAAAACTGGTCATCTATAATCAAAACCAGACGCCGGTTGCCGATGTGGACGAAGGACATTTTGTATTACTGCCTGCCGAAAAATCATTTATTGCGATAGCCATCACATCGACACGACTCATACTCATGCATGCCGGTCCGCTTTCCGAAATGATAACAGACGATCCGGAATGGAATCCGGATCGTCCTGTCATACTCCCTATCTGTCCATCTTTAGCTAAAACCCTATACATAATCGAATATTATCAAAATGAAAAGCGAAGCGAACTGAACTAACGAAGCATAGCTTTTATCAACTCGTTATTTTCCTGATGCAAACTGAAACGTACCTTGTGATCGTCGCCATACTGCCAATCCATTATCGGAACATTGTTTACTAGCACTTCCGACGGGCGCTGCGGAGCGTCGATCTCCAATTCGTATGTCCGTGCTTTGCACATGCCGTTATACGATCCTTCCACTGGGAAAACAGTAAACTCTACTATCCGCTCGCTCTGCTTACATTCAAAACGGGTTGTAGCAATCGCTCCATTTTCATAATCATATGTTTTACCATCATCTTCATACATCGTATAGGAAGAGACATCTTTGGGAAATACTTTCACCATCAAAGTATCCAACGGTTCCTCCCCAATGAATTGCATATCTTTTTGGAACGGTATGATCGCCCCTTCACGTACGAACAGCAACCCTGCACGGTTATCAGGTATTGCATGCTTGATTTCCCTACCGCCAGCCAATTTTTCACCTGTCCAAAAGTCAAACCAGTTCCCTTTCGGCAAGTAGATCGAATCACTGAAGATACCGACCAGAAAACTTTGGCCAAACATATACTGATAGACCATATCATCCGTCTTACGGTCATCAGGAAACATCAAAGGCATGGAGCGTACAACCGGCATACCGGTCTGTGCCCCTTCCAATGCTGCCGAATAAATATAGGGCATCAACGCATAACGCAACTTCTTTTCTTTCTCTGGGAAATAGAATGGTTGATGCAACGAATACCAACTATTGATCTGCACCCATGGCAAGAAGAGGCCGAAATGAAGACTCTGCAGTTCCTCGTCCTTATTGACATTCATCACGTCGCAAGAAGTATTGAGAAAACCGCTCATACCCAAGTTCAACTGGTCGAACAGAGCCGTACGCCCTCCCCCATTATCACCGCTGGTGGAAGCGCTCCAATGCTGCGTTCCCGACCACCCGGCAGTATAATGATGCCAAGAACGGAGTCCAGTGTGTTCACGCATCATCTTATACATCTGCTTCGGCAAAAGAATCTGGTTCAAGTTATGCATCTCTTTATCGGTGTGTCCGTTATAATACTTGAAATTCGGATGTTCGTCTATCGTACGTGCCGGGTCCATCTTGAAACCGTCTACACCATTATCCACAAAGTTCTTCAAATGATCCATCCAGTGCTCCTGCCCGGAAAGAGGCTTCCCCATCGCCTTCGCCAACGCATCCTCCTCCGGAACGCTCAGATCATACTCGATACAGAGCCAAAGCCCCATGTGATACCCCATCCCATGCAGACGGCCGATAAGCAGCCGATGGTTTTCTTTCTTCGGATAGCGAGTAGAATCCCAATAAGCTTCAGCCGAAAACTTCTGATAGTTCCATTTCTTTTTAGTCGAAAAATCATAACGTTTCTCCATCCATTGCGGTTCGAGCCAGAATAAGTCGCAAGGGACACCCATCTCACGGAAACGTACAGCATCATTCAAAATATCGAATTGGTCTTCCAGCATATTTGGACCGAAACACAATCCGTATGCATATTTCGGCAACAAGTAAGGTCGACCGGTAATAGCCGTATAATAGTTGATCACATCGGGCATCGAATTACCGAACATCAAATAGAAATCCACCTCGTCCGTCGTATTATAGATTGAGAAAACATCCGACTGGTAGTTGCCGATATCAAAGAAATTTTTCCGTGTCGTGTTGTTGAAAATACCCCAATTTTCGGAACTGATCATAAAAGGCATCGGAATCTCGGTATGCTGGTAAGTAGTCCACATACGAAACAGTTCGCCCCGATGTTGAATATGGTCGCGACTGGTACTGCCACCACCATAGAACCGTTCGCCGTCTTTCAGCGAGATCGAAAGGATACTGGTGTTCTTGTAATCGCCGGTTTCCGCCTGGTCTTTCATGTTTCCCGGATTTTTGTCGTCACCGATGATCGTTCTATTGTTGGGGACTTTCATGTCCTTGTATTTGGCATTGATCACTTCTCCCAGCTCAATGCACAACGGATCGGCAGAAGTAAGAAAGACTACTTTCTCGATAATCACCCGCCCTTTCCGGTCAGAAACAGATATAGCACCGGTCTTTTTATCAACTTTCAGTCGATAAGCGCCGGTCGATACTTCAAACTGCTGTTTATTGTCTTTCGGGGAAACCGGAACCGGGTCCCAATCCGTCTTAATAATTCCGTAACGTTGCATCAACGACTCAGAAAAGGTTGAACGAGGAGTAACCCGAATCCGGAATATCCCATCCGTACAAACTTCCACATTCATGTTCAGCCCATTCTGTAAACAAACATCGAATGACTGTTTCTCCCCTGCAGCAAAAGCGGATTGCAGGAAAAACAGACATACAAGCAAATAATAGATCTTTTTCATGATATTTAAAAGTTAATACCACAAAAATACAGACTTCCTATTCGCCTTACCTTCAATAAATCATCTTAAAACATAGAATTTTGTCCAATCTTCAGAACTTCTTCAACTCTTGATAAAGCAGCCTGACCGGTAACCCCATCACGTTATAAAAACTGCCATTGATGGCTTCGACTGCCACGTACCCGATCCATTCCTGTATGCCATAGCTACCGGCTTTATCAAACGGACGATATTTATCGACATAGTAGACGATCTCGTCATCATCCAGCCTGGCAAAGCAGACGGTCGATGAAGCGGAAAAAGAAACCGTTTTTTCTTTTGTCGTAATACAAACACCGGTAATCACCTCATGTACATGCCCGGACAGTTTCCGAAGCATGGCGATAGCATCTTCGCGATCTTTCGGTTTTCCTAAAATTTCACTGAAAGTCCACACAATCGTATCGGCAGTGATCAACAATTCGTCTGCCGACATGGAAGAGATGTAGGCTTCCGCCTTTTTCCTAGCGATATAGACCGGAACCTCGTCCGACCGCAACGTTTTGGGAAAGGATTCGTCTATATCCGGGATCGTCTGTACTTCAAAGTCAATATCCAATCCCGCCAGCAATTCGCGTCTCCGGGGAGA
>OOCD01002004.1_pt1 | contig 11409 bp, 10 predicted proteins | sample 1671791 | NCBI WGS metagenome assembly OOCD01 (sample SAMN06348193, study PRJEB24527) | human gut metagenome | biome: human gut; feature: ankylosing spondylitis patient; material: feces | host: Homo sapiens | place: China | collected 2015-10
AGCTTTAAGATAAGAGCGGATTCTATGATCGAGCGTTTCTTTATCCATCTTGGCTTGACCAAAATTGAGCCCGACCAAAAATTCCCGCGCCCCATAGCTGCCGACGGAGAAAAACAACTCCAGGAAGTAATAGTCATCCTGTTTGCGGAAATCGGGGTTTTTACTACACTCGGCGTATAAGTAAATGCGCTCCTCAAACGCTTTGGAGGATAGTGAAAAATGGGTGGAATAGAATTCATCGTCTATGATGTCGATAGTGTATGGCTCGTTCATATCGTATCCCCTGTTCGCATTTATTCCCTAATGTAATTTTACTGCTCATATTATACTCATTTTCCTAAGAAAGTAAAGGAGATGGCATCAATGCTTGAGAAAAAAGATCATGTAAAGCGGATACAAGAAATCACCTTTGAAGCCTACAAATCCAGCGGCCGGATCGCCGCGCTTCTGGACCAGAATACAGGCCCCTCGGAACAGTTGTCTGAGGAACTGGAGCGGGTGGCAGCTCAAATAGAGCATGGGGCGATAGAACTCCGCAACCTTTGCGCCCGCTATCAGGCGCCGCTTCCTCCGGTAGGGCAAAAGCCCGCGCTGGAGCCGTTGAACATCGCCGGCCGTGCGGAGTGTAACGAATTTGGCTGGCTTCATATCCAACTGAACGCGCTGCTTCCCAACTGCCGCTTTGCAAGCCCCCTGTGGATCACAGACACCATAACCAGGCTCCTGGACCGACTGGAGCGGCGAAACGGCAAGCTGCCTCTTTTGGAGGAGGCCCTGCTGATGATCGACGAACACTGCGACATCGCCGCCCGGCAGGTCTACGACCAGGATAATAAAGCGTGGAAGGCAATCTCAAACGCGCTCAAGGGCCGGGTCGTCGCTGACGATGACCAGTACAGCCTGGGGGTATGCCTGCTGTCCAGACGCTCGTCGGAAGCGGAGTGCCACATCTATGTGCTCCCTGTTCAGGACGCGGGAGACTTTTTCTTCCTGCGCTCCGACCAATACCCCTTTTCCCGTTGACCTCCGGCTACACCGGACCGCACGGCGGGCGTACAACATCGGTTACAGCGGCGGGCAAATCCCCGCCTTAGCCCGTTACATACAGCATACGATTTTAGACCGGACCATCGGGGCGTCCCACAGAAGGATGTAACCGATGGTCCGGGCAGTTTTTTGCCGTCTGCTCTGGCTTTTTGTACGGCGCTTCATCCGTTACATTGAAAATTTGTAGATGTCCTATGCCACCTACCGATACAAACAGACCTCAAATCTGAGAGGAGGGCTACCATGCTCTATGACCGCAGGGATTTTGGCCTGCTCCGTCTGGCCGGGACCTATCAATGGCTCCCCCTGGCCCCGCTGCGGGCCCTTTCCTCCCTGAAACACCTCTACCGTGAGGCGGAGCTTCTGTCCACGCTGGGACTGTTGAGCTTTTCCCGCAGCAATCAATACCTGATGCCCTCCCCGGAGGGTTATCAATTCTTGGCCTCTATGGAAATCGACTGCCACGCCCCCACCAAACGCCCTTACGCGCAAAGCTCCGCCCTACGACGGCGGTTAGAGGTGGGGACCGTCCTGCTCACCTGCCTGGGGGCAGGAATTGAGCCGGCCTATGACAAAGTAGACCGCTTAAAACGCCAACCGGTTTTTCTCCCCGCTTTCGCCCTGCGCGGCGGGGACGGCAATCTGATGAACGCCGCCAGCTGTGTCGGCTTCGGCCACTGGGGAAACCACGCTTATCTCCTCCAATATGTCAGCCGGCAAAATCCCGGCTTTTTTATGAACAATGAGCTGTCCCATCTCTATAACCTGGCAAGCGTGTTCAGTGAGCGCCTGGACACGCCCCAGGCCCTTCTTTTGGCCGGAGAGAGCTATCGGTCCATTTATGAAATGCTCTCCAACCAGACCCCATCGGGACGGAACGGGAAAAAGGGCTTTACCGATTACAGCCAGGCATATCCCCGGCTTGGTATTCCGGTGTCCCTGGTTTCCTGTGACGATACCGGGGCCATGCAGCTGGCGATCATGCGCCAGATGGATTACCGCACCCGGATTGCGCAGGCTGCCTTTGGAGCCCGGTGGAAGCCGGAGGACGACCGCCTCCCGGAAGCGGACGGCCATGTGGACGGCAATCCCCTGGTGATCGCGGTGGACATGGACCTGCGCCGCTTGGAGCGGGTCTGCCGCGACGCGTGCCAACAGGGACGGCGTGAAATCCTTGTGGCCGCCCTGGAGGGCCAGATGTCCGGCCTGCTCTTGGACCAATTTCCGCGTAGGGCGCCGGTCCGGGCCCTGCGTATCAATACCCAGGTGCTTGCGGCGGCTTTCGGAGAAAACTTTTCCGCAGGCGATCCCTGGCCGAATGAGCCGCTTCGCTGGAAAGGCGGGCTGATCCATGTTTAGGCTGTCAGATAAACTGGCCCGCCTGGAGGACCGCATTTCGGGGCGATGGGGAAAGAAGCTGGACCGTTTTTTCGACCGCCGCAAGGGAAAGTGGAAGTTTTATATCCCGCTGGGGCTGTTCTGCTGGTACTTTTACGGAATGCTCATCAACTCCGTCCACCTGGGGATCAAATCTACTTTCAACGCGACCGGCGATCCGGTGGGCTCCATTTGGGTCGTCAACCCATTCCGCAATCTGCTGGCCGTCTTTACCCCCACAGGCCTGGGCGTCACGGCAGTCGGCTTTATCCTTTTTTGTCTCATCACCAAAAAGGGCTACATCTGGTTTTCCGGCTACAAGTTTATCCGGGACAAACGCGGCTTTGACATTCTTCCCGATGGCACACACGGTACCTCCGGCTTCATGTCCAAGAAAGAACAGGAGAAGATTTTGCTGACGGGCCCCATCTCGGAGCTGTCCGGGACGCTTCTCGGCAAGCTGAAGGATGATCCGGACGATGATGACAAGTACGCTGAGTATGTGACTCTGCGCCCCAATAGCGGCCTGACGGAGCACATCATGGTGTACGGCGCCACCGGCGCGGGCAAGACCCGTGGCCTTGTGAAGCCCTTTATTCTTCAATGCGCTGCTAAACGGAGCACGCAGGAGAGCCTGATCTGTGTAGATCCGAAGGGAGAGGTCTACGAGAGTATGTCCTCTTTTCTCCGGGAACAGGGTTATGAGGTCCGGATGTTCAACCTTCTGGACATGGAAAACAGTGATGCCTGGAACTGCCTGAGCGGGATTGAGAAGGACAAAGACCTGGTGCAGTCCATCGCGGAGGTCATCATCAAGAATACCTCCAACGCCAACGAGCGGCAGGACTTTTGGGAAAAGGCGGAGCTCAATCTGCTCATGGCTCTGATGCACTATGTCCCATCCCCGGCACCACGGAACTGCTCCCGATTCAGCAGCGGTCTCTCGGGGCCATTTACCGGATGCTCTCCAACGAGTCCTTTGGGGATCTGGAGCGGCGCTTTGAGGCGCTGCCCAAAGGTCACCCGGCGCTGGCGCCCTATGGTATTTTCAAGCTGGCCAACCGGCAGATCTGGGGCAACATCGCCATTGGATTGGGCAACCGCCTGTCTGTGTTCCAAAACCCTTTGGTGGACAAAATCACCTCCTACAACGAGATCGACCTGACGCTTCCCGGGCAAAAGCCCTGCGCCTACTTCTGCTGTATCTCCGCGCAGGACTCCTCTCTGGAGTTTTTGAGCTCCCTGTTCTTTTCCCAGCTCTTCGCCCGTCTCATTGAGTACGGCCGGCGTCACGGCAAGCATGGGCGGCTACCCATGACGGTCAATGTATGCCTGGAGGAGTTTTGCAACATCGGGAAACTTCCGGACTTCAAGCGGGTGCTCAACTTCTGCCGCGGCTCCGGGATCTTCTGTCAGCTCATTGTGCAGTCTATTCCCCAGCTCCAGGACCGCTACCCCAAAACGGAGTGGGAGGAGCTGATCGGCTGTACGGATATTCAGATCTGCCTTGGATGCAACGATGTGGACACGGCGACCTACATCTCAAAAAAGTGCGGCATGGTCACTATCAAGGTGGAGAACAACCAAATGCCACTTTTGCCGTTGTTTTCTCCGGTTTATAGCTCCACCCGTCCATACAGCCAGACCAAGAGCAACACCCAGCGGGCCCTCATGCTCCCGGATGAAATCATGCGCATGGACAATCAGGAGAGTCTGGTACTTCTCCGAGGTCAAAAACCGCTGAAGCTCTACAAGATCACGCCGGACGAACACCCCAGCTTCCAGCGTCTGCACGATGTTAAGGTATCAGACTACACCCCTGAATGGCGCCGCCAGGAGGAGTTGGCCAAGGCCGAAAGGAAGGCCCGGGCCAAGTCCCGGCCAGCGCCGTCCGCGCCGGAGGCCGGTCCTCCGCCCGCTCAGCCGGCAAATACGGCGCCGGCAACCCCTGGCCAAAAAGAAGCCGGCGGGGAGACGGCTCCTCACAAGGAGCGGGATCAGATCCTCCGGCAGGAATACGACTATGGACTTCTGGACCCGGAATTGGATCGTGTCTCCTCCCAGTCGCCGGACACTGAGGCCCCCTATGGCGCCTTTGACCTGATCGAAACATCCCCGGATGAAGTGGGCGGGCCATAAGCCGTTCCATGTCCCTACGCCGCTGACAATCAACAAACTTGTGTAAAAAAGGAGATGGTCCCAATGAAGGCAGCACCAATAACGAAAAAGCCGTCTTTCCCACTGATGAAGCAGGGGGACATTCAGAATATCTACCATTTGCAGATGCCCCGCTGGCTGTTTACCGATCCCCGATACATAGGGCTCTCACTGGAGGCTAAGGTGACCTACACCTTTTTACTCAACCGCTTCCAGCTCTCCCGGCTCAACGGCTGGCTCAATGACGACGGAGAGGTGTTCATCATCTACACCCGCCGCTCTCTGTCCAGCGAAATGCAGGTGAGCTATCACAAAATCATTGAGGCGATGAAAGAACTGTCCTCCGCCGGCCTGATCTGGGAGCGCCGGTGCGGCCGCGGAGACGCCAATCAGATTTACCTTGCCCTGGTGGAGCACCGGGAGACGGCAGGCGGCAGCGCCCCCTTTGTACCTCCGGAACATGAGGCCGCCGGAGGGGAGCAGCCGGTACCCGCTGGTGGGTCGGCTTTGGAGACAGGGCCATCCGGCAAGGGGCGTACTCCACCGGAGCCGCACGAGGCACAGGCCCCTCCCGCCTCCCCAAGAAGTGCGGGATCGGAACTTCTTGTCCCCGCTCAGCCGGAGCAGCGAGGCACTGCGGCCGGTTTAGAAGTCCCAGGCCCGAACTTCTTGAAGTCTCAATCCGGAACTTCAAGAGATTCGGAAACGGAACTTCCAGAAGTTGACCAGCGGGACTCCAGTTATATTGACTTAAATCATACTGATGGGATTCATACTGAATTCAGTCTGTCCTGCCCGTCCGGCGCCGGAGACCGGATGGACGGACTGGGGCCATGGTGGAGAAACCTGTCCGAGCAGGAACAGCTTGCGCAGATTCTGGAGAACTGTTCCCTGTGGGTCTTTGACCCGGAAACGGCAAAGGTGTTTGAAAATGCCATTGAGCGGCTGTTTTATACCCAGGAATATCGGATCGGGAAGGCTGTCCTGCCCCAGGCCAATGTGCGCTCCCGCCTGTGGGATCTGGACAGCACCATCCTCCAGTCCGTGGAGGGGAAGCTCCGGCAAAACCAGCGCAATGTCAAGAACTCGACCGCCTATACCATGGCGGTCATTTTTAACGCCATCTGCGAATCGCAAAGCGATCTTCTGCTTGACCCCTATCTCAACAGCATAGGCGGAGCCCCGGCAGGGAGTGAGAAAGGCGGTGAAAATCAATGCTTTTGACAAATGACCAGCGGTTTCTCCTCGACATCCTGCGGGAGGTCCGCTATATGCGGCTGGATCAGATTCTTCCGCTTATGCGCCTCCGCGATCCAGCCAAAGCCAAGTCCCACTGTGAGGCGATACTGCGCTATCTGCGCTATGCGGGAGAACTGGTCCCCGTGGGAGACGATCTCGTATGTCTGGCGGAGTTCCGGGGGCAGGAGGCAGACCCCGAGATGCTGTGCGCGCTGGACATTTTGCTGTCTCTCGCCGTAGGCCCGCCGCTTCAGCTCACCAGCCGGAGGCCGCCTTATAAGCTCTGCTTCCTGCTGGAGCGGGGAAGGGAGAGTGGGAAAATCGACGCATTCGCGGTCCTGCCGGTGGAGCCGGGACGGGAACAGCTTGTCAGCATCCTTTTGGCGCAGCAGTCTCAGGATGTGACCGTGCTTTTGTCCCTGTCCGATTTGGAACAGCACCGGCTTTTACATATCAATCAGCGGCACTACTTCGTCATCCGGAAGGAGGGTCGCCTGCGGTTCTTTAAGGGAGGTGAGGCCAGCCAATGACAGCCGCAGTAAGCGAACAACTTAGCCCAATCAGAAAGGAGCCAGACTATGAGCTACACAGAGCATGATGAGACCATGGACAGCCGCAGCTTGGACGGGATCACAGCTTCAGGCGCTGCGGAATCTTCACCCGTGGGCGTTTCTCAGGAAGCGCCCGGTGTGGAGAGGGCAGATCCCGCCGGAGACAGGACAGAAGGCATAGCCCCCGTCCTGGAGGCTGGCACCGAGGAGGAGGCGACCGCCCCCGCAGCCCAGGCGGAGGGAGGCGGGCTGGACCCGCCTGAAGCTCCCTTGCCTTCCGGTGAAAGCGAGCAGACCGGCGAGGCTGGTCCGGAAACACCGGTCGAAGAAAAGCCAAAACGCAAGCGGGTTTCCCGCAAAAAGGCGGCGGATTCCCCGGAAGATACATCCGGCGGCGAGGCCGCTGGGGAGGCCGCCCAGGCGTCTGAGGAGGAAGATACCTCCAGCGGCGCCTCGGATGATTTGAGCGCCCAGGGAGGCGATACGCCGGAGCATGACGATGACGAGGATCTGGAGACGGATGCCTTTGTCCTGAGTGATGGTGGAGAAGAGATGCCGCCCACCCCATTGGAGGGTACAGGTGATGATGATACGGCAGACGCCCCAATGGAAGGTCCCGAGCCCGCGCCGTCTCCCAAGGCACGGCCGGCGCGGCGTACAGCGTCAGCGGCAAAGACGGCCAACAGGCCTAAAAAGGAATTTACCAGCAGGCCGTTGAAAGATAAGCCCACGCTGCTCTCCCTGGATCTGAACAAGCTGGACGAGGACCTGTCCGAAGAGGAGCGGAATGAATGGAATGCCATCTATGCATCCTACCGTTCCAAGTCCATTCTCACCGGGCGGATCATGGGCATCGACACCCATTCCTTTACTGTCCGCAACCGGGAGACAAGGCAAACCGAGCGGCGCAAGATGCTGTGCGCCGTTATCATCAACTACCGGGTCAAGGTGCTGATTCCGGAAACCGAAGTGTGGTACCCAGGCCAGGAGCGGCCGCCCTATGTACTTCGCAACATGAGCGGCGCGGAGACCGACTATATCATCCTGGATGTAGACCGCGAGGGCGGTGTGGCCATTGGCTCACGCCGAATGGCGCTGGCCGCCCAGAGGCACTTTTTCGATACCATCAAAGGAGGGCGGAGCATTGGCGAGAAGCTGACCTGCCGCGTTCTGGCTGTGGGCCCCAGGCGGTGCCTGGTGGAGTGTGGAGGCAGGGATATGAGCCTAAGCCAGAAGGACCTCACTTACATCGCTACACCTGATCTCCGGACGCGGTATCATCCCGGGCAGACTTTGAACTGTGTTCTGAAGGAGTACGACCGCAGAGAGGGGCAGTTCTGGGTTTCAGTAAAGGATACAGTGGACAACCCCTTTTTTGGAGCGCTCCGAAGGCACCCTATCGGAAGCCGCCGGCAGGCGGTCATCTCCGGCAAATACGGCGGCGGCGTGTTCTGCACGCTCTCCGACGAAACGGTATGTCTCTGCCACTACTCCACACTGCACTCAGACCCGGATTTCCATGTGGGGGACACGGTCATTCTGGCAATCAAGCAGTTTGATTATGAACGCAGCCTGATCTATGGCCGCATCCTCTCCAAGTGGTGAGTAGAATGGCAGATGAAAAGTGTCTCCTGGAAGATCTCCAGGAGCTTGTAGGCTGTCTCTATCTCTCGGATCTGAGACTGCTGTGCAGCCGTGAGCGCGTTCGTCAGGCCCTGAAACAGCTCAAAGCGGAGGATTATCCCCCGGCCCAGTGGCAGGATGCAGCTCATTATCTGATGTCCTAAGGTGCAGCCAAGCCCTGCCGTCTTATACACTGATATGAGAAAAGCGAATGCCCGCAGGCCTTCTTTAGGATGTGTCCTGCGGGCATTCCACTTGCAATATTGATAAAGTAAAATGGTAAATTTCGTTTCAGGCCCCACATCGCCCACCCAGTATTGATTGTTTCTTTATCCTTCTCTGAAATACATAGGGGCTACGATCCGTTTCAGAAAACCTTAAGCGCCGCTTGACGCATCTCTCTGAAAGTTGTATAATTTTATGTGGTTAGTCATCGCTAACCGGCGAAATTATGAATGGAGGTATTCCTATGTCCCTGATTCAAAAAGAAATTGCCGATTTCTCCGTCCAGTGCTATCAGAATAACGCCTTCCGCACCGCTACCAAGGCGGATGTACTGGGAAAGTGGAGCGTGTTTTTCTTCTATCCCGCCGACTTCACCTTTGTGTGCCCCACGGAGCTGGAGGACCTGGCAAACCTCTACGATAAATTCCAGGCCATCGGCTGCGAAGTTTACTCCGTTTCCTGCGATACCCACTTTGTCCATAAGGCGTGGCATGACGCCTCCGAGCGCATCCAGAAGATCCAGTATCCCATGCTGGCTGATCCCACACATTGTCTGGCAAAGGATTTTGAGGTCTACATCGAAGCCGACGGCGTGGCGGAGCGGGGCAGCTTCATTGTCAACCCCGAGGGGAAAATCGTGGCCTATGAGGTCAACGCCGGCAATGTGGGCCGGAACGCCGACGAACTGCTGCGGAAGGTACAGGCGTGCCAGTTCGTGGCGGAGCACGGAGACGAGGTATGCCCTGCGAAGTGGCAGCCTGGCGCCGAGACTCTGAAGCCCAGTCTGGATCTGGTGGGGCAGCTTTAAGCCATGGAGCAGACGGCAAATTTCTACGATGTCGTGGTCATCGGCGGCGGTCCAGCGGGACTCACTGCCGCCCTCTACCTGGCCCGTGCCCGCTACCGGGTAGTGGTCGTGGAGAAGGACCACTTCGGCGGGCAGATCACCATTACCTCGGAAGTGGTGAACTATCCCGGCGTGGGCAGGACCAGTGGGACGGAGCTTACCGAGACCATGCGGAAGCAGGCGGAGGGCTTCGGCGCTGAATTTCTGCTGGCCGAGGTCACCGGGCTGGAGCTCTCCGGTGACATAAAGACCGTACGCACCGGCCGGGGCGATTTGAGGTGCTTCGGTGTCCTCCTGGCCACCGGCGCCCATCCCCGCATGGTGGGCTTCCAGGGGGAGGAGCAGTTCCGTGGGCGGGGCGTGGCCTACTGCGCCACCTGCGACGGAGAGTTCTTCACCGGGAAAGATGTCTTTGTGGTGGGCGGCGGCTTTGCTGCGGCGGAGGAGAGCGTGTTCCTGACCAAGTACGCCCGCCAGGTGACCATTCTCATCCGGGGAGACGACTTCACCTGCGCCCAGGCAACAGCGGATGCAGCCAGAAACCACGAGAAGATCACCGTTCTCACCAACACAGAGGTGGAGGAGGTGTCCGGCGACACTTCTCTCCGCTATCTCCGGTACCGGAATACCAAAACCGGTCAAGTGACCAAGCACCATGCGGCGGACGGAGAGACCTTCGGCGTGTTCGTTTTTGCCGGTTATGAGCCGGCCACGGAGCTGGTGCGCGGCCTGGCTGAATTGAATGACCAGGGCTATATCCTCACAGACCGGAGCCAAAAGACAACTGCGGACGGCCTGTACGCCGCAGGTGATGTATGTGTCAAGCCTCTGCGCCAGGTGGTTACCGCCGTGGGAGACGGCGCCCTTGCCGCCACGGAGCTGGAACACCTGTGCGCCGCCATGCAGGAAAAGACCGGCATCCATCCCAAAGCTCCGGTGAGCCGGGCAGAAGAAACAGCGGTATCCACCGAAACAAACAGCACACTTTTTACGGGGGGCATGCCGGCCCAGCTCCATACGGTATTTGCCCGGATGGCCGCTCCACTGGTCCTGCGGCTGTATCTGGACGAAACGCCTCTTTCGGCTGAGTTGAAGCAGTATATGGAGGAACTGGCGGCGCAGAGCAGTAAGCTCACAGCAGAGATAGGAACAGCCGAAGAGATGGAGCACCTGCCCTGTGTCCGGGTCTGCCGGCCGGATGGGAGCTGGACAGGCCTCGCTTTCCATGGGGTCCCCGGCGGCCACGAGTTCACCTCCTTCGTCCTGGGCCTCTACAATGCCGCCGGGCCGGGGCAGGCTCTGGACGAAGATACAAGAGCAGCGATTCAGTCGGTCCAGAAGCCTATCAAATTAGAGATTCTGGTCTCCCTCTCCTGTACCATGTGCCCGGAACTGGTGACGGCGGCCCAGCGGATCGCCGCGGAAAATCCGCACATCACCGCCCAGGTCTATGACCTGAACCACTTCCCAGACCTGCGGGAGAGGTATCAGGTGATGAGCGTCCCCTGCCTGGTCATCAATGATGGGGCGCAGGTATCCTTCGGAAAGAAAAACATCCGGCAGTTGTTAGAACTCTTAACATAGCAAGGAAGCCGCGTTGCGGGCCGTTTGGTCTACAACGCGGCTTTCCTCTGCAAAAAATGCTTGTAGCGCGGAGCCTTTTGGAGTATTCTTTAGTTATCAAGAACTAACTCCAAAAGAGGCATATTGCTATGAGGAAATCAGATCTGGACTTCTGGCAGGGAATGGCCGCACATTACAGCAAATTCATGCGGCGCTCCGCACCGATATATGCGGAAATCTGCAATCACATTCGTCCGCATCTCACCCGGGATATGAATGTATTGGAACTGGCCTGTGGCACAGGCCAGCTGTCCTTTCCCTTGTCTCCGTATGTCCGGTTGTGGGAGGCCACCGATGCCTCTTCCAAAATGATTGCGGAGGCGAAGAAACAGACCGGATCTTCCCGGCTTCATTTCTCGGTACAGGATGCTTCCCGGTTGCCGTATGCCTCGGAAACCTTTGACGCGGTGGTAATCGCCAATGCCCTGCATATCTTACCGGAGCCGGAAAAGGTTTTGCGGGAAGCTCGGAGAGTCCTAAAGCCGGGTGGGTGGCTATTCGCTCCTACTTTTATCCACGCTGGGGGGAAACTTGCCAGCCTGCGGACCTGGGGTATGGAGCGGACCGGCTTTCGCGTCTACCACTTATGGAACGCCGGGGAATTCATTGCTTATCTTTCGTCTCACGATTTCTGGGTGACGGAACACACTCTGCTCGGGGGGCGTGTACTGCCTTTGTGCTATGTGGCGGGCAGGAAGTAACTGCCCAGAATGGGTCGAA
>OOCD01002010.1_pt1 | contig 11388 bp, 4 predicted proteins | sample 1671791 | NCBI WGS metagenome assembly OOCD01 (sample SAMN06348193, study PRJEB24527) | human gut metagenome | biome: human gut; feature: ankylosing spondylitis patient; material: feces | host: Homo sapiens | place: China | collected 2015-10
CCGAATGATGTCTGTATAAAAAGCGACATAATGTTATTGGAAACTTCAGTCAAACCGGACCATTTCAGCCCCGGACGTGTCTGATTGCAATGACCTACTTCATGCGCAGGTCCCCAACAACGGGTAGGAAAATTTTCTGGTTTACAGAACGGTTCCGCATAATAATCACCGGCATTATAAACTGTACGATAATCTGATGCGTTCGGACTCTTTGCCTTGTAGTCAATAGAAAAATGCATCCGGTTATTGAACATCTTATCATATTTAACAAGTCCCATAAACTCTTCCTCCAAATATACTAGACGATCCAAATTTTCAATAGTCTTCGTTATCTCTGTATTGTACTTTTTGAAGTCAGATATTCTCCACGTCAAATGTGAGTATTCTCCCAGGACATCTATCTCCTGATACTTTGCATTGTCGCGAATCTGAGCCCAATCACTTTCCTTGTTTTTCTGAATATCAAAATAACCGTTTACTTTTCCATTCGCAAAATGTACTTTTACCGTCTTTGCCTCAATATTCCTTTTCTGGTCATTATCAGCATCTTCAAGCCGGAGAGGAATGTCATCATTTACATGATTCAAAATATAAATCAAACCGCCTACCTCTACTGTTATCTCATTATATCCTTCTGATAACTCATAGGTTTTCGAATTGTTGTAACCGCCGTTCAGATCTTGAATAAGCATTGAAACTTTACCACCTTCATAAATGTCACCGACAAATACAGCCAAAGTTTCATCAGCTTTTGCATAAATTCCAGTCGGATTATCTCTCAAGCTATATTTGGATGTCTTATTCCTTGTAGCCATTACTGCAGGATTCTGATAAGGACGATAATCCGCCAGTCGATAAGCAGACTCATAGTTTCCACTCAGCAAAGCAAGTCCCAATTCTTTCAAATATTCATTAGGGATTTGCTTAATCTGCTTTTCTGTCACGCCAGCTTTAAGCTGTAAACCCATATTATCAGCAAAAATTGCAGCTGGATCAAATTTATTACTACTAGCTTCATAAAATTCCATCTCAGCACAACTTACTCTATCCTCATAGGCTTTAGTTATGATAAAACGAACAAATTTAGCATCTTCCACAGGTGATGACAACTTTATGGTAAATGGCGTATGCACCCCATTACCTCTTGCATAATCACCTATTTTCACAAAATCATCCGGCTTGTCGGCTGTCGAAACTTCCACTGTAAATTGATCGAATGAGCCCCATTTGTTTCCAGAGTCAGTGCGTGGAGTATAGACGATGCTGTTCAGTGTATGCCCCTTCTCCAATTCATATCTGATAGAAAACGGATACGAAACCTGTCCGAAAGCGGAATTAAAATATGTTTTCTTATTTCCATCATAGGACATCTCTAAGGTCAACGGATTTTTGTCTGTATCTTTACCTTGCGTTTCCTCAGAAGTGGCCTCGCCGCCAATTACTTTTATCAATTTGTCAGCAGAACTGGGAGCTGCTTCTTGAGAAATTGTGATATTACATTTATGATTGTCATCATACATCAATGTCAACACAGAACTTCTGACTCTCTCTGTGAAAGAACGTTCGCATATAATCGTCATTTTACCATTTTCAACAAGGGCAGTCAACCAGTCGTCTCCCTTATTACTTAAAGTAGAGGTTATCTGGTTCATATCCAATCCTTGCCCCAATACGAACTTACGATTTTCTGTCCCTCCCTCATAAGAGAAACTCACGGACTCTGTAGAAATAGTAAGCCAATCATCAGGAATAGCCGGACTTGCGCTGTCACTACTACATGAGTAACTTAAACAAGGGTAAAGTAAAGATAATAAGATTACCTTCAACTTATACCATTGGCCTTTTATGATACGTATTTTTGTATTTTTCATGACCTTATTTCGATATTTTACGTTAACTTATTTATGTTAGAACTTATATTAAAGGTAGTCCACTATGGATAATGTGTAAAGCAAAGGCAAAGTCGGTACAAAAGAGACCGGTCTCTGCCTTTGTTTATCAAATTGTCATTACGATTAATTCCACAACGGGTTTTGAACCGTCAATTCACTCTTCTGCATTTCATTGTAAGGTACAGGATAAAGTAACATAGCTTTTGACCATGGATATCTGTCCACTACAATACGGTTATAAAATGAACCTTCACCGATTTTATCATAAAATTCAATGCCAGTGTTTTTAGCACTATTGTACGTTTTCACTGATGCTTTATCGATGTCCATACCGTAACGTATCAATAATTTATCTTCATTATCTTTGATCCATTTACCGGTAGTCTCATCTTGCGACCATCCAGCACGCATCCATCTATGCATGTCAAAATAATAGTTTCCTTCTCCCAACATTTCAATAATACGCTCACGGTAGATAGCCTCACGTTGTAATTCTTGATTTCCTATAATGTTCTTTCCATAAGGCGCAGCCTTCGTAGCCAGATCCTTATATCCGGGAATGCCGGCACGTTCACGTACCAAATCCAAATATTTGATAATATTTGCATCATTCGGATTTATCTCATTACATACTTCTGCATAGTACAAATAGAAGTCTGCCAGACGGAAATAAATCCACGGGCGTCCCCAGTCCGTAGGATTTGATCCTTCTTTCAGCAACGAGCGGTTATTAAATTTATAGAGCAGATAACCGGCGCGTGCATGCATTGTATTATCTCTATAGGCTGCACCACCCTTACTGAAATAGGCTCCCCAATCCGCATAACCGCTTCTTTGTATATGCCAACTCTTTCCTTCGTATGTAACATCCGCATAGAAACGGGGTTCGCGATTAATGTACATATTGAAGATATGCTTGTCGACATGTTTTTTCTCATTACAAATATTTGCCCAGTCCGTGAATCCGTTTTCATTATAATCAGGGTCTTCATTGATATCCAACCCACTGTTTGTAAAGAACAAGTCTACAATATTCTGGTAAAAACCTACATTACCCATACCGCTAGGGATGTCTCCGGGAATCGTACGAGCTTCCATTTTAGCGGTGACGCCATCATTATAATCGTTATTTCCGTTAGCCCAAAGAATCTCATCGTTATAATATTGGAACAATTCATAGATTGATGCATGAGGATCTTTATCTTTGGAATAATACAGGCCCATACCTTTTGAGTCTGCAAATCTCAACAGAGCTTCAAGATGCGTTTTGGCAGTTTGCCATTTGTTGGCATCGCGATCGGGAAACAAACGCTTTCCATCATGATTTGTCAGAGTTAACGCCTCCTGATAACCTCCATTAAACAGAGGAGAAGCTGCATATACCCACAAACGTGCACGTAATGCTAAAGCTGCCGCTTTTGTAGGACGCAGGATTTCGCGAAGATTATACATACTATTGTCATGGCTGGAATCATCCCCTGTTCCTGTCTTAATCGTTTCAGGCAGGTCATCTCTATATTCACCGCTTATGAGAGATTCCAATAATTGATCAATGTGCCCTACCATTTCATCCACAGATGCACGTGCATAATCAAGGTTTTCATCCGAAGGATCAGCAGTCTCGGGAATAATAGGCGTAGGTCCATAAAATTCAAACAGCAAGAAATAATTATAAGCAAGTAAGTAAGTAACATCCGCTTTATAACGCCGCATTTCTTCCACTGAAATATAACCGTCAGCATTGATCGGATCACCTATGCTTTCAGGCGCCATATCCAAAAAGATCATTGCCTGGCGAATTTGTTTATAGCAATTCCACCAACGGTTGTGAGTGGTACTACTAGGGGTAAAAGTATTCTGTCCGAATTTCAGTACATTAGGATGAGCACAAACAATTTCTCCAGAATAGATAGCTTGCGCATTAACAGTTCCATTTGAACCTTGCACATCCAAACCTGTTTCCGAATAATTCGGACAGGTTTGATAAAGTTCCGCATACCATTGTTTGATATATTTAGCTTTGGAAAAAACTTCTTCTTTGTCCAGATTCTTAGCAAGTTCTTTAGAAACATCCAGATAATCTGAGCAAGAGGTCAACATACCTGCCAATAAAACGGCGGTTGCTGTACATATTGTTTTTATAATATTCATAATTATTCTTATAATTGATTATTGGTTAAAAAGTCACATCAAGACCGAAAGTCCAAGTAGCGTTAATCGGATATCGTGCACCACTGTTTCCAATTTCCGGATCCCACATTTTCACGTGATCCCATACGGCAAGATTGCTTCCCTGCACATATACACGAAGGTTCTGCATTTTCCATCTCTGAACCAATTTCTTATCAAACTGATAACCAAGTTCCACATTCTTCAGGCGAAGGAAACTTCCGTTTCTATACCACCATGTACTATTCAGCGTATTATTACTATATTCATTGGTATGCAAACGAGGATATAATACATTCATATTGTTGGGATCACTTGCCCTCCAGTGATCGGCAGCTTGCACACGTGCAGAAGACTGGTCTTTTCCATTAGCAAACGGAACAAAGTAACTTGTATTAGCTTTCAAGTTGACAGATGTTTTATCTACTCCCTGGAAGAATACACCAGCATAGATACCTTTATATTGCACATTAAGTCCGAAACCGTAAACAAGCTGCGGGTTATTTGGATAGATACCACTATAATAAGTTTGGTCATTATCGTTAATAACACCATCACCGTTCAAGTCTTTGTATTTGATATCACCGGGTTTCACGTCGGCAGCATAAGTGGCTATTCCGTCTTTCAGCTTATAATTGTAGCTACCATCAGACTTTTCAGTAATAATAAAATCCTGATTCGTAAATAACCCTTCTGCGACATATATTTTATTTGTTCCGATAGAAGTGCCCGTTTGAGCAAGCCATGGATAAGCCTGCGGAATCTCATCCTTTTCGACAATCTTGTTAACAGCGTATGTTACATTACCTCTGGCTGAAAGAACCCAATCTTTTCCGATGTTATGCTTAACTGTAATACTAGCATCAAAACCTTCATTAGTCGTGACACCAAAATTCTGCCATGGATTTACACGGAAACCGGTAGCCGTAGGAATAGTTACACGCTGAATTAAAATATCTTCACGTCGATTATAGAAATAATCAGCAGTGATATCAACACGACCACGGAATAATCCCATATCAATACCGAAATTACTTTTCTTCTCTATTTCCCAGCTAATGTATGGAGCAGCAAATGTATTTTCATAAATTCGACCTATAGAAGTTGTAGGACCGCCGTTTGTTCCCGGATTCAGACCGATATTCTGGCTACCGCTATTAGTCAATAGTTCTCTATATACAAAACGGGAACTTCCTGTGTTGTCATTTCCTGTAAGACCATAAGAAGCTCTTAAACGCAATTTACTAAGAATATCCAAGACGTTTTCCTTCTGCATAAATTTCTCAGCATGAACATTCCAAGCAGCACCTACTGCAGGGAACACACCCCAACGATTACCCGGAGCAAAATTTTCACTACCTGTCGCACCAAAACTGGCTTCCAGTATATACCGACCGTCGTATGCATAGGTACCACGCATTACAATATTCTGCTTGCGGTAAGGCAACAGTTGCAAGCCACCGACAGTTTGTGCTCCACTCGAATTTCTGGAACCTTGGTATTGAGTTTCTTTTTGATTGTACACAAAAGTTCCCGTAACAGCATGCTTCTTGGCAAAAGTTCGTTCGTAATTCAACTGCGCTTCAATATAGATCTTCTTTGTACCACTGCTTGTACTTACAGATGCTTCTCCAAGAGGACTACCTTCTGCAAATAATGTCTTTATAAGCTGACCGTTTTCATCTCTACCTTTAACTGTATATTTATCCGGACTCGTCGAACGGGCTAGAGTAGAACTGAAATCTGCATCGAAACTTATACTACCTTGAACAGACAGTCCTTTCGTAATGAAATCGAGCTTTTGTCTTAAAGTTGCCTTGGTTTGCATTGCTACAGACCATTTCTTAGAATAACCGGAGTAGTTAAGCAAGTTATAAGGATTATAACGTCCGTCTGCATCTGTATCACAAACTGCAGCAGTCCCGTCCGACCATGTAAAAGGTACCAAATGAGTCGGGAAAAGTATGATATGTTTAAAAATCTGGTCAGAAGAATTTCCGGGGTTATTTTGAGTTCTGTATTGTCCACTCATATCAACGGAAAGTTTGGTCGTCGGAGTAATATCCATATCTACATTGGAGCGCAAATTATAACGTTCCAATCCGATATTGGCATTGTAGTCATCCAATGGATTCGATTTAAACATACCATTTTCCTTATAATAAGCTCCTGATACAAAGAACTTAGTTTTTTCCGAACCTCCTCGCAGATTTACTGTATAACGTTGATTCTGCGTGTTATTAGATAATAAGTCGGTCCAAATAGAATTCGGGTATAAATCCGGATCAACTCCATCCCGATACCTTGCCAATGCTTCGGCACTGTATGGAGCACTATTTTGCATATAACTATCCCAATTAGGATTACCAGCATCATTCCAAGACGCTTCATTCCACATTGATAAATAATCCCAAGAGTTCATCAACTCCGGCATACGGGTAGGAGTAGCAATACTATATTGTGCGTTGAAAGTAATAATAGTTTTTTGTGCACGCCCACGTTTTGTTGTAATCAAAACTACACCATTAGCACCTTCAGAACCATATACAGCAGTGGCAGCGGCATCTTTCAAGACAGTAAATGTCTCAATTTCATCTGTATCAAGATCATTCATGCTACGAGGAACACCATCCACCAACACCAATGGACTCGTACCACCAGCGTACGAACTTTGACCACGAATCCAAAAATCGGCATCATCATTTCCCGGTTCTCCAGAACGCTGAATAGCAATCACACCAGCAACCTGCCCAGCAATCGTATTTGATAAACTACGCGTTGGTATAGCAATCTCTGCAGGTTTCATTGTATTCACAGAAGATACTACACTTTCTTTCTTCTGTGAACCGTAACCAATGACAACAACGTCATCCAAATTTACATTCGATTCCGCCATAGCAATGTTGATAACACTTTTATCCTTTACTTTCTGTTCAACACTATTATAACCAATATAACGGAATTCCAAAACTTCCCCTTCTCTTGCTTTAATAGTGTATTTACCATCCATATCGGTTAATACACCGTTAATAGTACCTTTTACTATTACTGTGGCACCGATAATAGGCTCCCCTGCTCCATCGGAAACGGTACCTGTAACAGTTTTAGTAGTTCCTTTTTTAGAAGTCAACGCGTCTTTAGAAGAAAGAGCCAACACGATTTGTTTATTCTGAAATTTGAATGTAATATTAGTCGGTTCAAACATTTTACGAAGCGCCAGACGCACTTCTTCATTCTTGCAGTTCAGACTTACCAATTGTTCTGCATTTATTTCAGTCGCATCATAAGAGAACAAATACCCCGAAGCCTTCTCTACTCTTGCCATAGCTTCTTTTAAAGGTATTTTACTAAACGAAATGCTAATCTTCTCCGTACCGCTCTGAGCGAATATTCCTATAGAAAAGAGGCATACGATAATTAATAAATAAAATTTCTTGTATTCCATAAGTAATTTAGATGTTTTTTTTTCCATAACATTTTTAATTCTAAGTGTTTTTCGAATTGATGTAAGATCATAGTTTCACATAGGCTTTCATATTTAAAGATTCAACAATATTGTTTTATATATTCTAAACAAGCAATTACCAACCAGCATGTTCGTTCTTATTCTCACGCGAGTCAGCATTGCGTTTCTTTTCTCCTGTATAATTCCATTCAATTTCGTCCGTGTATTCTTTTCCGTTATGTGTTGCAACGGTTCTTATTACATTTTTACCTTGTTCCAGTGTTACATTATCAAAAACATAATGCACATCAGTATATCCCTTGCGAATGCCTGTCAATTCTTTACCATTAAGATATACTATAGGAGTACCAATATTAGAATAAACTGTCACAGAGGTCTGTTTCCGCTCACGATCCGCATTTCGGCGCTGCGTCAAATACAATACAGGCTCCTTGCTCCAGTTGGCTTTATACCAATAATAAGAATCCTTCTTGATTTTCCGGTCAAAAGTCATCAAGCCTTTCAAGTTACGAGCAGGTACACCACCCCGACTCCACATCGGCACAGCAAAATCAAACATATTCCATAGATAAGAAGCAATGATATAAGGATGTTTCGAAATAACACTCCATTGATATTCATGCGTTTTAGTCTGGAATGTTTCCGGATAAAAAGGTTTTCCCCAATTCAATGCATCACCGAGATATTCAGTCTGATGTTCCAAATTGGCATCCGCACCATATTCTGTCAACATCAGCTTTTGCCACGGGTACTTTTCTTCCAATCCTTTCACCCATGGTTCAATATCTTGTAGCTTCTTCTCATACCATCCGAAATAGCGGTTCATCCCCTGAATATCTGTATTCTGATTCACTGCATGTTCAGCATGTCCGAAACCATTGACAGCTACAGTATAACGATCCGGGTCCTCTGTCTTGGCAAGATTATGAAGTGCCTGCGTCAGCCCGGCTGTATATTCGTGAGGTTGATATACCTCATTATGTAACCCCCAAACATAGATAGAAGGGTGATTAAAACTCTGACGAATCAACTCACGAAGCTGAGACTGTGCGTTTTCCGTTTCGTATCCTGTCACACGATTCACAAAAGGGATTTCAGCCCAAATAACCAATCCCAAAGAATCACAACGAGAATAGAGATAATCTGATTGTTGATAATGGGCGAAACGGACAGTTGTGGCCCCTACGTCCATTATCTGTGCTAAATCAAAATCATGTTCTTTATTAGTTAAAGCACTTCCTAATCCCCACCAATCCTGATGACGAGTTACACCATACATCGGATATTTCTCATCATTCAGATAAAATCCTTTACCAGCAACAACCTCAAACTTACGAACACCCAAAGGCTGGATAACTTCATCAATAACCTTTCCTTCTGATACCAAACGTGAAACGACCTTATACAAATAAGGATCTTTACGTCCCTGCCAAAGATGAGGTTTGTTTAATTTAAAAGTTGAAAAATAAGTTTGCGTTCCTTGAGGAGTTAATTCCAAAGGAAGGCGATGTGAAGCAACTCTCTTTCCTTCTTGGGTATAGAGAGTATTTTCAAGTACTAAATTCGCAGGAGTAAGGCTGCCATTGTCTAATTTTACTTTTACAGTAATATCTGCAGAACGTTTCGAAACATTTTTCTGAGTAATATAAACACCTGGAGAAGCACAATCGGTAACTGTTATATTATTTTGTTCAGTAATAATTAGCCATACCGGGCGATAAATACCTCCATACACTCCGAAAAGGCTATGATTCACCGGAATAACATCCGGTCGTGCGGTATTATCAGCTTTTACCATGATCTCATTCTCAGCTCCAAATTTCAAAGCTGTTCCTATCTCAAAAGCAAAAGCACTATAACCTCCTTTATGGGTTCCTACAAGCTTACTGTTAACATATACCTCGGTGTTTGCGCCCACACCTTCAAACCGAAGAAACACACGCTTCCCTTTCAATTCTTCATTAAAGAATTGTTTTTTCTTGTAATAGCCAACTCCTTCATAAAAAGAAGCAGCCTTTACCTGCATATCTTTAGCATTCCATGTGTGAGGCAGACTTACAGTTTCCCATTTCCCCTCCCATTGAGCAACAACTTTTACTGGGTCTTCCGAAAAAGGACCGCGTTTGAATAACCAACCTTCATTGAAAGAGGTCACTTCCCGGGCAGTGAGAGAGAAAAACTGCCCGATCAATACTAACAAAATGAATGTAAATTTGAACTTCATATTACAATCCTCTTTTGATTTATGTTAAAGCATCCCGATAAATACCTTTTGTTCCTTTAGCCGCACGCACCTTAAGCTGAATAACATAAGGTTCACCCGGATTCTTCTTAGGAACAGATACATTATATTCGTTACGAGCTGTTTCAACAACTTTGATATCTTCGTTAGTATCTAATAAAGAAGCTTTTTCAACTGAAATTCCTTTCGGGGTTTTTACTATCAAACGTTCACTATATGGTTGATTGAATACCACCATATACACTTCACCATTTTTACCGCGTGTGTAATATCCCCAATCCTGCTTGTCGAATCCGGCATAATCACAGGCATAAACGGCCTTTCCATAACGATTCATCCATTTGCCGATAGCAGTCGCCAAAGCTTTTTCTTCCGGACGAAAATCTCCATCTGCTTGAGGACCAAAGTTTACAACCATATTTCCTCCCATAGAAACAGCATGTACAATACGATCAAGTACTTCAATCGGAGTTTTGACATAACTCAATGACCAGTCTTTATGATATCCCCATTGGTTTTCGGGTACAGTCATACAAGCCTCCCAATCCCATTGGGTAACCTTAAGGTCTTTTACTGGATCAGGTAAACGACGTTCGTAACCTGATTCATAATCTCCCATCAAACGACCATTACTATCGAAATGACGTTTTCCTTTATCATCGGCACGCAGACGGCTATTAATAGTAACCCCCGGAAGCATCTCCTTCAGCATTTGTTCCACATGAGCTGTCCACCAACCATTCTTCTTAATACTTGCATCCCATGTACCATCAAACCAGAAATCTTTCACTGTAGGATAACGTGTGGCCAGTTCTTTCAATTGATTGTCTGTAAACTCCAGAAAACGGCTGAACGCAATACTATCTTCTTCAGATTTTATACTGTAACGATAATCCGGATGGCTCCAATCCATCACTGAAAAATAGAAATGTACATCAATACCTTCATCGTTGTAGGCTTTTACCATTTCGCCCAACAAGTCTTTTTTATAAGGAGTATTCGCTACCGTATATTGAGTATATTTACTCGGCCACAAACAGAAACCTTCATGATGCTTCGTTGTTATCTTTACATACTTAGCTCCCATCTCTTTAGCCATTCTTGCCCACTTCTTTGCATCAAATTTGGTAGGATTCCATTGATCCATCAGTTTCAGCCATTCATCAGCAGGTACTTTTGCCCAACTCTTCAACCATTCAGCAGCCCCACCGTACATTTTTCCGTTCCATTCACCCCCAGGAATGGCATACAATCCCCAATGAATAAAGGCTCCCAAACGATTATCCCGGAATTTTTGCATTGCAGGATCCTGTCGCTTCCCCTCATTCGTTGCTCCATATTTTAAAGAGATTTCTTCTTTAATTCCCTGAGCGGAGGTTATCGAACCAATAGTAACTAAGAATAATGTTATTAATTTGCTTTTCATGTGATAAGTTATATTATAATGAGTATAATTAGAAGTCTTTGATTGCTTGAAATCTTCTCATATTTCATCGGTCATAGCCGCCACATCTATTACCGGGTTCTTTATAATCAGCCATATTAATTTCTTCTCTTAATGCATTGGTCTGATTTTCAGTAATTATAAAAATTTTATTTCCATATTTTTTTGTGCCCTT
>OOCD01002013.1_pt1 | contig 11380 bp, 10 predicted proteins | sample 1671791 | NCBI WGS metagenome assembly OOCD01 (sample SAMN06348193, study PRJEB24527) | human gut metagenome | biome: human gut; feature: ankylosing spondylitis patient; material: feces | host: Homo sapiens | place: China | collected 2015-10
CGGCCGGCGTGTCGCATCCCGCTGCGACTGCGGCATCGAGATGATACCTGCAGAGGCGTGGTTGATCAGGGGCCCAATGAACGTGGCCCGAGGTTAGTTTCAGTCTGATAGTTCGTAGCCGTTGGCGTCTTTATGCCACGGTGAGCCGGGCTTGCTGCACAGAATGATGATGCCTTCAACAAAGCCCCAGATGGCGGCTGCGATTGGGCCAAGTCCGAGCAGAATCCAGCCGACAAGTGTCAGCAGCAGCTGGGCCACGGCCTTGCCGGTGTTGCCGAGATAGAAGTTGTGCACACCAAGTCCGCCGAGGAAGATGCCCAACAGGCCGGCAGCCAGCTTGGACTTGGACGATTGCCCCACCGGGGCGGCGGCATACGGAGCGGCGGTGTATTGCGGCTGCGCGTAGGCGTTCGGCTGCTGGTAAGCCTGTCCATAGCCGGGCTGCTGGCCGTAGCCCGCTGCGGGCTGTGCGGGCTGGCCGTACTGCGGCTGGCCGTACTGAGGCTGAGCGTATGCGCCGGCGGGCTGGCCGTATTGCGGTTGCTGCTGGCCGTAGCTTCCGGCGGCGGGTTGAGCGTATGCGGCGGGCTGTGGGGCGCCATAGCTCTGCGGCTGCTGTGCGGCATCTTGGCCGTAAGACGGTTGTGCCGGCTGTGCGGGCTGTGCCGGCTGCGGAACACTGTCCGAACCGTACGGTTGTTGTTGATTATCAGTCATGCGGGTCAGTCCCCTCTCAATCGGGAACGGCAATACCTTCTTACCGTTTCTGCACAACATCATCTCATGTTTTGCCCAATAGTAAAACCTGCCGCGCTACGATTGGGCCATGAGAAGTTTCCTGACCAGCTGGTTGATTATGACTATCGCCGCCGCCGTCATGGTCGCGGTGACTCCCGGCATGACCCCGGTGGGGGAGCCTCCGATTCTCGGCATCGCCGCGTTCGCTTTGTTCATGGCGCTGATTAATGCGTCAATCAAGCCGATTGTGCATCTGATCGCACTGCCGTTTGCGATTCTGTCTCTCGGGCTGGTCACCTTGATTATCAATTGGCTGTTCATGCGACTCGCCAGCTGGCTGGCGGTCAGTCTGTTCGGCGTGGGCGTCTTCGTACACGGTTTCTGGTGGTCGGTACTGGGGTCCTTGGTCCTGACCATTGTTGCGGGAATCGTCGGGTCCATCTTGGATCAGTGACGGTGCTCGCTGGGCGAATATGAGTAATGGCGGTTGGAACAAAAACCCTTGGAATCGGACTGATTCCAACCGCCATTACTCATATCAAGCTACGGGATCGAGCGGGGCGAACATTACTCGCGCACCAAGCGGATATGCTCCACATCGTCGCGCCGGGAGCGACGGAACAGCACGAAACGATTGCCGATGGACTGCACCACTTCGGCGTTCAGCTGCTCGGCAAGCTCGGCGGCGGCTTCCTTGGCGGTCAGGCCAGAACCGTCCTGCACGGCGCACTTGATGAGCTCGTGCTTCTCAATGGTCTCATCGGCCTGATTGACGGCCGACTCGGTCAAATCGTTCTTGCCCACATAGAACAGGGGCTTCAGCGAGTTCGCCATCGCGCGCAGCTGCTTGATTTGCTTCTTGGTCAATGCCATGGGAATTTCCTTACATCTTTCGTATAACCACACCAGCATAGCAGCCGGTGCTGTCTGCGCTGTTTGCCGCCCTACAGCGCGATGATGGCCGCGATGTAGATGATGACGGCAGCGGCGAATATGAGATCTCGCGCGGCGATGGTCAGGGCACGCCAGTGGGTGCGGCGGATGCCCTCCTCGTAGCAGCGGGCGTCAAGTGCGAGGCTCAGGTTGTCCGCGTGACGCAACGTGCCGGCGAAAATCGGCACGATAATCGCGCTCATCGCCTTGATGCGCTGGGCCAGTGAACCGGTTTCGATGGAACCGCCACGCGCGGATTGGGCGTCGACGATGGCGCGGGTTTCGTCGGTCAGCGTTGGAATGAATCGTAATGCCAGACTCATGACCAGCGCGATTTCTTGGGCATGGATACCGAGCCGGTTGAGCGGACTGATCAAGGTGGCGAAGGCGTCGGTCATGGCGGTAGGCGTGGTGGTAGTGAGGAACACCGCGCCCAGAATGATTACCAATGCGAAACGGCAGGCGTACAGCACGGCTATGGTCACGCCCTGATCGGTGATGCTTAGCGGGCCAAGCGCCACCACCGGCGTGCCGGTGCGTACCACAAACAGATTGACCACGCCCATCAGCACCAGCAGGATCAGAATCGGATGAATGGATTCAAGCACCCGTAACGGGTTCAGGCGTGCCGCCGCGATAACGGCCAGGGTGATGGCGATGCCCAGCGCGAGCTGGGTTGGCGTGTTCACCGCGAACATCGTGAACATGGCGGCCAGGAAGCCCACCATCTTCACGCGCGGGTCAAGTCGGTGTATCACTGAGTGCGCAGGGCCGTTGGAGGATACGGCCGGCTCGGTGACGGTGGCCGTGACGGGGCCGCCGGATGCGGGGGCGGCAATCGGCATACGGACCACGCGGTCGGCGATTTGCTCGGCCTCCTCCCGGTCATGGGTGATGATGAGCACGGTCACGCCACGCGATTTGAGCGTGCGCAACAGCTCATGGATACGCTTCTTGGCTTGGGCGTCCAGACTCGCGGTCGGCTCGTCCATGATGAGCACGTCAGGATTGCAAGCCAGCACGCCGGCAATGGCTGCCAATCGTTGTTGCCCGCCGGACAGGTCGAAGGGGGAGCGGTCGGCAAGATGCCCGATATGCAGCAGTTCCAGTGATTCGCGCACGCGGTCGGCTACCTCGGTCTCGCCAAGCCCTTGGTTGCGTGGGCCGTACGCCACGTCCTCGGCTACCGTGTCAGCGAACAGCTGATGCTCTGGATGCTGCATCACGTAACCCACATGCCGGCGCAATTGCGCTAATTGCTTGCGATTCGCCGACTTCGGGCGCACGTTGCGACCGCGCTTGCCGGTCGAGGCCACCGGAACACCGGCCACTTCGATGCTGCCGGCGGTCGGCGCAGTCAGTGCGCACAACATGCGCACCAGCGTCGACTTGCCCGAACCATTCACGCCCATCAGTGCCACGGTTTCACCGCGCGCGATGGTGAACGACAGGTCATCGATAACCGCCCGTTTGGCCGAAGGATAGCGATAGGTCAGATGCGAGACGCGAATAATGGGGTTCGTCATATCACCGATGCCATCGGAGAGCAGCGGCAGTTCGGAGCCGTCTTCGCGCTCCCGCTGGCGGGGGCTGTCGTTCGTAGGGCGACTGGGGGCGGCTTCTGTGCCGATACTACCCTCAGTCTCGCTTTGCGAGACAGCCTCCGCTAGCGGGGATCGATTATCGACGGCTGCAGTGATACCAATGATTCGCCCGGCCTCCATGTGCACGATGCGATCGGCATGAACGGTTTCATCTGGATGATGCGTGACATGCACAATAGTGGTGCCGCGCGCCTGCAAATCATCCAAAATGCGCATAACTTCGGCGCGTGCGGATTCGTCCAGCATGGCGGTCGGCTCATCCAATACCAGCATTGCCGGGTTCATGGCCAGCATGCCGGCGATGGAGGCGCGTTGCTGCTGCCCGCCGCTCATACGGGTCGGGTCGGACTGGCGTAAGTTCGCCAACCCCACGGCCTGCAATGAATCAACGATACGCTCGCCGATGAGCTCGCGCTCCAGCCCGAGATTCTCCGGGCCAAAGGCCACGTCATCCTCCAACACGGTGGTGACCAGCTGATCCTCGGGATTCTGGAACACCATACCGATGCCGTGGCGGGCAGCACGATAGGCATCGGCATTCGGGCCGGCTGCGTACACGCGTTGCCCCAGTAACGTCACTTCACCACCGTCCGGCGCGGTCAATCCCGCAATCAGACGGGCTAACGTGGATTTGCCCGACCCGTTCGGACCGACCAAGCATAGGCGCTCGCCGGCATGGACCGTGAGTGAAACGCCATCCAAAGCCCATGAGGTGCCGCGGTCATAGCTGAAACGAATGTCCTTGAGCACGGCGGCGGGGGAGGCAGGCTCGGCGGAAGCGTGAGGTTCGGCAGAATCGTGGAACTCGTCGGCGTCGAAGGAATGGGGTGCAACGGTCATGAAACAGCAATCCGTAACTGATAGGCGAAAACGCAGAATCCCGGCCCGTGCCGGGATTCTGCGTTCTGGTTCTTTGAGTGGTCTTTGAGTGGTCGTTAGTCGTGGCGGGCATCGGCCCGTCTCAGGCCAGTCACTGCTGCTTGGACAGCAGGTTGGAGATCGGCTTGTAGATCAGGAAGGTGATCACGGCGTGAATCGCCATCTTAGCCACGTTGAACGGCAGCAGAATCGGCAGAATCATCGCGGCCACAGCTTGGTAGGTCATGTGCGCGTAAATCGGCGTGACAATCAGGTTGCTCACCAGCGCCACCACGATGGCCAGCACCGCACCCACCAGAATGCCGATGGCGGCACCCTTGCGCGTACGGATCTTACGGTAGATGAACGCGGCCGGCACAGACAGGAACAGCGCCACCAGCACAGCCATCAGCGAACCCCACGGATTGGCGAACATGTGCGGCACAAAGCCGAGCACAGACACGATTGCGGCGGCGGCCGGGCCATACGCAAAGCCGGCAATCAGGCAGACGATGCCGGACGGGTCGTACTTCAGCCAAGTGACCGGCGTAATCGGGAATTCAATGAAGCTGGTGACCATCGCCAGCGCCACGAACAGTGCATACATGGCGATACGGCGCGTGGACCAGCGGCCAGAATCGGCCACACCAGTGGTGTGTGAGCCAAGTTTGGCGCTGGTGCTGGCGGTGGACGTGCTGGCCGAACCCTCGGCCTCGGGTGCCACAGAACGAACAACTTGCATGCGAATACGCGAAGATACACTCATAATGAGCCCTCGTTTCTTCCATCCGGACTATACCGTTGGCTCCGGAATCTCACCGGATCAGCCGCTTGCGCGGGTCGCGGGCTTCCTGCCATCCCCGTTATGAAACCCGGGGTGCAGGTTACCGCCAGTAAGGAATTGCACCTTCCCTGAAACTGACAGGCTTATTCATACGCCATGCGCCGGACGTATGCAACCCGCGTTTCACTGTGCAGAAATTCGTCTTGTGCCGGTCAAGTGCAACAATGGGAGCCATGGCTGAAGTGAAGAAACCCAACAACACCATCGACAAGCTTGCCTTGATCGTCACCACCTACAAACGTCAGCAGTTGCTTGAGACACTGTTCGATTCGATTCTGGCGCTTGAACAGGCACCGTGGCGCATTGTCATCGTGGACAATGAGCAGTCCGATCAGACGGCGGACATGGTCGCTGCGTTTGCCGGCAAGGTGACCGGCCAATGGGGCACCACCGTGGCCGACCAGTCCGGTAACGAAGAACGTGTGGTCTATGCGCCGCAGACCGAGAACCTGGGTGGTGCGGGCGGTTTCTCCGCCGGCGTGGCCAAAGCCTACGAGCTGGGTGCCGCATGGTTCTGGGTGATGGATGACGATGTGGCCGTGCTGCCGGACGCCATTGCCAAGCTGTCCAAGTGGACCGACAAGCACGAGGTGATTCAGGGCTCCCGATTCGACTACGATGGCGGCCCGTTCTACTGGCAGTACGACTTCATTGTGCCGCTGGGCATCCCGAACCCGATTGCGCCCGCCGCATTCGGCCCGGCCGGATACCGAGTGATGGACACGCTGTGCTTCGAAGGCGGCCTGTTCAACCGCCGTGTGGTTACGGAAATCGGTCTGCCGGACCCGCGCTTCTTCATCTACTGGGATGACACGATGTATGGCTACCGCGCCAGCAAGGTCACCAACCCGATTGTGGTGCCCGACGTGATCCTGCGCCGTACGCGCGAAATCGGCAATTGGGATATCGCCGGCGTGCGCCAGCTCAACTCCACATCCGACATGAACCGGTATCACATCATGCGCAACCGCGGATACATGGCCCGGTACTTCATGACCTATGGTGACTTCCGTCCGCTGGTGTTTGGACTGGGTACCGTGCTCACCGCGGCCAAGGAAGTCATTCGCCTGGTGATGGTGGATCGCGAGCACCTCAAGACCGGTTTGGTACAGATTGCCAAGGGCTGGTGGGACTCGCGCAAGCTGATGCACGACCCCACCTGGAAGCCCATGCCGTCGCTGAAGTAGCCGTAGTAGTGGCTCCCCTCTATGAGGGGGCACTACAGGTTACTTATGGATGAACAGGCCACCGTCGCCCCCAAGCCCACTGGCCTTGGCCGGCACCGATCTGGAAGTGCAGCTTGGCGATGCCCATGTCATTGAACGCGTGATGCTCATCTTCCGCACTCTGATCGATATGCGCGGCGGCGGTATCGTCGGCCGGATTATACGAGAAGGTGATTGGCTGACGGTTCATCGCGCTCGGCGCCTTCATCGCAGCCTCGACGCCGGACTTGAACCAATCCGGAGCGGCCTCGCGCCCCTCATCGCTCATTGTGGCGGTGAACTGCTCATAGGTCTTGGTGGCGCGGTGCGTGCGTTGCGCTTCGCATAGCTCCTCATAGGATTTCGCCTGATAATCCAGATGATTCTTCGGATGCCCGATCACCACACCGAGATACAGCTCCTGGCCAGAGGTGACGCGGCAATGCTTGGCCGCCTCCGCCTTGTCCCATGAGCCGGCGACCCATAAGGTGCCGAGGCCGCGCAACGTGGCCGTGAGCACCATGCGTTCGGCATAGAAGCCGGCACGCTCTTTGGCTTCCTCATCGTTCGCGGGGCCGACGATGGCCAGATAATTCGCCGCATTGGTCAGATGACCTGAAGCATTGGCTTCGGCGAACACCTTGGGCTGGTCGCGCACCAGCTGAATGTTGAGATCGCCGAGTAAGTTGATCGGCTGAAGCGCCATCTCGAGCTGGCGGGCCGTATCGTCGTCGATCGGCTCATCATCGTAGGCGCGTACGGCGGTGCGGATGTTAATTGCATCAATAAGTTGGGTATGTTCTGCCATACCTCCCATTATCGCGCGCGACACAGAGTCAGGCCACCATAGACGCCGATTTTTCCTAGTATGCGAAATCGCATGCATTGCCCATTGTCAGGCTTGAAAAACGATACGAATAGGGTACGTAGTGACCGGCGACGATGCACACGTTTGCACAATTGGTGTGTAATGGTTTCGTGTTGAGCGTAATTCGCGTTAAACTGGGCGCAACCTTACGAACTGATGAAAACGTATGGAAAGGAAGGTCAACGATGATTGAAACTGTACAGGCTTTCGGTGTTGACATTGGCGGTTCCGGCATCAAGGCCGCACCTGTCGATCTGACCAAGGGCGATTTCGCCGAGCCACGATTGAAGATTCTCACTCCCGAGGTCTCCACTCCTCAGGCCGTGGCCAAAATCGTCAAGCAGCAGCTCGACCACTTCGAAGTGCCTGAATCCGCACCCGTTGGCATCGCTTTCCCCGCGCCGATCAAGCCCGGCCAGAAGCTCGACTTCATGGCCAACCTTGACCAGTCTTGGATTGGCGTGGACGTTACTGAAGTGTTCTCCGAAGCCTGCGGCCGCCCGGTCGTCGTGGTAAACGACGCCGACGCCGCCGGCCTGGCCGAAGTCCAGTTCGGTGCCGCCAAGGGCCAGGATGGTCTGGTCATCGCCACCACACTGGGCACCGGCATCGGCACCGCCTTGATTTACAACGGCGTGCTCATCCCGAACACCGAACTCGGACACATCATCCTGAGCGCCAAGCATCTGGACGCCGAGAAGTATGCCTCCTCCGCGATTCGCGAGAATGAGGAACTGGGCTACAAGAAGTGGGCCAAGCGTCTGACCAAGTACTACGGCCTTATGGAGAAGTACTTCAACCCGGACCTGTTCACCGTCGGCGGCGGCGTGAGCCGTCAGAGCGAAAAGTTCCTGCCGTACGTGGATATCAAGACCCCGATCGTGCCCGCCAAGCTGCGTAACCAGGCCGGCATCGTCGGTGCCGCCTACTATGCCAGCACCAAGCAGCAGTGAGCCAGTGAGCGTGGGTGTGCAGCGCTGACCCGCGAATATGCTTCAGGCCGTCCGACTAGTCGGGCGGCCTTTTGCATTGCATAGGAAAGGTATGCGACGCGTTCCCGGGAATGTTGCGCAAAGTGGGCGTGTGTATGGAGGTCTGTGGCGACGCGTTCCCGGGAATGTGTCGCGTTTGAGGGTGTGATTCGGGTCCAGAGCGACGCATTTCCGGGAATGTTGCGCGTTTGAGAGCGGGGCAGGGGGCACCACGCTCTATCGTGGGAGGGTATGAGCGTGCATTTCTCTTCTCGTGTGGATATTTCTGCGCCGAATCCCATTGCGGCGGCCGAGGCGGCAGCCAAGGCAAACGGCATCGCACTCAGCAAACTCAACGATTCCAATCCGACCCGCCACGGGCTGGCACCTGAATTGGTGCCGAGCGTGTATACGGCCGACCCGCGTGGACCGCGTGCGGCGCGAGAAGCATTGGCCGCATTCCTCAATACGGCAAAGGCGGTAGACGCAAGCAGCCCTCAGTCGACTTCGCCCGCCGCCAGCGAGGGCGGGAACGAGCGCCATGCCGCTTTCAACAATGCGAATACCGCCATCGAGGGCGTTGACCCGGACGCCCTGTACTTGCTGAGCTCCACGTCCGAGGCGTATTCGTGGCTGATTAAGTTACTTTGCGATGCCGGCGACGCGGTGCTGGCACCCAAACCCGGCTATCCGCTGATTGAGTCGATTGCACGGCTTGAATGCGTTGACACGGTCGAATACCAGTTGCAATTCGACGGCTCCTGGTTCATCGACATCGCCGAACTCGAGCGGCTGCTCAGCGAGCCCGGTGGCGAACGCATCAGAGCATTGGTGCTCATCAACCCGAACAATCCGACCGGTTCGTACGTAAAACCAACCGAGCGTGCACGTATCGTGACATTGTGCCGTGAGCATGGCATCGCCCTTATCGCCGATGAAGTGTTCTTCGATTACTCTCTCGAACCTTTCCCCGGCAACGCACGGCTCGCGGGGGAGCGCGGCGTGCTCACCTTCGCCCTAGACGGATTCTCCAAAATGCTGGCCGCGCCGCACGCCAAAGTCGGGTGGATTCAGGTGTCCGGACCTGCCGAGGACGTTGCCGAGGCACAGCGTCGACTGGACGTCATCGCCGATGATTATCTGCCGATGAGTGACATCATCGCCGAACGGATTCCCGCATTATTGAACGCCGCGCCCGCACAGACCAGACGGGTGGGGGAGCGCGTGCGCAATAACCTGGCCAAGTTGCACGAGTTGCTTGACGCCGATCCCAACGGGCTGGTCAGCGTGCTACGGGCCGAAGGCGGCTGGAACGTGCTGCTACGAGTGCCTTCAGTCATCGATGAGAACGAGCTGGTGCTGCGGTTGATTGACGAGCACAAACTGACCGGACAGCCCGGCTACTTCTTCGACATGACTTCCAATGGATACCTGGCCGTTTCCCTGCTACCCGAACCGGACGAATTCGAGCGTGGCATCCGCGCCGTGCTCAATACCGTCGCCGCTTTGCTGCGATAGGCCGGTGTTTGCCGGCACCACGCCTGTACTCCACGTACAATAGCGGCATGGGATTCTTGTTTAGACCGAAAGAACTGCCACGCCCGGCGTCGCTGACGTTCACTTTGGATCAGGCCGGGCATACGTATGATGATGGGCACGTGGGACTTGCTCCCACGGACATCACCATCAGCGAGCTGCGGGTGGCTGTGATCGGACTGAACGGCGCAGGCAAATCCACATTGCTGGGTCTGCTGGACGGTTCGTTGAAGGCCAACGCCGGCACGGTGACCATTGCGGGCGGTGAGGAACGTCTTGACCCGGCTGTGAAGAAGGACGCGAAGCGCATCGATAATCTGGTCGGCAAAGTTCGCCGCGAGGAGATTCCGAACAGCTTTTACCAAGCGGCGAATATTTCCGAGGCTGTTTCCGAAGCGCTGAAAAAGCACAAGGTGCCCGAGTCAGAACGTCATGCGCGCATCGGCAATCTGTTCGCGCATTTTGATTTGGCGCAGGTCTCCAAGGCCAAGGCCAGCGAACTGGACTCCGAGAAACGGCACCTGCTGGCTATTGCGGCCGCGCTGAGCTTTGAGCCGAGTGCGATTGTGGCGGATGAGCCGAGCAAGGGATTGGATGAGATTGGCGCCGCGCATGTGGCCAAGGCGTTGTTCAGCTACAACAAGCAGGTGATTTTCGCCACGCATGACACGGATATGATCCGCCGGCCCGAATACGCCATCGACCGCGTACTGGTGCTGGACGAGCACGCGGTCGCGTTTGACGGAGCGCCGGCTGAGGCTGTGGCGTTTTATGAGGATCTGATTCGCCGCAAGTATGAGGCTGCGAAGCGGTAGCAGATAGGAATCGGCCGTTGGAGGATTGGCATCGGCCGTGAGTCCGATGCCGAGGCTCACGCGAAGTAGAAGCCGCGGAAGCCGTACTGGTAGACGCGGTAGATGTATCCCGAACTGAGCACCATCTTGTACTGTGCCTTGAGGTTGCCGTCGTTATCGTAGACGCCGAACAGGCCCTGCATGCCGATGTCCACCAGGTTCAGGTCATCGGACAGTTCCTGTGCGGAGGAGACATACGGCGAATACGGCACATCGAAGTCCTGCACTTCGGTGTAGGTTCCGGCGTTCTCGTCGACCAGGTACTTGCGGAACTGGGAGTTCGAGTTCTCATCCTTGGAGCTCTGCGCGGTCGAAATGCCATCGATCATGGTCCAATCGAAATCAGGACGGGTCATGGCATAACCGAAGTCGTTATCGAACATGTAGATGTAGTACTGGCCGTCCTCCAGCGAGGAATCGTACTGCACAGTGATTGAGTGCTGGCCGCCGGTGTCGCCGGAATCGCCCACCTTGGTCAGGAAGGAGGGCTGCGCATCCATGCCATTCCATACGCTCGGCTCGCCGATCATGTAGTCGAGCGACGGCGTGCCTTCGATGTCATTGATCTTGATCATCGTGGAGGTCTCACGTGCGGACAGCAACGCGGAGCCATCATCCATGAGCTGGATGGTGTTGAAGTGGATCCAGTCCCAACGGTTCGTGGCGGTCGGATCGGATTCGTCGATGCCGGAATGATCGGTGGATTGCTTGTAATCGGGGAACAGGTCGCCGAAATCCACCAGCAGGCTCACCTCGCCGGAGTCGGTGTCCACCTTGATGACCTGATCCTGCACGGCATGGTCCGAATGTTTCAGATCGGTGGCCAGAGAGACGATATTGCCGTCGGAATCCAGCGCGTAATCATGGTGCAGGATGTACTGGTCGCCCAGATTGATGATCTTGACCAGCTTGCCTAGGCGGTTCATGCCGACGAAATGCTTGGTGGAGGCGGAGAACCACATGATGCCG
>OOCD01002015.1_pt1 | contig 11366 bp, 9 predicted proteins | sample 1671791 | NCBI WGS metagenome assembly OOCD01 (sample SAMN06348193, study PRJEB24527) | human gut metagenome | biome: human gut; feature: ankylosing spondylitis patient; material: feces | host: Homo sapiens | place: China | collected 2015-10
TCGTGTGGATCGTGGACGAGTCCAAGGTTGTGGACACCATCGGCAAGTTCCCGCTGCCGGTTGAGGTGATTCCGTTCGGCGCAGGCCAGGTCGTCAAGAAGTTCGAATCCCGCGGCTACAAGCCGGTGCTTCGCCTCGACGCCGAAGGCCAGCCGGTGCGCACCGACGAGAACAACTACGTGGTCGATCTGCACCTCGAATGCATCGAACACCCGGAGGCTCTGGCCGACGATCTCATCAACACCGTTGGCGTGGTGGAGCATGGCCTGTTCCTGCACATGGTGGACCAGGTCATCGTGGGCGATCCCAACGGTCCGCGCGTGCTCACCAACTCCAACAAGTGAGTTTGAAGTAGCGTAAGTTCCGCATTTTCCGCGGATTTTCGCGAACCTACACGAAACCATATGAGGCTGTGCGTTCAACTTCGAGCGCACAGCCTTCTTTTTGCATCTATTGATTTTCGATTCTCGTACTTTTCGTTTATTTCTTTGCAATATGCAAAAATCCCGCATACCTCAAGAAGACATACGGGATTTTGTTTAAGCGACGCTTCAACCGCGCCTGAAGACTACTTGCGCTGGTGGCGAGTCTTACGAAGCAGTTTGCGGTGCTTCTTCTTGCTCATGCGCTTGCGGCGCTTCTTGATGACCGAGCCCATCTCAGCCTCCGTTCTTAAACTCAAAGGGTAAAAGTTTGCAACTTGCCCAATACTACACTGCTTCGGGGACTAACGCACACAACCGCATTCATATGGTGGAAGCACGCACCTTTTTATCGGAAGATCAGGCAAACGCAGTCCGCATGGTCCACGGCTGAATCTTACGTGAATCATGCATGAATCATAGGATCGCACAACCAGCCGTAGGCAGTATCACAGCGGGAACTGCTGGTAGAAGCGCTGCACCGAATCCTTGGCTCCCGTGGCTTGGAACACCACGGTATCGTTGCGCCAGACCGCGATGGCCTTGGTTTCGTCGTCCGGATCGGTTTTGGCGCTATAGGCGCCGGTCGCTTCACCGGAAACCTTCACATTGCCGCCGCCCAGCTCCTTGCCGGTCATGGCACCGGTCAGATTGTCATACTGACTTTGCGCATCATCAGACTGAGACCATTGCGCCACTTTCAAGGTGATATCCTGACCGTCCTTGCCCGTGGAATACGTCAACGTGTACTCCTCGACCGGGGAAGCGCCGCTCCACGAAGTGCTGGCATCGGCCTTGGTGCGCGCGAAATTCAACACGGAATCAGGCATGGCCTTCAACAGTTCGCTGGCGTCATCCGGCAACGCCACAGCGTCAATGGACGGCGTGGTCGGCTCAGAGGCATCCTGCGACGCGCCCTGCGAGGTGGTGGTGCCCTGAGTGGACGCTTCATCGCCCTTGTTCAGAGCCCAGCCGGGCCAGATGAAAGCGGACACCAAGGCGAGCACGACCACCAAAGCGGCGGCAATGACAGCCACGATCAGTTTGCCATGAGAAGAGGAAGTTTGCGTAGTAGACATGGCTGTTATTCTTTCATATCCGTGAGACGCTCGAATCCAGAAACCGTGATCTCGCCATCATCCCGCACCAGCACCCCCTTAATATCTCCGAAAACGATTGTCCCAAAATATCCGTATTGTCGGCGATATGGCAAAGACGTCCTCGCAATTTGTATGTTCCGAATGCGGCTGGAGCGGGCCGAAATGGCTGGGCCGCTGCCCTGAATGCGGCCAGTGGGGCACCATCGAGGAATTCCATGAAGCGCGCCCCTCCGCATCGTCACGCACCGCCGCTCCCGGACGCACATCGCGCACGCTATCGCATGCAGTGCCCGATTCCGCGGCGAAACCGATCACGGAAATCAGTACGGAAACCATTTCCAGAATCGACACTGGGTTCACGGAATTCAACCGCGTACTTGGCGGCGGCATCGTTCCCGGTTCCGTCACGCTTATCGCGGGCGAACCGGGTATCGGCAAATCAACGCTGCTGCTGGAGACCGCAGGCAATGTTGCCCGTCTTTCCGCAGCACAGCCCGAACGCAACACGGTGCTCTATATTTCCGGTGAGGAATCGCAGGCGCAGGTGCGCATGAGGGCCTCGCGCATCGGCGCGGTCGAACCGAATCTGCTTCTGGCCGCCACCACCGACCTGTCAACCGCGCTGGGGCTTATCGAACAATGCAAGCCTGCGCTGGCCATCGTCGATTCCGCGCAAACCATCGTCTCGCAGGAAGTCGATGGCATCTCCGGAGGCTCGACTCAGGTGCGCGAAGTGGCGAGCGCGCTGATCGACACCGCCAAAACGCTTGATATTCCGGTATTGTTGGTCGGTCATGTCACCAAAGACGGGTCGATTGCCGGCCCGCGCACGTTGGAACATTTGGTTGATGTGGTCTGCCAGTTCGAAGGCGACACCGAAACCGCATTGCGTATGCTGCGCGCGGTGAAAAACCGTTTCGGCCCTACTGATGAGGTCGGCTGTTTCGATATGAGCGGCGAAGGCATCGAAGAGGTGACGGACCCGTCCGGACTGTTTCTTTCCTCGTCCAATTCCGCAGATCCCTCTCCGGTGGAGGGCACGTGCGTGACCTTCACGTTGGACGGTCATCGCAGTCTTCCCATCGAAGTGCAGTCGCTGGTCACCAAATCCGTACTGCCAACGCCACGACGTGCCGCGAACGGCGTCGACGCCAACCGCATCGCCATGCTGGTGGCGGTGCTATACAGGCATGGCAACGTCAATCTTTTGGCGAACGATCTGTATATTTCCACCATCGCCGGAGGCCAGGCGCGCGAGCCCGGATGCGATCTGGCGATCGTCGGCGCATTGGCGAGCGCCTCGAAATCGAAGGCGATCAGCCGCACCACATGTGCGATTGGCGAGATTTCGTTGACCGGGCAGGTGCGTCCGGTGCCGCGACTGGAATACCGGTTGCGCGAGGCTGCCCGTCTTGGCTTCACCACCGCTGTAGTGCCGACATTACGTAGAGAAATCGCAATTCCCGGATTGTCGATCGTTCAGGTCGACACATTGCAGGATGCGCTTGGCGCCATGTTGCGATAATACACACCCTACATACCGTTTTCGCATGTATGCACGCGAAGCATATACATTATGTTATTTTTTTAACCTATACTAGTGGGGCTCTTACGTAGATTCTTACGTAAGAGCCCCACTATTTTTTTGAATGCTGATACGTTTTATCGAAAATATCAGCATTCATTAATCACTGTCATTATCGTGATTATTATTGCGATCATCGTTGTGATTAGCATCAGGCAGTAATTCGCTTGGTTTCCTCGACATTGCGCTTCAGCTCATCGATCAAATCCTGTGCGGAATCGAATTTGATTTGAGGACGCAGGAATCCTACGAATTCCACACGTACCTGGTGATCGTATAAATCAAGCCAATCGTCGGTGACGGCATAGGCTTCGACCACGCGATCGTTCATTCCGGTCACCTCGTTGAAGGTCGGCTTGGTGCCGATGGAAATCGCAGCGGGCCAACGATATGGCGAATGATCGGCAAGTCGCGCGTCCACGGCAGAGGAATCGAACTGCTGCGAAACACCTTCGGAAGCGTCCTGCGCATCATCGTCCGCCGTCTTCGCGCCCAAATCCACAAGCCAACCGGCGTATACGCCGTCGACCGGCAGATAGCCTGCCACATTCTCGCTCAGATTCGCCGTAGGGAAGCCGATGGTGCGTCCACGTTCCTCGCCATGCACCACGGCGCCTTCCACGGCATGCGGATGTCCCAGAATCTCGTCGGCGTCTTTGATGCGCCCCTGGCCCAGCAGGTAGCGCACATTCGTGGAGCTCCACACGCGCACGGCCTTCGCCTGGTTTTTCTTGCTCCATGCGCGACGTTCCGCCTTGGACGCGCCTTCCAGCGGATCGGCCGGCTCACCATGGTCGGTGGGCATAACCGGCTTCGCATTGGCTGGCACGCGGGTTTCGCCCGGTCCACGATCGTCGACCACGTCAAGCTGGAACACGCCGGTGGCGAGCGCCAGATTCTCGATGGCCTTCACATCGCCGGCACGGTTCGCACCCATGGCCGCATCGGATCCGAGCACTAGCGCGCGCATGCCCAGCTTGCCCACCATTTGTCCGAGGAAGAATCGGTACGATTTCGCCGCGAACGCCAGCGTGTAACGCACGATGAGCGTGTAATCCACGCCCAGCTTGTTGATGGCGCGCAGACGCTCCTGCATGCTGGTGAGCGCCTGCGCGTCGATCATGCCTGCCGACGGCTCCTGGCCGCCGTTTTGCGCCGCGTAGCCGTGCACGAGCGCTGGGCGTGGATCGAACAGCACCACCACGGAGAAGGACTGTTCCTTCTTGGCGAGTTCCACCACGCGGCGAATCACCGCCTGATGGCCCTGATGCATGCCATCGAACGAACCGATGGTCACCACGGATTTCTTATCGTTGCTCAGCGTAGGCCAATCCACCATGCCGCTGGCATCAGGCGTGAGCGTGATTGTCTTCATCATGTCCTTCTTGTGTATGAATTCGTATCTGTAGTCTGATTGGATGGTTCAGTTGAATACCGCGACCGGTTTAGCCTCACCGCGTTTCGCACGTTCGAGGATGGCGACCAAATCGTTGGTTTCCTCAACGTACGCCGCCGTGGTCGTACGTATGTCATGCGCGATTCTGCGTCCGAAACGCAAGTCGGCCGCTTCCTGATCGCTCACAGCCAGCATATTCATGGAAGCCGCCGCGCTGGCCACGGGATCGAGCGCATGATCGAGCGCATGATCTGCATCGTCAAGCACTGCACGATTGCGCGTCACTTCCATGCCTTCACGATTGGTGAATGTTTTGGATTCAGCGTGGGCGCTCATGACGTTGGGCATATTCACTGAGAATCTGCCGACACGTGTGCGTCGCAGCATCGTCAGATGGCCTCCCAACCCGAGTTCCTCGCCCAGATCGCGTGCGAGCGCGCGAATGTAGGTACCTGCGGAACAGGTCACGGTCACGTCGAGTTCCATAACGGGCTGCATGTCTTCATGCGGTGCAGTGTCGGCAATCCATCCATCTCCTGCCCTCTCGGCCACGACTGCGCCAGCAAGTTCCGTGCCGGCACGATCGCTATGCGTGTAGCCGTAACGCGCCTGCCGCACGTTGAACTCTTCGATGGTCACAGGACGTGCCTTAAGCTCCACATCCTTGCCTTCGCGCGCCAGATCATAGGCACGCTGGCCATTGACCTTAATGGCGGAGTAGACGTTCGGTACCTGTTCGATGCGCCCGGTGAACCGTTCTGTGATCAGCTGTTCCACGGCTTGACGCGAAGGAAAGTTCACTGCCCGCTCCCCCGCCGGCAACAGCTCGCCTTCGGCATCGTCCGTAGTGGTGCGCTGTCCAAGGCGAATGGTGGCCTCGTACGTTTTGTTATGGTCGACAATGTAGTTGAGCAGTCGCGTGGCATTGCCGAAACCCACCACCAGCACGCCGGTGGCCATCGGGTCGAGCGTGCCAGCATGGCCGACACGCTTCATATGCAGGGCGCCGCGCACGGCCGCGACCACGTCATGGCTGGTGACCCCCTGCGGCTTGTCGATGACCAGCAGGCCGGAATGTTCAGGCTTCTTCGTCATCATCCCAATCTTCGACTTCGACGTCATCATCGTCGAAATCATCGTCGTCATCCTCTTCCGGATGCTTGTACGGATCGGCTTCGCCCGCATACTGGGCGGTTTCACGAGCCTTGGCGAGTTCTTCGTCACGCTTGCGCGCGATGGCGAGAATGTCTTCGATCTCATGCGCCTCGCCCGGCACCTCGTCGAATACGAATTCGAGCTGCGGGGTCAAACGCAGACCGGCCTTGGTGCCCACGAGGGAACGCAGACGACCCTTGGCTTGGTTCAGTGCCTGCTGTGCACGGCGGCGTTCGCCCTGCTCATGGCCTTCACGGCCAAGCTGGGTCCAATAGACTTTGGCGATCTGCAGATCGTTGGTCACACGCACTTCGGTGATGGTCACGTTTGTGAGACGCTTATCGTGCAATTGCGCCTCCATGGAGGATGCGATCACACGTTGGATCAACGCCGCGATGCGTGCGGCGCGAGGATTGGTTCCTGCCATTGTTGTCCTTTAATCAGGTAAGTTCTGTTGTATTACGGAACGCCCGCAGCCGTATGTCAGCTGTGGGCGTTCCTTTCTTGTTATCGATTGCTGGTTCGAATCAATCGACTACTTGCGTTCGATTTCCTGCATTTCGAAGGTCTCGATGATATCGCCAAGCTCGATGTCGTTGAACGAACCGAGGTTGATACCCGCTTCGTAGCCTTCCTTGACGGAGTTGACATCGTCCTTGAAGCGACGCAGCGAGGAGATTTCGAGATCATTGACGGTGGCGATGCCGTTGCGCAGAATACGGCACTTCGTACCGCGCTTGACTTCGCCGTCCTGCACCATAACACCTGCGATATTGCCGAACTTGGAAGAACGGAAGATCTCGCGGATCTCGGAGTGGGACGTGACGACCTCTTCGAATTCCGGCTTGAGCATGCCCTTGAGGGATGCTTCGATGTCTTCGATGGCCTTGTAGATGATCGAGTAGTACTTGATTTCCACGCCTTCGCGTTCGGCCATATCCGCCACCTGACGGTTCGGACGAACGTTGAAGCCGATGATGACGGCCTTGTCGACGGTAGCCAAGTTGACATCGTTCTGGGTGATGGCACCGACACCGCGGTGGATCACCTGGATGCCGACCTCGTCAGACACCTCGATCTTCATCAAGGAATCTTCCAGCGCCTCGACGGAACCGGAGGAATCGCCCTTGATGACGATGTTGAGCATGTCGACCTCAGCCTTGGCGAACTGCTCCTTGAGGCTTTCGAGCGACACGACCTTACGACGCTTGGCCAGCTGGGCCGCACGCTCGGTGGCCTGACGCTTTTCGGCGATCTGGCGTGCGGTACGGTCATCGGAGGCCACCAGGAACAGATCGCCTGCTGTCGGCACGGAGGTCAAACCAAGCACCTGCACCGGAGTGGACGGCGTGGCTTCCTTCATATGGGTGCCGTTTTCGTCGAGCATGGCGCGGACACGGCCATACGACGTTCCCGCGACGATGGAATCGCCGATGTGCAGAGTACCGGACTGAACGAGCACGGTTGCCACGGCACCGCGACCCTTGTCGAGTCGGGCTTCCACGGTGGCACCGCGAGCGTCCATATCCGGGTTGGCACGCAGATCAAGTTCGGCGTCCGCGGTCAGCAGCACGGCTTCCAGCAGCTTGTCGACATTGGTGCCCTGCTTGGCGGAAATGTCGACGAACATGGTGTTGCCACCGTACTCTTCCGGAACGAGGCCGTACTCGGTGAGCTGGCCACGGACCTTGTCTGGGTTCGCGCCCGGCTTATCAATCTTGTTGACGGCCACCACGATCGGCACGTTGGCCGCCTGAGCGTGGTTGATGGCTTCCACGGTCTGCGGCATCACGCCGTCATCGGCCGCGACCACAAGGATCGCAACGTCGGTGAGTTCGGCGCCACGGGCACGCATGGCGGTGAAGGCTTCGTGGCCTGGGGTATCGAGGAACGTGATCTTACGCGGTTCGCCTTCGAGATCGACGGTCACCTGGTATGCACCGATACGCTGGGTAATGCCGCCGGCCTCACGTGCGATGACGTTGGTACGACGGATGGTGTCAAGCAGTCGGGTCTTACCATGATCGACATGGCCCATCACAGTGACGACCGGCGGACGCGGCTTCAGATCTTCATCTTCCTGAAGTTCTTCTTCGTCCAGATCGATGTCGAACTGCTGCAGCAGTTCCTTGTCTTCCTCTTCTGCGGACACGATCTTGATGTCCCAGCCGATTTCCTCACCGAGGATCTGGAAGGTGGATTCGTCCAAGGACTGGGTTGCCGTAGCCATCTCACCAAGGTGGAACAGTACGGTGACCAGTGCCGCCGGATTGACGTTGATCTTCTCGGCCAGATCGGCAAGGGATGCGCCCTGACGCAGACGAACGGTCTGACCGTTGCCGGTAGGAATACGCACGCCGCCGATGACCGGGGCCTTCATCTCCTGGAATTCCTGACGCTTTGCCAGACGGTTCTTACGAGCCTTCGAGGACTTGCCGCCCTGACGACCGAACGCGCCTGCGGCACCGCCACGACCGCGACCGCCGCCGCGTGCCGGACCGTTGCTCGGAGCGCTGTTGCCGCCCTGGAAGCCGCCACCATTGGTATTGGCGCCGCCACCGAAACGGTTGCCACCACCTGCCGGACGCTGACCGCCGCCCTGACCCGGACGATGCTGGCCCCACTGACCCGGCTTCGCACCGGTGCCTTGGCCCGGACGACCACGGAAGCCTCCACGCTGGCCGCCGCCCTGACCCGGGCGGCCGCCGCGACGACCTTCGCCGTTGTTATTGTTGTTGGCGTTCGGACGGTTCATCGGATGCGGACGCGGAATGTCACCCGGAGTCGGGGTATGCATGCCCTGCTTGCGGCTGAACGGATTGTTACCCGGACGTGGGCCCGGAGTGTGCGGCTTCGCACCATTGGCGGCATTGTTGCCATTGCCGCCCTGCGGAGCATTGGTATTGTTATTGTTGCGCTGTGCGCGAGGTCCCGGAACCGGAGCCGGCTTGCCGCCCTGACGGCGTTCGCCCTGCGGACGCGGAGCGTTGCCGTTGGCGCGATTGCCATGCTGGCGGGAATCACCCGGACGAGGCATGCGCTGGCCGGGCTTCGGGGCTTCGGACTTGGATGCTGCAGGACGTGCCGGCTTTGGAGCGGCAGGCTTTGCCGCGGATGCCGCGGGAGCAGCCGGAGTGGCACGAGGCGCAGGAGTAGGCGAAGCTGCCGGGGCAGCCGGCTTCTTGGCCGGGACCGCAGGCTTCTTGGATTCGGATGCGTTGCCCTGCGCGTTGGAAGCGAAAGCATTCCTCAGCTTACGGGCAACCGGAGGTTCAACGGTAGACGATGCGGACTTCACAAATTCGCCCATCGCCTCAAGTTTGTTCAAAACAGTCTTGCTGTCAACGCCAAGTTCCTTGGCAAGTTCATATACGCGTGCTTTCGGCACTCAATTTCTCCTATCTTGGGCCGCGCGCATACGAGCGCGACCGCTACTGATTCACGGCGAGCTTGTTCCTTCTCATCGTGCAACCATGTTCGTGATACCTCGTCTTTTCCCTGGGCATGACGGCACGTACCCCCACGCTTTGGATTATCGAGTCCAGCATACTCAAGCCCGTGGATTGAACGCCCACGGGCTTACCGCTGCTGAAAGTGTTGGTTATTCGGCGGTTTCCCCGCTGGTCGAAGCCTGCGCTTCGGCCATCTTCTTGGCGTGTGCCTCGGCGGATTCGATGCCGATCTTCCATCCGGTCAGCTTGGCGGCCAAACGTGCGTTCTGGCCTTCCTTGCCGATGGCCAGCGACAGCTGATCATCATGAATGAAGGCGATTGCGGTCTGGTTCTTCTCGCTGATTACCTGCACACCGGTGGCGACCGCCGGAGACAGTGCCGCCGCGACGAACTTCGCCGGATCGGCAGACCAGTCGACGATATCGATCTTCTCCGGCCCAAGGTTCTCCATCACCGCACGCACGCGAGCACCGCCGGGGCCGATCAGAGCGCCCTTCGGATTGACGCCCTCGGTGTTGGCGCGCACCGCGATCTTGGTACGGGCACCGGCCTCACGCGCGATGGCCATGATCGAGACGGCACCGGAAACCAGTTCCGGAACCTCACGTTCGAACAGACGGCGAACCAGCTCGGGATGGGAGCGGGACACCACGATTTCCGGGCCTTTGAGGCCACGTGCGACATTCACCACATACACGCGGATGCGCTCACCATGGCGGTAACGCTCTCCCGGCACCTGTTCACGACGCGGCAGCAACGCTTCGACGTCGCCAACGGCCACGTGCACATTGGAGGTGTCCTTCACATCCTGCTGCACAATGCCGGTGATCAGCTTGCCCTTCTGCCCGGAGAACGCGCCGAACACCTTGTCGTCCTCGGCCTTGCGGAACAGCTGGCTGATGACCTGACGCGCGGTGGCGGCGGCCAGACGGCCGAAGTCGCGCGGGGTGTCATCATATTCCTCGCCCAGAGTCGGCGCAGGGTGCGGATTATCCTCGGTCGGCTCGACGGGGATCTCATCCTGAGCCCAAACGGTAAAGCTTCCGGCACGCGGATCAAGCTCCACACGAGCATGCTTCGCCGCGTGCGGCGTTTTCAGATATGCCAGTCGCAATGCTTCCGAGAGTGCGGCATCCAGCGTCTCGGGATCGATTCCCTGCCCAGCTGCGAGCTGGTGCATTCCTGCCAGGTCCAGTTCCATACTTCCAAGACCTCCTATATGAAGTTATTCCGAGCGCTCGGCCCAATGGTCACAGTCGACTATTAGTCTAATGTTTCATGCAGACACGCTCCCCGTTTTTCCCCTTGGCCTTGTCGACTGTCAGACGCGCCTGCGTCTTGGTGTGCGCGAGCGCCCTTGTGGCATCACTGGCCGCGTGTTCCGCTCCTCGAATCGCAGGTCGCGCCGAAGCCGAACAGCAGCCAAGCCCTTGCGAAAGGGCGTATGCAGACGCGACTGCCAACGCCGACATCATGGCAGACAGGTCACGCCATATCGTCATGCGCTATCTTGCCGCGCAGGAGGCGGTTTCAGATTGGGCCAACACCGCGGCATATTGCCCGGCGCGATTCGCCGATGGCACGTTGCGCAGCGCGCAGGCCCGTCACGCCGTCAGATTGATGGCCTCACGGCTTGCGATTGACATCGCACAGCCCACGCTGTCACGATGCGATGGCATTGACTCGCTTGATGTCGATACGGATTCGCTTGCAGCCATGGCTGCTGCGGAAGATCAGGTGGGGTTCGCGATGGAGGTGTTCGCCGCGCGTTCCTTCGGTCATGCGACGCTTGACATCAGCGATCGTCATAAAACCACTTCGCAACGCCTGATTTCTCTTTCCGGAGCCGAAGACAATCGTGCGAAAACCTATGATGTCACGCAGCTGCTCGCCAATCCTAATACCATCGTGGATTCCGCAACGGGCTTGTACGCGCCAACCGATGCCGTCCTGGAAATGAATTGCGCGCGCAGCGAAATCGCAGCCGTTGCGGCAAGCTCGACTTCGTCGAACGCCTCGACGAAGTCCCAAACAACCTCGGCATGCTCGCCAGCATGATCGCCGACCGCGTGGATCTGGCACTCGACTGGGGTTATCCGGCATTCGACGAAGCGCTATTCGCATAGCGCAGACTTGCGTACGCTGTCCGCGCAACCGTCTTCACACAATGCGACGCAGTGTTCCCGCGAATAAGACACGCCGAGCAATCGCAGACATCGCAAAAATCCCTCAATCGGATTTGACAATCGCCAAAG
>OOCD01002048.1_pt1 | contig 11246 bp, 5 predicted proteins | sample 1671791 | NCBI WGS metagenome assembly OOCD01 (sample SAMN06348193, study PRJEB24527) | human gut metagenome | biome: human gut; feature: ankylosing spondylitis patient; material: feces | host: Homo sapiens | place: China | collected 2015-10
CCGGCGGTTATGACAAGGCCGAACTGTCCAACCTGTACACCTTCAGCGGCATGGTAGCACAGCGCCGCGCTGACCTTGTGGTGAATTCTATCCTGAAATATGTCACCGATATTGACGAGGTAAAGGGGCTTGGCTTCTGCGTTTCCATCGAGCACGCCCGGTTCATGGCGGACTATTTTAACACCCACGGCATCCCGTCCATAGCGCTGACCGGCGATTCTTCCGATGAGGAGCGCAACACCGCCAAACAGCGGCTCATTTCCGGGGGGATTCGTTTCATTTTTGTGGTGGACATTTACAACGAAGGCGTGGACATCCCGGAAGTCAACACCGTGCTGTTCCTGCGCCCCACCGAGTCGCTGACCGTGTTTTTGCAGCAGCTGGGCCGCGGCCTGCGTCTGGCTGAAAACAAGGAATGCCTGACCGTGCTGGACTTCATCGGGCAAGCAAACAAGAAGTACAATTTCGAGGAAAAGTTTACGGCCCTGCTCTCCAACACCACCCACAGCGTCAGCCGAGAGATTAAAGAGGGTTTTGTCTCTGCGCCCAAGGGCTGTTATATCCAGCTGGAAAAGATCGCCGCAAAATATGTGCTGGACAATATCAGCGCCTCCTATGACCGCACCTCCGGGCTTGTGGCGCGGGCAACTGCCTTTACCGAGGATACCGGTCTACCCCTGACACTCAGGAACTTCCTCGACTACTATCATCTTGACCCGCGTGCAATTTACAGCAAAAAGGTCTGCTTCAGCCGGCTGTGCGTCCGCGCAGGGGCGGCGTCCGATTTTGCAGAACCTTTGGAAGAGACCATGACCAAAGCCCTTGCACGCTTTGCAGTCGTGGATTCCCGCAGGTGGATCCGTTTTTTGCTGGAGCTTCTGCCAAAGTTGGACAACACCGACTTTGCGGCTCTATCGCCAGTAGAGAAGCGGATGCTGCAGATGTTCTATGTGACCCTCTGGGGCAAAACTGCAGAAAGCTGGGAGGATGAAGAAGTTCTCGATAACCTGTATGCTCTCTCGGATAGTCCCGTTTTGCTGGGGGAACTGCAGGCACTTTTGCAGTATCAATATGACCGCATTGATTTTATCGACGAACCTGTGGATGTGGGCTTTGATTGTCCGCTGGACCTGCACTGCACCTATACCCGCGACCAGCTGCTGGTAGCACTGGACTTTTTGAAGCCCGCCACCGTCCGCGAAGGCGTGAAATGGCTGCCGGAAAAGCAGCTGGACGTATTCTTTGTGACCCTGAACAAGGCAGACAAGGATTACTCCCCTACCACCATGTACAAGGATTATTCCATTAACGAAAGCCTGTTCCACTGGCAGAGCCAGAGCACCACCGCCGAAAACTCTGCCACCGGGCAGCGCTACATCCATCACCGGGAAAAAGGAAGCCGGGTGCTGCTGTTCGTGCGCGAGTTCAAGGCAGAGGCCCGTTTTGGCGGTGCAGGAGCGTATACCTATCTGGGCACGGTGAACTATGTGAAGCACGTGGGCTCCCGCCCCATGAATATCACATGGCGGCTGAACCGCCCAATCCCTGCAAAGTTTCTCAAAAAGACCAACAAATTGATCGTGGGGTAACATACTATGGACGATATGCTGGCTCGCACCATAATTGAAACTCTTGCAAAAGGTATTAATCCTTTAACCGGTTGGATTCTGTCTGAAAATGATAGTTGTGCTCAGAAAGAAATTCAAGAAGCATTAAAAATCGTATTGGAACATTGCTCCATTGAATCTACCGCTGAATATCTGAAGTCTCTTCCTCGAAACAAAAAGGCAGAGCGTTATTCTCGCGCTGGAACAGCATGGTCACAAAAAGAAGAACGTGAATTATTGCGGCTCTACCAGCAGGGGAACAGCGTCAAACGAATTTCTTTGATTCTAAAACGTTCTACAGGAGCAATCGAATCCAAATTGAGAAAACTGGGTTGTCCACTCTATTATGAAAAATACTTCAGGAGATTTTCATGAAAATGATTCGCGTTGTTGCAGCCGTGATCTGCGACGATATTCAGACGAAACATAAAATTTATGCCACCGCCCGCGGCTACGGCGAATATAAGGGCGGATGGGAGTTCCCGGGCGGCAAAATCGAGCCGGGTGAAACCCCGCAGCAGGCACTGAAACGAGAGATCCGGGAAGAACTGGATACCGAGATCGCGGTAGGCGATTTGATTGGCACCATTGAATACGATTATCCCGCCTTCCACCTTTCCATGGACTGTTTCTGGTGCGAGGTGGTTTCCGGCGAACTGGTGCTGAAAGAAGCCGAGGCTGCACGCTGGCTGACTAAAAAGGAGCTTGATTCTGTTCCGTGGCTTCCGGCGGACCGGATCCTTTTAGAAAAGCTTTGCAGCTAACATCGTTGCTATCATGGAGACGGATTTGATAAAAAAGTTCCGGTGCAGCCTGCACCGGAACTTTTTTGCGTTTTTTGAAAAGTACTGTTTATGGTATGCAAAAAGTCGATAATAGAATATAGCTTTTTTTAAAGCGGGGCTTGCTTCTCAAGGAATTGGTTATGATAAACAGTTTTTTGTTGAATGCCAACGCCACAAGTGATATAATTTTAACAAAATCCGTCCATCTTTTACGTTTGAATCACTACCAAAAATGAGGACTGTTTATAATGAACGAGATAAAAATCATAGGTAAGATCAATGAGCTTCTTTATACTGCCACAGATCTATGCTGTGGGTGGCTTAATAAAATGCTCCCCCGTATCTCTGATAACTGGTGGACCAACTGTGTTCTCGACAGCCTGAGCTTCAACCAGAATCAGCTGGCTCAGGAAAAAGGATACACAGAATTAAAGCAGCTCGATCTGGCTGCGCTGCTTCGCGTCATCGACAAAAACTGGTATGCCATGAGAAATTTTGCATATCTTCCAACAAAAGACCGTGAAACAGTTCGTCGTATGATGCGCGTCCGGAATACATGGGCACACATTTCCGGTACATTGCCCTCATCAACAAACATTCAGGAAGATCTTCAGGTCGTTGAGGCTTTTTTCTATTTCATTCAGGCTTCTCGCCAGCAGCTTGAAGCTGTTGAGGCGCTTTTGAATTCACTTGATGATCTTGATGCCTCAGAGCTCTCCATAGAGGATGCTTCCTCTCTGCCGACTGACAGCAAAGGAACGATTCGTGAAAAGAGCAAAGTTCGCCTTACCAGCGATCCGAGTAAAATCGGAATGGTGTTTTCTGTTGAAACATTTGGTCCTACACATAAATACGAAGTATTTATAGACGGCGGGATCAATACATTTTATGATGGACAGATTCAGCTCATTGAGGATTCTTCCGAGGTCCAGTGGGAAAAAATCGAAGATTTCCGGAACAGCCTTACCGCTTACGAGATCAATAATCCCAGTACAAGCAATCTGTATTCTCTTAATTCCGCCAAAATCGACTTTGTCCCATACCAATTCCGCCCTGCTCTTAAGCTGATAAAATCGGATGAACCACGTATTTTGATTGCAGACAGCGTTGGTGTCGGTAAAACGATCGAAGCGGGACTTATCATCAAAGAGTTGGAAGCCCGCAACGAGTTGGAAAGCATCCTGATTATCTGCCCGAAGCCGCTTGTAACAGAGCGCAAGTGGGAAACAGAAATGAAGCGTTTTGATGAAGAATTTACCGCATTGGATGGCGATGCATTGCGCGAAACATTAAACGACTGTAATCGGGATGGAGAATGGCCACTAAGAAGCAAAAAAATCATTGTTCCTTATTCCATTCTGGACGATCGCACCTATAACGGTACAAAACAGCGTCTTGCAAGCAATATCGGTCTGAAAGATCTTGACCCAGCACCGCATTTCGATCTTGTGATCGTTGATGAAGCGCATCATATCCGAAACGGCAGTATGGAGAAAGATAAGGCATTTGCGTATAAATGCGTCAAATACTTCTGCGATCATGCTTCTGCGGTTGTTATGCTGACCGCAACACCACTTCAGACCAGCGACAATGATTTGTTTACGCTGCTGAATCTCCTTCGTCCGGATGTTGTAATTGATAAGGCGACATTCCGGGCTATGTCTGAGCCAAATGCGTATATCTCCAAGTGCTCAAGACTTATCCGTTCTGCAGCGCCACATTGGCAGGAAAATGCCAGCTCTGAGTTGATCGATCTTGCAAGCACGCGTTGGGGAGAAAATGTCGTCTCCAAAAATCCGCTGTATCAGGATATTCTGAAGCGGTTGGAGAAAAAAAAATTCACCCGCGAAGAACGTGTCCAACTGATTTCCGACGTAGAATCGCTTCACTCTTTTGGGACGATGTTGAACCGTACCCGCAGAAAAGATATTCAGGATTTCTGTGTCCGTCATACGAATACTTTTTCAACATCCTTTACAGAGCCGCAGAAAATGCTTTATCACGAGCTTCTGCGCTTTGAACAGATCGCACTTTCCATGCTGCACAATGTGTCCTCCGTGCCGTTTATGATGAGTACCATAAAACGTCAGGCAAGCAGTTGTATTTTTGGTCTTGCTCCTCACATCAAAGACATCCTGAACCGGCGTCTGGCGCAGCTGTGCGATGATCCTGAAGTTGATGTTGAATCGTTGAATCTGGACAATTCTTCTGTGGATGCACTGCGAAATATGTCGCAGAACGTTCTTGCTCTAGCAGAAAATCTGCCGGACGAAGACCCGAAATTTGACGCAATGCTGGATCTTGTACTGGAAAAACAACAGGAGCAAAACAACAAGATCCTGGTATTCAGTACGTTCCGGTACACCTTAGATTACGTAGAGCGAAAGCTTACCGGAGCGGGACTTCGTACCGCACAAATCAATGGCAGTATTAAAGACGAGGAGCGCGTTCTGTTGCGCGCCCGTTTTGAACTTCCTCGCGAAGATCCGGATGCTCTTGATATTCTGCTTTTTACTGAGGTCGGTGCAGAAGGTTTGGACTACCAGTTCTGTAACATGATGATCAACTACGATCTTCCTTGGAACCCTATGAAGATCGAACAGCGCATTGGTCGAATCGACCGTCGCGGCCAGCAGAGCGAGGTTGTAAATATCTGCAACCTTATAACAGAAGAAACTGTTGACGCCGAGATCTACTCCCGCTGCCTGTTGCGTATCGGCGTATTTGAACGCAGCGTGGGTGATTGCGAGGAGATTCTGGGCGACATTGGTAGCAAAATCGAAAAGATAGCTCTTGATTCCCTGCTGACGGATGAAGAGCGCAAACAAAAACTGGAAGATATCGCTGATAATGAAGTCCGAAAAGCGCAGTATCTTACACAGTTAGAAGAAGAACAACGAGATCTGTTTGGTTTTGACCTGACGAATTATACCATTTCTCAGGAGATTCAGGACGCAGAGTCGCCCTGGTTGTCTGCTGAAAATATTTATTCGCTGGTCCAGCAGTACTTGACGGCACGTGTCGGAAAGGCCTGCATTTTCGGCGATGGTGAAATCAAGAATCTTCGTCTGTCTGCGGCCGCAAGAATGACGATCCGTGAAGACTACAAACGGATTGCTGGTCAGACTTCTGCGTTAAAACGGCACTGGGACAGTTATTTGAAAGGTACAAAGCCCAATCTCTCCATTACATTCAGTGCAGATGCGGCAAAGCTCTCTGCTGAAAAGAATGAGAATGTTACACTGATTTCTGCTGTGCATCCGCTTGTCCGGCAGGCAGCAGAATTTTTTGCATCCAGAAAATGCGCTTATCTCTCCCTGCGGTATCAGTCGGATGAATTACCTGCCGGCACTTACCCATTTGCTGTTTATGCATGGCAATATGTTGGCATTTCTCCCAAAATGAGGATCATCCAGGTCTGTGAGAACGAAACGATAGAAAGAGAGCTGACTGATATTTTCCAGAACGCATCTTCTGATGCCTCCGCTTCAGGTGATTTCTCAGCGCGCTGGAAAGCACTGGAGCAGAAGCAAATGCAGTATTGGACGGAAGCACGGAAGAAACAGATTCAGGATACACAGAGCATTGCAGATTATCGGATCGAGAGCCTGCAGAGCAGTCTCAACGTTCAGCAGCACGCTATCAATGAAAAAATAGCGGCAACAACAGATGCAAGCATTAAAACAATGAGAATTGCACAGTTGGAAGCCGCACAGGAATTGTGCGAAAAAAAGATTCAGAAAATTGAAGATGCCGTTCGGCAGACAGATCTGCATGTGAAACTTCTTGCAAACGGCATCGTTGAAGTGCGGAGGTAAAAATGACTTTTCAGGAGCTTAAAGCGGCATATCTTCATCTTGACTATGAAGACTTTACCAATAAGATACTGATAAATCTACAGGATGGCCTGAAAAACACTGCGGTCAGCGAATTGCAGACTCGTGAAGACCACGAGGATTATTTGCAGTTACTTAATAGTTTCCGTTCTTCTATTGCGGCAAACGACAGATTACATGGAAAAAACTTCATAAAGCAACTCACGTCTATGCTATCGACAGGTGAGGATGGTGTTTATGATAACAGTCTGCGTTATATTTTCGAGTTGATTCAGAATGTAGATGACTGTGATTATCAAGACCCTCTCAACGCCTCGCTACAGATCAAATTCAGTGAGAATAGCGGTCGAATCATTCTAAAATACAACGAAACAGGTTTTACACCGCTTAATATTTTTGCAGTTACCGGAATTGCGGAAGCAGCAAAAAATATTCAAGCTGGAAAAGTACAGATTGGTGAAAAAGGAATTGGTTTTAAATCCGTTTTTGGCGTGGCCCACCGCGTATGGATTCAAAGCGGAAAGTTTTCGTTTGCACTTGATAGAGATGCCTTCTGCGTGCCCATTCCGATTTATGATGAACGCTATGAAGAAATTGACGGTACAAAGCTGACATTATTTGCTGACCCAGCGGTTATTCGGGACACCTATCAGAAAATTGCCAGAATGTATGGCAGGCCAAATGCTGTCTTACAGAATAATCCTATTCTCTTTCTGAATAAGCTTACAAAGCTTCGCTTTTTCACCGATGAATTTGATTCGCTGGAATTTTATGTTTCCCAAAGAGAGTCCCTCGAAAAAGAAGAGGCGCACGATCTGCATGATCTTCACTTTGAAAAAGAGGTTGTTGTCAGCGCAGATATTGTTTCTAGGAAAGGATACAATTTAAACAATTCCATCCGATGCGTCCGCTATACGATGCCCATAAAATTCAATCGGCAGCAATGTGTTTCCCGCTATGGCGAGGAAACTGAGTTTGAAGAGCGGTTTCTGAATATGCAGCTTCTGTTTCCGGATCCGGAAGATCTGCCAAAGCTTAACAAACAGGGTGCATTTTACTCCTATCTGCCAACCGGGATGCGTTTGAGTGTTCCACTTGTCTGTCATGTTCCATTTAAACTGGATGCTTCGCGGGAGCATATTGATCCACAGGGAGAAAACAAGTGGTTTGTCCACTGCTGTAGTTCTCTGTCTGACTTTCTGAATCGCGCATATCAGCATTACTCCACTCGTTATGGCAGTAGTATTGCCTACTATGTACCTGCAAGGAATGAGCCTTTCTTTGTCCAGAACAATGAGAAGGCCCACGCTTTGAATCGTCAGGATCTTTCCGGTCAGAGCTTTGTTCATCAAAAGATTTTTCCATCTCTTCAGGGAAATTTTAAGTCTGCAGGAGAGCTTTGCTTTTTTGAGACAGAAATGCCTGTAGCTAAGCCGCTTCTGGCAGCAAGACTTCTGAATTCTCCACTTGAAGTTTTCCAATATCCCCTGGGCGAAAGCAAAGACTTCGGTATGAAGAAAATCGTTCGCGTTCGTGACATGCTCTTTTCACAAGCGTTCAATTTAAATGCATCAACAGAAGAAATCTTCTGCTATCTGGAAGATCACCTTATGATGAAAGACAATGCTTGGCAGACGCTTGTTTCTACCCTTTCAGATGCGGTAATATCCGTTCCGCAAGTGTGCACTCTGTTCCAGCATACAAACTGCATGGCAGCATTTCAGCGAAAAAGTACAAACCAGAAAAACCAAATCTTTCCTGCGGGACTTCGTGTTCAATTTAATCCATCTGATACTGCTAATATTTTGCATATTGATCCTTCCGGTGAAGAATTTGAACTGGAAAGTTTTCCATCCAGCTTACAGGAATACCTTAATAGAATTCAATTTCGCTGCATTATACTGAATCTAGAAACAACTGATTTTTTAATTGCCGATAATGTATTGATTCTATCAGGTGATGTTCTCGAGGCGCTTTCAGATCTGTGCAGTCATGCTCAGAAGCAAAGTTTCTTTGGACTGCAGCTGAAATACCGGCAAGTTTCTCGTACATTGAACGATGTCAACAATGAACTTCCGGATATTGAGTTTTTGAGTTTACTTCGGGGTCTTCGCGAATCCCAACGCGTTGCGCTCGGAAAAGAACAATATCAAAACTATATCGATCTTTTAAAAAATGCAAGTACCAACTCCAATGATCGCTTTTTGAACGAGCTTCTTCAAAATGCAGATGACTGTCTTTACTCTGATCAAGTTATTCCAACATTTTCTCTTGATATCAAAGGTACATCCGTCACAACCCAATACAATGAGCAAGGCTTTACTAAATCTAACGTACGAGCTATCACCGCCATTGGTGAGTCAACCAAAAAGAAGCTTGCTGGTGAGTGTACTATCGGCGAAAAAGGCGTTGGCTTTAAATCTGTGTTCTCTATAGCTTCTGAGGTAGAAATTCACAGTGGTGATTTTCACTTTTTGCTTACCAAAGGTTACCCGACCGTTCCCAATATCATTCATGGTCGAGATTCCTCCGATACCGGAACCACGATGATCCTTCATTTGGAAAAAGAATTGCCTGCACAACTTCTTATGCCGTCCAATATTTTGCATCTGTGCTTGTGCCTTCGAAAACTAAAAGATATCAGAATTGGAAAAACTCATATTCGAATTGAAGATGAACCAAACCAGCGACTCATTTTTCTCAATGACATAAAATATGTTTATCGCATGGTCCGCTATCAATTTTGCGTCACAGATGAAAACCTTCTTTTAGAACGTGCTAATCATCAGCGCATCATTGACCGTGAGCAGAACATCGTTTTCTATCTTCCCACCAAAGATACGGAAGGTTGCATCTACAGTGGTCTTCCCACAACCGTCAAACTAAATATTCCGCTCTATATTGATGCGCCATTCGAGTTAACAACCTCTCGTGACGATATTTTGACAAGCAAGTGGAATACGTTAATCTGGCAGCAACTCTTCTTAGGTTACCGCAAGCTATTGGAAACAATTGCGCCGGATTTAAAGATACGTACTCTGCAGTACCTCGGCCTTGAATGGACCTCAAACAGATTTGCAGAAACCACCAGTTTCAAATTATTTGAAAGAAACGAATACAACCAAAAACTTCCTGAACCAGTTCTTTTTTTCTCTTCATCAAAGATTATCCCGACGTTATCTTCTGTTCATCCTCTGGTTTCTGCCAAAGATATTGTTGTCCTTCTACACCAGATTATTGATACAAGTCGAACCGTCAAGTATGATTCAAAGCTCAAAGCTCTCGGGTGCAAGGAAGCATCTGTAGAAGAAATTGCCTCGTTTCTACTGAGCCACGCTGCATTTCAAATGGATGATGACTTTGCAATTAAATTCTGGCATTATCTTTATGAGCAGAGAGCTTTTCTTTCAAAAAGCTTTCTCTCTTTAGTTCGGAATTCTGCGGTCACCCCTGTACTAGGAGATATTCCCGGCGAAATTCAATACGTAAGATTTGACGAGAAAAACATTTATACCGATCCAACAGCTGAAATTTCTCCAGCGCAGTATTACGTGTTGAGCGAGAAAATCATTTCCAGACGGGATATTGAAGAAATTTTCAAAGTATTTCAGATTTCTGTGAATCAAATGGATGAGCGCTACCGAGAATCACTGTTTTGCGAAAATTTGGAGAAACATTTACAATTCGATTCTCCATCTGCATTATACACTTATTTGCTCAAAGAGTATCGATCGAACAACGACTTCAAAAAGTGGGGCGAGAAAGTACTTTGTCAAGATAAAAACAAAGGCCTCATTCCACTTAAAAACGAACTCGGTGAAATCCGTATCGGGCAAATTTATCTATGCAATGAAGCAGAAAACTACTTTGCAGGCAGCATAGTACCTTCATGCCGCTGTTCAGGTGAGTGCAGCCGTTTTGCTCAATTTGTCAGAACCAAGGAACTTTGTGATGTCTACTTTGATGATTTGAAGATTACCGCTCGATTAACAGAAGATGATATCGAAAGTCTCCAAGACGATTATTTTAAGCATGGGGCAAACATTCTCGAAAGCTGTGTGGAGCATCAATTGATTTCTAATGATCTAATGGAAAGATACCATCTCGGTGCACTTCAGAAACAAGAATATTTCATTGAACCCGATGAGTTTCCGAATGAGCCGATTCGCAATCTAAATGCTCTGCAGAACTCTATAAATAATGCCCCTCTTCAAAGAATCATCAAAGAGGAACGGACAAGAACCGTTGACTGCATACAGCAGGAGAACGGAACCACCGAGCTTTTCGATAAAAATTATGCTCGCCGGGAAATTTTGCGTCGCTATACGCCTCCCGGGAAACCCTACTGCATCTGCCAAATGTGCTTAACAGGGAAACCAGATAATTTGATGGAAGTCAACAATCTGCAAAGCAAACCGAAGTTCTACTGGCCTGAAATGCGGCTTGTTCTTTGCCTAGAATGCAGTAAAAAATTTGAAGCTCTTCGTAGTGGTACTATTTGGAGCCAGAAATTCGAACGAGCCATTTTGGCTACTAACGGTTCCATTCCGGGTCCTGTAAAAGTACCCATTGGGAATGACACTATCACTTTTACTCAAACACACCTTGTACAGATTCAGATGATTCTGAAGAAAAAACTCCTCTAAGTTGTCATACATTCCCGTAGTCAAAGACCAATCTGGCCTTTTGCAATTTGATTTTTTCACCCAGATATAATAATCATGATCCAAAGCCTCTGAGTCGAAAGACTCAGGGGCTTTTTTATGTCTGGAGGTGAGCACTTTGTTATTCCGCACCATCACTATCATTATTACCATCGTATTTTAAAGCGCAGCTGCGCAGAAAGGAGAAAGCCTTATGAACTTTTGGTCCGAAATCGTCAAAGAGGTTGGCACCGTCCTGGTGGAAGTCCTCGTCCGCATCGCTGAAGAAATGGAAAACAACGATTGAGCAAAATACACTGAAAAGGAGATTTTACTATGTCCGCAAATGTTGAAACCATGTTCTCTGTCCGCGAA
>OOCD01002057.1_pt1 | contig 11212 bp, 10 predicted proteins | sample 1671791 | NCBI WGS metagenome assembly OOCD01 (sample SAMN06348193, study PRJEB24527) | human gut metagenome | biome: human gut; feature: ankylosing spondylitis patient; material: feces | host: Homo sapiens | place: China | collected 2015-10
CCCGTTGGAGAAAGGCTATGATTTTATCTTCTCCATACTGTCGAATATACCATTGTGACGCTCGACGTAAATCGTCATCTTGATTTTCTTTAGGAACATCACATTCGTTGTATAGTTCATGTGCAATATATTTTGCAATACGAAATGCAGATTTATCTTGCTTGTAATTTTTTGCACCAAGAGAAAATCCTGCACCTGTAAGTAATAAACATTTACCATATTGAATTTTTTGTATGGCTTCTTCAAATTTCATGGCAATATTAAATTTATGCATAAAAATACATTAATTCAATGTAATATCAAAATTATACTTGCCATTTCCCGCCATCTCGCGCCTCTTCCCGCCAGAAGGGGCGCATTTGGTGTTATGAACTGGAAAAAGGTCTTATCTTTCCGCCGGATTTTCACCATTCAATTTACTCATTTAATTATCTGCATTATGGCAAGAGAACAGGAAAAGCTATCGAAGGACGTGCTGGCCGTCCTCGACAAAAAGACGAACGATCTGCGTCTGGTCAGCGAGATGAACGAGCAGACGGGAGAGTTCAACACCGTGAGCACGGCTCCGGGTGACCGGCGTAGAGCCCTTTCATTCGACAGCCGAACGGTTTTAGGAACCTTTTTCGAGAACCTTCGCAACCAATACGGACGCCCGTCCGACCTGGGCTGAAGTTTCTTTCGGATCGGAATCGAAAAACTCGACCGAGCCCTCGACTCCATCATCCAAGTCCGTGAAGGCAAAGATCAGGACGGCTCCCTGGCCAAAGAGGTCTCCGACTACGAACTCAACAACGAGGGGCGTATCGCCAAGTTCGCCGACCGCTATAAGTTCGAGGAACGGGAACTTCCGTGGGATCAGATTCAGGCGTTGGGCCTGAACAAAGAAATCCTGCTGGAGAATCAAAGCATGGGTGACATCCTCAAGGGACGTATCCCCAACAAACTGGTACCGCTAAAACACAAGGTGGACGGCCGCTGGGTCGATTTGGGCCTCGGCACGATTTCGCCGATCCGCGACGATGCGGGCAATGTCCAACTCCGTATCTTCACACGTCTGGACGAGCCGCAGTACAAAATATCGCCGTATAAGGAGCTTTTCACAGACAAGGAGATCGAGCGTCTTGAAACCGACGGGCATCTGGGTTCCACCAAGAAAATGAAAGATTTTACCTCGGGCCGCGAGTGCGAGTGTTATGTCAGCGTCCATGAGGCGACGAACCGCCTGACGACGCTTCCGGTCGATGCGCTGACGCTCCCCACCCGAATTTACGGCAAAGAGATCGGCGACGACATCGAGGCGCTGCGCTCCGGCAAGGAGATCCTCGTCGAAGACATCCACCTCAAGGACGGCCGGGTCATCTCGGGCCATGCCCGCGTGGACGCCAACCGCGGAGACGTGGTGTTCCGCAACGACAATAATCCGCATCTGCGCATCCACGATACGGTTTTCGGAGTCAAGGTAAGTACAGACATCCAGGCGAAGCTGGCCAACCACGAGGTCGTCTTCATCCCCGGCATGAAAGTCGGCGGCAAGACGATCAGCACCGACCTTCGTTACAGCGACACGGGCCGGCCCCTGTTCGGCAACAACGCCCGCAATTACCGTTCGCGTCTGGGCGAGGAGAACCCGCGTCCGCGCCAGCGCGTCCGCCGGCGTCTTCCGTCGCTTCCCGGCGCACAACCCAAAGGCATGAAAATCGGTTAGCCATTATGAAACGACACGTAGAAGAGAAAGAGTTGCCGTACTTCGCGGCAACTCTTACCGCTTATTTGCGCGAAAGCCATCCCGAACTGCTTCCCGACAAACACTTCATCGCCGAGCGGAGCGACCATGCGGCGCAGACCTATGAACGTGCCGTTCGCAACGGCAACAGCGTCTACGAGGCTCTGGAACTCTCGAACGCCGTTCTGTACCAAGACCTGCGTTTTTCGAAATACGATGCGATCTTCGAGGTCGTGTCAGAATGGTTCCCGGAGGTCGCAGCCCGGCAGCGCACCGCTTTCTGCCTGAAACTGCTTCCCGTCTGCGAAGAGGCATTCGAGATGTACGACCTGACCGACGACTTCGAGAGCAGCCCGTCCTATAAAAATCTTCTATTGGAACTTACCGGACTCATCCAAACTCACATCGAACTGCATGGCATACAATAAAAGGAAACATCTGGAGGCGAACATCGCCGCCCTGCGTATCGCTTTCGCTCCATCGACGGTACTTACCCCGCAGCAGCGAGATGCCCTGGCTGCGTACAGCGGCTTCGGAGCGTTGAAATGCGTCTTGCAGCCGGCCGCTGCGGACGACGACCTCGCGCAGTGAAAGACCGACCGGGAACTCTTCCCACAGGTGAGGGAACTGCACGAACTGCTGCGCCATTATGCCGGCAGCGAACAGCGGTATAAAGACTTCGTGCAGAGCATGCGCAATTCTACGCTGACGGCATTCTACACACCGCCGGCCATCGTGCGTGCACTCGCCGAGGCGCTCCGGGATGCCGGCGTCGTTCCCCGGCGGTTGCTCGACCCCAGCGCCGGGGCCGGGATTTTCCCTTCGTCGTTCCGGGAGACCGCCGACGGCGAAGTCGAAATCCTCTCTTTCGAGAAAGACCTGCTGACCGGACAAGTGCTCTCTGCACTGGCCCGGGAACGAGAGCAGGTTGTCATCGACGGTTTCCAAACCATCGAATCGGCCTATGACAGTTATTTCGACGTGGTAACGTCCAATATTCCCTTCGGTGATACCCGGATTTTCGACGCATCCTTTCGGAAGAGCGACGACCCGGTTCGAGGACAAGCGCTCAAGGCCGTTCACAACTATTTCTTCATCAAGGGACTGGATACGCTCCGCGAGGGCGGCATTCTGGCGTTCGTCACCTCGGCGGGCGTCATGGACGCTCCCGGCAACGAACCCGTCCGCCGCTATCTGATGGAGCATGCGCGGCTGGTTTCGGCCGTGCGGCTACCGAACAATCTCTTTACGGAGTATGCCGGCACGGAAGTGGCCAGTGATCTTGTCGTCCTACAGAAACAGAGCGAAAAGCGGAAACTTACCCCCGACGAGCAACGCTTCGTCAATTCGTCCGAGATCGGCAACGGAATTTACCTGAACGACTACCACCGGGATTTCAAGCACGCGATCCATACGACGTTTTCGCATGAAAAAGGTCTCTATGGACAATCCGCTCTCGTACTGCACTACGACGGAGGCCCGGAACGGATCGCAGAGCGGCTGCGCGGAATCCTCGCAAATGATTTCGCAGCCCGCCTCGACACCGAACGATATACGCAATATCTTCGTCCGCTCCATATTCCGCAGGCGCAAACCGTGCCGCCGATCGCCCGGAGGCAAAATCGGGTCGCGGCTCCGCAGCCCATGCTGACACCGGAGCAGGCATCCGTTGCACCGACTCCGGAAGTACCGGCTCCGGCCGCATCGCTTTTCGGCAGCGCTGCCGCCGTTCCGATCGCCCGCCGTCCGCTGGGACAGCGGCGGGCCGGGCGCAGAACGGATACGACCAGCATATCCGATCTCTTCACGCAGGGGAATCTGTTCGCACAACCGGCGGAGGCAGCGGATGCCCCGGCGGCAGTCGCTACGCCGGCTTCGGAGAATAAAGATCCGCGGCCCTTTACCGGCACGATGCTTCCGCATTACAAAGAGTGGTCGTTGGTTCTGTTCGAAGGACAGGTCGGACGTCTGGTCGGCCTGACACGACAGGGCTGCACGTTCCATCCCGAAGAGCTGGGAACCTTGTCCCGATACCGGGCCGAACGCTATATCCCGTTGCGGGATACCTACCAGCTGCTCTACCGGCTCGAAATGCAGAACGAGATCGAATACAAGGGGCTACGGCGCAAACTCAACGGATGTTACGAGAACTTCACGGCTCTGTTGGGCGATCTGAACAAGAAAGAGAATGCCGCTTTCATCCTGAATGATCCCGGCGGGCGGGAGGTGCTGGGGCTCGAACGCTTCGTCGAAGGCCGAAAACAGCTCTCCGACATCTTCCGACGCCCCGTATCGTTCGATCCTTACGAGCTCAAGCACGTCGATACGGCGGCCGAAGCGCTGGCCGCCTCGCTCAACAAGTTCGGACGGGTGGAGTTTCCCTATATGGAGTCGCTCGCATCGCGTTCCCGGCAAGAGCTGACCGACGAGCTGGGCGCTCGCATTTTCTACAATCCGATGGTCAAGGGGTATGAAATCCGCGAACGGCTCGCGGCAGGGAATGTCGTCGCCAAAGCCGAATGGATCGAAGATTACCTCAAAGAGAATCCCGACGACGATGCCAGCCGCCGCTCGCTCGCGCTGCTTCGTGAGGCCGCACCCAAACGCATCGAGTTCGAGGAGCTGGATTTCAACCTCGGCGAGCGATGGATACCGACCGATATTTACGAAGGCTTCTGCGAGCATTTCTTTCAGGTGCCCGTATCGGTAAGCTATTCGGCGAAGATGGATGCCTTCGGCATCGAGAACCACGGGTACAGCCCACTGATCTCCCAGAAATACGTCGTCAAAGGAGACTTCGAGGTCTACGACGGTATGGATCTGCTGCATCATGCCATGCTCAACACGCTGCCCAACATCAACAAGGACGGCGGCAAGGACGAACACGGCAAGACCATCCGGATTCCCGACTTCGAGGCCCGGCAGAAGGCCGACACGCTCATCACCGAAATCCGGCAGGCGTTCGTCGAATGGCTGCATGCGCAGCCCGACGATTTCAAGGAGCGGCTGACCGATCTCTACAACCGCAAATTCAACTGTTATGTCCGTCCACGCTACGACGGCAGCCACCAGCAGTTTCCGGGGCTCGACCTGCGGGGGCTGGGCATCGACGACTTGTATCCCAGCCAGAAGGATGCGATCTGGATGATCAAGCAGAACGGCGGCGGCATCTGCGACCACGAGGTCGGTACGGGCAAGACGCTCATCATGTGCGTCGCAGCGTATGAGATGCACCGTCTGGGACTGGCCCGCAAGCCGATGATCATCAGTATCAAAGCCAACATCCACGAGATCGCCCGAACCTTCCGCACGGCCTATCCCAATGCCCGTCTGCTCTATCCCGGCAAGGAGGACTTCACGCCGGAGAACCGCCTGCGGATCTTCAGCGACATCAAGAACAACAACTGGGACTGCATCATCCTTACGCACGAACAGTTCGGCAAGATACCCCAGTCGGCCGAGGTGCAGCAGCAGATTCTCCGGCAGGAGATGGATGACATAGATGAAAATCTGGCGTCCTACGAAAAGCAGGGCGGACATGTGGACGGCTGGATTCTGCGCGGTCTGGAGAAGCGCAAAGAGAATCTGGATGCCAAGCTCCACGAGTTACAGGAGACAATCGACGCGCAAAAGGACGATACGGTGGATTTTCAGCAGATGGGAATAGACCATCTGTTCGTCGATGAATCGCACAACTTCAAGAATCTGATGTTCAACACCCGCCACAGCCGTGTGTCGGGACTGGGAAATACCGACGGCAGTAAGAAAGCCACGAACCTGCTGTACGCCATCCGCACTATTCAGCAACGCACGGGGCGCGATCTCGGCGCGACGTTCCTTTCGGGAACGACCATCGCCAACTCCCTGACGGAGCTGTATCTGTTGTTCAAATATCTGCGTCCCCAAGAGCTGGAGCGGCAGGACATTCCCTGCTTCGATGCGTGGGCCGCGGTATTCGCGCAGAAAACATCGGAGTTCGAGTTTTCGGTGACCAACGAAGTGATCTCCAAAGAGCGTTTCCGCTATTTCATCAAGGTTCCGGAGCTGGCCATGTTCTACAACGAGATTACCGACTACCGCACGGCCGCAGACGTGGGAATAGACCGTCCCGAGCTGGACGAGGAGTTATGCCAGATACCTATGACCGACGATCAGCAGGCGTTTTTGGACAAGCTGGTGCTCTTCGCCAAGACGGGAGATCCCGAACATATCGGACGCACTGACCTGAGCGATGGGGAGGTCAAAGCCCTGATGCTGTTGGTGACGATGTACTCCAACAAGCTCTCGCTCGACATGCGGCTGATAAATCCTGCGTATGCGGATTCACCGGGTAACAAGGCCAGCCGCAGTGCCGCCAACATCGCAGAATACTATCGACGATACGAAGATCAGAAAGGCACGCAGATGGTTTTCTGCGACCTCTCGACCTATAAACCCGGCATCTGGAACGTCTATTCGGAGATCAAACGCAAACTGGTCGAAGACCACGGTATTCCGGCGCAGGAGATCCGCTTCGTACAGGAAGCCGCGAGCGACAAGGTGCGGCAGGCGATGTTCGACGCCATGAACGAAGGGAAAATCCGGGTGCTCTTCGGCTCGACGCAGAAACTCGGAACGGGAGTCAATGCCCAGCAACGGATCGTTGCCATGCACCACCTCGACATTCCGTGGCGGCCGATGGATCTGGAACAGCGCAACGGCCGCGGCGCACGGAAAGGCAACATAGTTGCCAAGGAGTATGCCGGCAATAAGGTCAAAGCCTATGTCTATGCCGTTCTGCGCACGCTCGATGCCTACAAATTGAATCTGCTGCACAACAAACAGCAGTTCATCGACCAGCTCAAACGTAACCGATTAGGTGCGCGGCGGTTGGACGAGGGGACCATCAGCGAGGATTCGGGGATGAACTTCGCGGAGTGGATGGCCGTGGTGTCGGGAAATACCGACCTGCTGCAAAAAGCCAAGCTCGAAGGCCGGATCGCGGCGCTGGAGAGCGAGCAGACGATCTTCATGCGCACCCGGCACGAGGCGCAGAGCCAACTGCAACGCTACACGGCGGAGATTGGACGACGGGATGCGATGCTCGAACGTCTGAAACGCGACTGGGACTATATCAACGAGGTGGCGCCGCCGGACGCCAAAGGCAAGCGGGCCAATCCCCTGCGGATCGACGGCGTGGAATCCGCGGATATTGTCGCCCATGGCAAGCGCCTCGTGGAGATCGACCGCACCGTAAATACCGGTGACGATTACCAGAAAATCGGCACGCTGTTCGATTTCCGCATTCTCGTCCGCACCGAGCGAATGCAGAAAGACGGGCTGGCGCTCACGGTCAATAAATTCATGGTCGAAGGGTTGGACGGCATCAAGTACACGTTCAACAACGGGCATCTGGCTGCGGAGCCGAAAACCGCGGCGACGAACTTTATCCGGGCGCTCGACACGATACCGTCACTAATGGCGACCTACGAGAAAGAGAAAAAGCAATTCACCCGCGATATTCCGACCTTCGAGCAACAGATCGCAGCCGTATGGCCCAAAGAGGAGGAGTTGAAGCGGCTCAAGGCTGAGGCAGAGTCGCTGACTCGGAAGATTCAGCTCGACATCGCACAGAAGCAGCAGGAGATGCAGGCGAAAACAGCAGATAACGGCAATGGGCTGAAGATCGAAAACGCGGAGGTGGTGGACGAGGTCGTCAGACCGTCGAAGGCAGAGCCGCTTTCTGCGGCATCCGGGAACCAAGAAGAACCGCCGGAAGAACGGGAGCACGTCGTGTCTCCGCCCGAATCGGACTTTATTCGCAATCATATTCTTCTCGTGCGGCCCGCGACAAACGTGAAGGCCAAAGGGCCGAAGTTATAAAAAAGCGAGGCTGTCTAAAATTTGTTAGGCAGCCTCGTTGAATTTGAGTGGTTATTCCCGATCAATCGTAATCGCCGTATCCGGCACTGCTTGTTCCATTGTCTGATAGAAAATACGCTTACTCTCCTGCATGTCTTTCAGATTGATGAAATCCAGTACATTGTAGTATTGTTTGCCATCCTGATCCTCGATGGGACAGAGTTTCCCGCGACGTTTGTATTTCTCGACGAAATCCGGATCGAGTCGGATGAGCTGGCAGACTTCCTCCTGCGTCATCGAAAGAGAAATACGGCGCTCCCGGCAAACATGCTGCAATATGAGAAGCATGTTCGAGGCTTTCATGTGGCTGCGAACGAGCAGAGCGAATTTGCTTCGCTCGATAAGAATCATCTTTTTCATGACTTCTTTACTTTATTAGTTGATGTGGTGTTGGGTTCATTCCGGAGGGCTTCGAGAACGCGCGATCTGCTGTAATAGATTTTGCCGCCGTGCTTGACATAAGGGATCGTGCCGTCGCTCCGACGACGGGAGAGGGTACGGTCGGACATCCGGGTAAGCATGCGGACTGCCGGAGTGTCGATCAGGTCATCGGGTAAAGGTCGAGAATTGTTTTGGATGAGTAGTTCGAGACGATTGAATCGCCGCAATACCAGACGTAATAAACGCAAAGTCGGATTACCTTTCAATGGCTTCATTACAATGATCGTTGGTTAGACGATGCAATGATAGGAAACATCCCGATAGCAATAATTTAGTTAAAACAGGCAACTAAATAATCAACCCGTTCGTAGCACAAAAAAGCATATCCAAGTTGGATATGCTTAAATAGTACTTAATGTTTTTCTATTCGTTAATTTGCTTATGTATAATATTTTAACTATCTTTGTCGTGAGTTCTTAGATTTATTGTATAAGGGTGCAACAGAATGTAAGACTTCCGTCACCAATTCGTAACCCTTCCTCTTTTCAATAAAAATACCGTCCTGATTTACAGAACGGTATCTCAAAAACAGTCAGCCGTTTTGCGCAGGGAGGTTTTTTGCGCTCCGCACCGCCGGAAAGGAGCATCCGTGAGGACAAAAAGGAGGCTGTTCGTGATGAAAAATCCGGCGTTCGTTGAATTTATTTCCGCGAACGGGAACCTGTACCTATTTTTGTACAAATTACAGATAAAAGAATCTATTCTATGCGAATTAATTTCCGGATTATTTTGCTCGCGCTGCCTCTGGTCTTCGGGGCATGCTCCGATTCTTCGGATGCGGACACCCGGCCCGCGACCGAAACAATCAGCGTATCGGTAGGCTCCGGTCCGAAGATCGACATCGAATCCGAAGACAGGTCCCGCACCCAGCTCGGCGAAGACGGAGTGTCGGTCAAATGGGCTTCCGACGACCAGATCGCACTCTGGGCCGTCAACTCCCGATCCGAGACCGTCTTCAGCAAACAGGCTTTCAAACTCTACCACTACAACACCGACTACAACACGGCCAAGTTCAGGGGAGACATCCCGCAAATGCCCGCGGACACCTACACCTATTATGCCGTGTCGCCCGTTCCGTCCGAAAGCGACGGCACGCAGGCCACCTACCTGATCCCTGACGTGCAGGACGGCGGCTTCAACGGCGACTGGGACGTGATGGTGGCCGATCCGGTCAAGGCCCCGGCTCTGGAGAAGAACGACACCGGCGAGACGGTGCAGTTCCAGTTCCGCCACAAAGTTCACGTGCTGAAAATACGCATTCCGAAAAACGATCTGGGCGAAAAGGTCTCGGAGATCACGCTGGCATTTCCGCAGCCCGTCACGGGGCGCATGACGGTCGATGCCGCCGATCCCGATGCCGCGCCGACGCTCACCGACGGCAACAACACGCTGACGCTGCGTTTCGACACTCCGAAGGGTGCGGGCGACGTGGTCTTCGCCGTCATCGCACCGGTGGAACTCACCGCCGAGCAGCCGGTGACCATCACCGCGATTTGCGAAGCCGGGGAATCCGAGCCGCGCGACATCCCCGGCAAACACTTCTCCGAAGGGCACACCACCCCGATCGCCTACCACATTCCCGCCATCGGCCGCTATTACACGCGTCTGAACTTCTCGCTGCCTGCGGACAAGGGCACGGCGACGCTGGGCGAGGCGGTCGGAAAGATCACCCTCACCGCCCCCGAAGGCTCGCTGTTCGACAACGGCACGAACATCCGCCAGTTCACGCCCGACGCCGAGGGCAAATACACGATGGTGCTCAAACCCTCGTGGACCGACAACCTCTCGGGAAAGACCGTCACGGTGCAGTACGAATCGGAAAGCGCCGTCGTATCGAACACGCTGACGATGCCGCAGATCACCGAATCCGGCAACAACGACATCACGTTCAGCGTTCCATACCTGTTGGCGGAGGATTTCAGCAAGGTATCAGGATTCAGCAACCACGACAACGCTGCGACCGGAGGTCCTGTCATCGATACATATACCGATGCTATTTGGCTCGACCAATATAACCTTACGGGATGGAGTGGAACTCGTTGCGGAGCAGAAACAGGAAATGCGTTCCGAATCTGCGTAAGAACTGAAAATGCCTTGGTTGCCAACCCCAGATACCACGGGCGTCTCGATACCTGTCCCCTTGGAATCAAAGAAGGAAAATCCGCCAAAGTTAAGGTGTCATTCGACTATTCGATCAGTATCACCTGGACCAAGCATACTCCGCAACTGGCCTACGGATACCATACGATCGATGGTCTGATCAATAGCACAAGCAATTCGTCCACGGCTCTCAAGAACCCAGTCAAAGACAAAGTCACCGGATCCGGAGGCTCCTATTCGAACATTTCAAACAACGCGTCCTACACAATCGACCAATGCACCAATGCGCACCGACTGGCGTGGGACATATACTCAACCGGCACCGGTTTTAGCACCATTGGAAACTCCAACGGTTATTGCTACCTCGACAACATCAAAGTATCCATCGTCAACGAATAACCGCCATGAGAAAACTGCTTTACCTGCTTGCATCGGCGGCTGTCATGGCCGGAGGATGCTCCGAAAAGAAAGAGACCCCGGCCGGAGAGGGCTGCGGAACCATCCGCATCGCCTGCGAGGCCGACGCCACGATTGATGCCGCTGCGGCGATGGCCGCGGTTCAGGGCGCGACCCGCGCTGCGGCAAAACCCGACGGCAAAGATTTCACGCTCCGCATCCGGGGTGAAAATTTCGACAAAAGCTGGGCGACGGTCGCGGCGTATAACGCCGAGGAGACCGCCTACTCCTTCCCCGAAGGCCGCTACACGATCACGGTCACCTACGGCGATCCCGAAGCCGAAGGCGCGGACAAACCCTACTACGCAGGCGCGACCGAAGTGGAGGTCGCGGCGCGCCGCACCAGCACCGCGCAGATCACGGCGACGATCGGCAATGCGCAGACCCTCGTGCGCGCCACCGAGTCGTTCAAAAAATACTACAACAACGCGGAGTTCACCGTGACGACCGGAGCGGGCGGCATCTTCACGTTCCGTCCCTGCGACGAGGCCGAAGCGGAAGCCGTCTGGGTGCAGGCCGGAAAGCCGCTCACCTTGAAGGGTACGGCCCGGGGCCAGAGCCAGGGCGGCACGTCGTAGGGGCCGCTCTACA
>OOCD01002059.1_pt1 | contig 11200 bp, 5 predicted proteins | sample 1671791 | NCBI WGS metagenome assembly OOCD01 (sample SAMN06348193, study PRJEB24527) | human gut metagenome | biome: human gut; feature: ankylosing spondylitis patient; material: feces | host: Homo sapiens | place: China | collected 2015-10
CACGATGGACACCCTTGCTGTTCTGCTATACACTTCCTCGTTGCCTAGGCGTGTTTGGGACTTTCACCCATTAGAGCGCACCCATGGCGCGCAAACCAAAAATATGAGGACTTTTTCAGTCCTCATATTTTTATACACATGATTTTGGTATCAAATATAATACCTTACAGTAACTCTTTTAATATCTGGTTCACAAGTGCCGGGTTTGCTTTACCCTTCATTGCTTTCATGGTCTGGCCGACTAAGAATCCGATTGCCTTTTCTTTGCCGTTATGGTAATCCTCTACGGACTGCGGGTTATCTGCCAGTACTTTCTGTACCGTTTCGCGGAGTGCTCCCTCATCGTTGACTGTCTTTAAGCCTTTCTCTTCAACATATTTTTCCGGATCAATGTCGTCTTTAAAGATCAGTTCGAATACTTCCTTTGCGACCGTGTTTGTAATGGAACCGGAATCGGCAAGATTGATCAGTTTTGCAAGATTGACCGGTGAAAAACAGATATCCTCCGGATCCATGTTATTTTCTTTTAACAGGCGCATCGTCTCCACCATGATCCAGTTGGACACTTTTTTCGGTTTTCCGCAGAGCTCGGTTGCCGCCTCAAACAGATCCGCAAATTTCTTATGTCCGGTAATGATCTCGGCATCATATTTCGGAAGATCAAATTCTTTCTGGTAACGCTCCAATTTCTCCGTGCGCAGTTCCGGCTGGTTTGCCTTTACTTTTGCGATCCACTCATCGCTGATCACGATCGGGACAAGATCCGGCTCCGGGAAATAACGGTAATCCTGTGCATCCTCTTTGGAACGCATTGCATGGGAAGATTCCTTATTGTCATCCCAGCGGCGTGTCTCCTGCACGATCTTCTTTCCGGCTTCAAGCAGTTCAATCTGACGTGCACGCTCTCCCTCGATAGCTCTTGCAATCGCTTTAAAGGAGTTTAAGTTTTTCATCTCGGTACGGGTTCCAAACTTCTTTGCGCCGGCTTCACGGACGGACAGGTTGACATCGGCACGCATGGAACCTTCGTTTAATTTACAGTCAGATGCTCCCAGATACTGGATGATCATGCGCAGCTTTTCAAGATATGCGATAACCTCCTCCGCGGAACGCATATCAGGCTCGGATACGATCTCAATCAGCGGTACACCGGAACGGTTGTAATCTACGATGGAGACATCCTCCCACTCGTCATGCACCAGTTTTCCGGCATCCTCCTCCATATGGATCTCATGGATACCAATAATCTTCTTTCCGGCTGCCGTCTCGATCTCGACACCACCGTTTCTGCAGATGGGCAGATATAACTGGGAGATCTGGTAGTTCTGCGGGTTATCCGGGTAAAAATAGTTTTTACGGTCAAATTTACAGTACTGGGTAATACTGCAGTTTGTGGCAATTCCCACTGCCATCGCATATTCCACCACCTGACGGTTCAACACCGGAAGGGAACCCGGCATACCGGTACAGACCGGACAGGTATGTGTGTTTGGTGCACCGCCGAATGCCGTGGAACAGCCGCAGAAGATTTTTGTTTTCGTTGCTAACTCAACATGGACCTCAAGTCCAATGACAGTTTCATATATTTTACTCATGTCTATTCCTCCATTTTCGGACTATGCAAGCGGGCTGTGCTCATAGGTTCTTGTCTGTTCAAATGCATATGCCGCGCGGATGATCTTCTTCTCTTCAAAACAGTTTCCAATAAGCTGTAACCCGATCGGCAGACCGTTTTTATCTTTGCCGCACGGCAGTGAAATTCCCGGTAAACCGGCAAGATTTACGGAAATCGTGTAAATATCTCCTAAATACATCTTGATCGGATCACTTAAAGACTGTCCTAATTTTGGTGCAGTGGTCGGTGCTGCCGGTCCTAAAATGACATCATATTTTTCAAATGCTTTATCAAATGCCTGTTTGATCAGTGCCTTGGTGCGGAGTGCTTTCAGATAATATGCATCGTAATAACCGCTGCTCAGCACGAAAGAGCCAAGCATGATACGGCGTTTTACCTCCGGCCCGAATCCTTCGGAACGGGATTTTTTGTACATGTTGTGAAGTCCCCCGTATTCTTTGGTGCGGTAACCATATTTGACACCGTCAAATCTTGCAAGGTTCGAACTTGCCTCTGCACAGGCAATGACATAGTAAGCAGGAATCGCATATTCTACCAGACTTAAGTCAAACTCTTCCACGATGGCGCCCTTTTTCTTTAATTCCTCTGCTGCCTGTAAAACTGCTGCTTTTACTTCCGGATCTAACCCCTCCCCGAAATAATCACGCGGAATACCGATCTTCATTCCTGCAACATCATCCACCAGTGCACTGGTAAAATCGTAATCTTCTCTTTTTACAGAAGTGGAATCCTTTGTGTCATAAGAAGCAATCGTCTCTAAAATCGTTGCACAGTCAGTCACATCTTTCGCAACCGGCCCGATCTGATCTAAAGATGAACCATAGGCGATCAGTCCATAACGTGATACCGTTCCATAGGTCGGTTTGATTCCGGTCACACCACAGAAAGAACTCGGCTGACGGATAGAACCGCCAGTATCTGAACCAAGTGCAAAAACACATTCCTCAGCCGCAACTGCTGCACAGGAACCACCCGAAGAACCTCCCGGCACATGCTCTGTGTTCCATGGATTTTTTGTCTCACCGTAAGCGGACGTCTCTGTCGTGCTTCCCATGGCAAACTCATCCATGTTGGTCTTTCCTAAAATAACTGCCCCTGCTTTTTCCAGATTTAAAACTGCCTCCGCCGTGTAGGTCGGAATAAAGTTATATAAAATCTTAGAAGAACAGGTGGTAAGCAGATCTTTCGTACACATATTGTCTTTGATGGCAACCGCTACACCTGCAAGCGGCCCCGTCAGAGTGCCGTCATCAATCTGTTTTTGTACTTCCTTTGCGCGTTTCAGTGCTCCCTCTCTATCTACTGTCACAAAGCTGTTTACGAGTTTTTCTTTTTTCTCAATCGCGTCAAGCGCCGCCGTAACAGCTTCCTCTACTGAGATTTCTTTTGCTTTTATTCTTTTGCCGAGTTCCACGGCAGTCAAACTCATAATATTCATATAAATCTCCATTCCTGCTCCTGCTTTTTATCCGAACATTTTCTTTGCCTGCTGCACAAAATGTTCTTTGAGCAATCTGATTAATCTCCAATTGTCTTTGGCACTTTAAATCCACCGTCTTTCTGTGCCGGTGCATTCGAAAGCGTCTCTTTGCTGCCGTCTCCGTTTGTCACTACATCTTCCCTGAATACATTGTTTACCGGGAACACATGTGACATCGGCTCCACTCCTGTGGTGTCAAGTTCATTTAATTTATCAATATAGTTGAGCATTTCTTCCATATCTTTCTTTGCATGCTCTTTCTCTTCCTCATTCAGCTCTAATTTTGCAAGGATTCCGACATACTCGATCGTCTCGTCTGAGATCTCATTTTTGCGTCCTGTTTTAATGACTTTCGGTTCTTCCTCTTCGATCTCCGGTTCCAGGGTTTCCTCCGGCTCTTCAGCAACAACCGGTCCAACAACCAGACCATAGCAGGCAACATCCCCTGCCCCGGAGTTGTTCCACTCTGCCTGGATCGCAGTTCCTTCATATTTTAATCCACATTTTTCCATCACTTTCGCAGAGTATGGATTTCTGGTATCACATCTCGCCTGGATCCTGCGTGCGCCGACTTCGTTAGTCAGGTATTCTGCCACTGCCTCTAATGCTTCTGACATGATTCCTTTATTCCAGTAGTCACAGCTTAAACAATAACCGACTTCCATGGACTGCACTTTTTCATTGACAGCTACGACACCAATGCTGCCGATTGCCTCACCGATCTCTTTTAATTCGATACACCATTCATATTTTTCCGTTTTATCGTATGCAGCGATCCAGCCTTTTAAAATGCCTTTCGTCTCTTCTTCACTCTCATGTGCAGGCCACAGCAGATATCTTGTCACTTCCGGATCCGATGCCCAGTTACGGTACATCGGTTCTGCATCGGAAAGTGTAAATCGTCTTAAAACAAGACGTCTTGTTTCGATTGTTTTTGTTCCCAAATGTTTCACGGCTGTTCTCCTTTTTCATTCATATGATCCCTGTTTGCAAAACTCAATTTACATTCAATTTTGAACCTGATATGGATCTAAAATTATTTTGTTTTGGATTCTTTACATCTGTTCTAACCTGATTACGGCTCTAATCTGCTTAAATCACGAGGGAATAAAGTGGTTTCACGAACATTGTCCTCACCGACTAATTTCATGGTCAGACGCTCTAATCCGATTCCGAGTCCACCATGTGGCGGCATGCCATGTTTAAATACGGATAAGTACTGTTCCATTCCCTCAGACTCCATACCACGTTTTTCAATTTTCTCCATCAGCCTGTTATAATCGTGGATACGCTGTCCGCCGGTCGTGATCTCAAGTCCCTGATATAAGAGGTCAAAACTTAACGTATACGTCGGATCTGCCGGATCATCCATGGCATAAAACGGACGTTTCTTGGATGGGTAATGCGTAACAAATACGAAATCTGCATCATATTCTTCTTTAAAATACTGTCCGATCAGTGCTTCCTCCTCCGGTTCAAGATCGTATGGATTTCTGATCTGACGGTGATATTTTTCCGCTACTTTTTCTTTTGCCTCATCAAACCGCACGGTCGGAATCTTATCGACATTCGGCAATGTAACACCCAGTAATCTCAGTTCTTCCGCATAATCTTTCTTTAATAATGCGATCATATACTGTAAAAATCCGGTTTCCATCGCCATGATATCTTCGAATCCATCAATATATCCCATCTCAAAATCAAGACTGGTATATTCGTTTAAATGGCGCTTTGTATTATGCTTTTCTGCTCGAAATACCGGTGCTGTCTCAAATACACGGTCAAAGACACCTACCATCATCTGCTTGTAAAACTGTGGACTCTGCTGCAGTACAGCCGGTCTGTGGAAATATTCGAGACGGAACAGGTTTGCTCCACCCTCTGCACTTTTTGCACCGATCTTTGGTGTATGGATCTCTGTAAACCCCTGACTGTATAAGAAATCACGAAATCCCCGTACCACACCTTCCTGAATACGGAATTTTGCACGCTCCCTGACATTTCGAAGGGCGATCGCACGGTTGTTTAAATTCGCCTCCAAGGAGGTATTTAATTTCCATTTTGAGATTGCAAGCGGCATCGGTGCAGCCGGTTCGGACAATACATTGATTTTATCCAGACGGATCTCAAATCCGTGTGGTGCACGTTCCTCCGGTTTTACGGTTCCCTCCACCTCAATCGTTGCTGCCTCTTTTAAATCTTTTAAGTCAAACTGTGTTTTTCCTTCTTCGTAAACACACTGGAGCAGTCCTTCTCTCTTTCTTAAGACAATAAATGCAACTTCACCCATATCACGGATGGTATGCACTGCTCCGTTTACTTTTACACTTTTTCCCTCATAGCTGCCGGTCAGTAAATCACCGATCTCTAAGGTTTCCTTTTTGTTTACACCTGTCATGAATTCCATATTCTGTACACTCCTTTAGATATGATAAGGTGCGGGACGGGAACCTTTTTGAAAAACAAAACTCTGTCTTTCAGATTTTCAACAAATAATAGAATGCACGCTCCGCGAACATTCTATTATCATGAATACAAAAAACCCCGGAAAAGCATATGCTTTTCCGGGGCGAAATCTCTTAGTATCCCGCGGTACCACCCGCATTGAAAAATGATGTCGTTCTCATCATCTTTCCGCTCTCTGTGCTTAACGCGCACCCACGTACTGACCTACTTTCGATCCACTGCCGCTGTTTTTAAGATCAACCGCTCGTGCAAATTCCTGTTCAATCAGTCTGCTCCAGAGTGTTCCCTTGACCTTCTCTTTCAAACAGCGCTCTCAGTCGGTGACGCTGTATTCCTGTCGATGTCTAAAGATCAGAGTCTCTTTCATCGCTTTACTGTTTTAACGTTGTAACATTTATACCACATAGATTTCTTCTTTGCAATATTTTTTTGCATTTTTTTTTATTTTACACTTCATTATTTTTGAAACCATAAAAAGATACCGCGCAGATATTGGGTTTATCTGTGCGATATCTTTTCATTATTTTTTATTTTACAATAATTTTGCAAGTTGCTTTCTTTCCGCTTGCAGATTTTACTGTAATTGTTACAGTGCCTTTTTTCAGCGCCTTTACTTTACCATTCTTATCAACTGTTGCCACTTTTTTGTTGGAACTCGTCCAGGTAAGTTTATCTGTTGAGGAAGAAGGTGTCATAGTCGCTTTTAAGGTCAGAGTCCTGCCCTTTGCAACAGTCGCCTTGGTTTTGTTTAATTTTACCTTGGTTGCCGGTACTTTTACCGTCACTTTACAGGTTGCTTTCTTTCCACCTGATGTCTTTGCGGTAATCGTTACAGTACCTTTCTTTACAGCCATTACAACACCATTTTTATCGACTGTAGCTACTTTCTTGTTAGAACTGCTCCATGTCACTTTGTCCGTTGCATTCTTATCAAGAGTAGCTTTCAGCTGTTTTGTTGCATTTTGCTTTAATGTCAGTTTCTTTGCACTCAGTTTAATACCTGCTGACTTCTTATTACTCTTTACAACGGTCACTTTACAGGTTGCTTTCTTTCCACTCGACGTCTTTACCGTGATCGTAGCTGTTCCTGTCTTGATGCCTTTGATTTTTCCACGCTTTGTTACTGTCACTACCTTTTTGTTGGAAGTAGACCATGTAAGTTTATCTGTCGTTGTCTTCGGGAATACAGATGCTGTCAATTTTACCGAACTTCCCTTTTTGATACTCATTGCCGGTGTCAGATATACTTTGGTTGCCGGATCTGTAACCGTGATCTTACAGGTTGCCTTTAAACCATTCTTTGTGGTAGCTGTAATTGTAGCGGTTCCTGCTTTCTTTGCAGTTACTTTTCCGTTTGCATCTACTTTTGCCACGGAAGACTTGGAAGATTTGAAAGTCACGGTCTTATCTACACTATTTTCCGGTGTTACGGTTGCTTTTAAGGTGTAAGATTTCCCTTTTTTCAAGGTTAAGTCCGTTTTGTTTAAGGTGATAGCGTTTGCTTCAATATCTTTGTCCGGCTCTATTGTTTCTTCTTGTACTCCAAGAATAATTGTTCCACCTGCTTTCAGTGCAGGAATTGTAAATGATACTGTTCCATCTGCTTCCGTTACCTTTGAATCTGCATAAGCATCCTTATAGCCTTTTCCTGTTACCGCAAGTTTATCTACCACAACCGGCGTATCTGTCAGATTAATTCCTACATAAACATTTTTTCCCTGATATGATTTTTCAAATACCAGATATCCTTCTTTGCTGCCACCTGCAACCTTTGTCCGATCTCCCTTTGCAAGAATCTCTGAATATTTATTTCTCGCAGTCAAAAGTTTCTGATAGTGGACAAGCATCTCATTGTCTGTATTTAAACTTCCGTCTGCATTCTGTGCCTGGCTCCAGTCAAAATCATATCGATTGGTCTGATATGGATAATTGTCTTTTCCATACTGTCCGATCTCTTCGCCATAATATACAATGACCTGTCCTTTTGCCGTCATCTGCAGAGCTGTGGCAGCTTTAAACATGTTGTATGCCTGATCCTTTGTATATCCTGCATCAATGATTTTCTGCATCAGACCGTCTTCGTCATGACTACTTGTAAATGCTCCGAGTGTCGCTGTATTATCAATGGCTGCGTTTCTCTTTTCCATAAAAGTCTCAACACCATCAATATCACCTTTTACAAAAGCAAGTGCCTGGTCATTGAAATCAAAATCCAGGAGTGAATCCATTTCACCGCTTCTTAAGGTTCCGGTATCACTTGCATAGCCTGCACCAGCGTATTCTCCAATCATTTTAAAGTCCGGATCAATCCTGGTCAGTGCATTTTTAAATGCAGCCCATGTTGTATCGTCCACATGCTTTACAGTATCTACTCTGTAATAATCAATGTCATATTTGCTTACCCATGCAGACTGCCACTCTACCAACAGATTACGCACATCCGGATCTTCTGTCATAAAGTCTGGCAGGTTAGACAAAGGTCCTTTTTTGGTATCTCCCTCAATCAGATCCGCTCCACTCCGGATCATATTTTTTCCATTCAGCATAGAGTTAAAATAATTTTCTGTATCATATCCGGCATGATTTAATACAACATCCACCATCACTTTCATGCCTTTTTTGTGTGCCGAATCAAGTAAGGTCTTAAACTCTTCTTCTGTTCCAAGATGTTTGTTTAAGGTCGTAAAATCACTTGCCCAGTAACCATGGTAACCATAAGAAAGCGTTCCCGGAAGATCTGTAGCGAGCCCTTTTTTCATCTCATTTGCAACGATAGGAGTGATCCAGATCGTATTAACTCCAAGATTTGATAAATAATCCAGCTTCTGTGTCAGACCTGCAAAATCGCCGCCATGATAACTCAACGAACCAGTAGCAGGATCTTTGTTGTAATCACCTGTTCCATATGCATCATTATTTGTGGTATTTCCATCATAAAAACGGTCTGTCACTGCAAAATAAATAACTGCCTCATCCCAGTCAAAATCCGTTCCCTTGTTCCGCTCTGTTACTTCAACTGAGACTTTTCCTGTATACTCATTTTCATACTGATCTTTTACGGTAACCGGAAGTTCGTAGGTTCCCGCCTGAATTCCCTCTTTTACCGCAATGCTTCCCTCCATCAATGCCGGATCGAGTTTAAAATCTTTCTTGCCGCCAAGAGCTGTCAGATCTGCCGTTACTGCGGATGCCTTAAACGCGGTATCTCCATTGATCTTGTCTGCATTGACAGAAACCGTCAATACATTATTGTCACCATAATCCATTGTCTTCCCAGACATTGTTCCACTTACTGTGGCATTAAATTTATAGTATTCAAAAATGCTGTATCCGGGATTATCGCCAGCTTCCTTATTCGCATTAAACAGGTCTAATTTTATTACTTCTTCGCTATCTTTTGCTGCTTTTACTTTGTAATAATAATGATGCTCTCCCTCTGTCAATACGACATCCGTTTTCTCCCATCTCTGCGTATTGGCATTATAAGTCATCTCATATTCATTATCATCATAAACAACCTTTACGGATGCAATCTCTCCCGCCTTATTTTCAGCGTAAAGATCATCATCTCGATAGTAAAGATTTACTTTTCCATTCTTTGTATCAAGTTCATAACCCTGATTGTCCGGATAGTAAGATACAATTCCTTTTCCTTCCTCAAAAACAACTTTTGTCATTCGCTGTCCGGCTGCGATCTTTACCATATGATCGCCGCCATCTTTACTCTCCCATTCATTATCATCCGTACTGTGACGCATGCAAAAAGAGATAGATTCTTTTGATGATGAAACACGTACCGGAGCAATCCAGCAGCCCTGATTCTCAACAAATTTTACCGTATCATCATATCCACTGTCCCATGTGTAAATATTCCATCCATCATAATCTGCATTGTTTCTTCTATATTCCACAAGCACATAATGTTTCTGCGTAGCTTCCTTAATATCCGGTATCGTTGTGTATGCTGTTGTATCTCCGTGAATCACATAAACATCTACATCTTCCGCAGCATCTGCATTTTTATAATTTACTGTAGCTGCCTGCCATGTCCATTCACTTCCCGGATTCTTTGCAATAATACTGATATTGTCTAAACTCGTCGTCCATGTGTACGTTAACCATGTATATCCATCAATCTCTGTCGTATCCGTAAAATCATGAAGTGTGCCATTTACCCCATCACCATAAAGCCATAATGCCGCAGAATCTGCTGTCACACGATCCTCATTGTCTGCATAATAGTAAATATGGTAATTATACTGTGCCATGACAACATTCACATACACTGTGCTTTTATAAACATCATCTCCTACTTTATATGTCGCAATTACCAGAATGTCGGTTGCAGTCACATCATCTGAAAGTGTTAATTTTCCTTCATCAATTGAAACACCATCCATTGATGTTTCTAAAGTATACTCCGGCTTCACATCCGCAACTGTCCCATCTGCTGTGTAATACTTAAGTGTATCTGGCAATGCAGTTGTGACACCGACCTTAGCTTCTAACGTATCGCTACCAAGTCCCGGTATTACCACCTTACTGTTTCCGTTACTGTAATTCTTATTTGCCGGATCTGTCACCCAGTTACTGCCATACTTGAATTTATATTCATAAATTCCAGCAGGCTTATCTGAAACGGTAATGGAATAAATACCATCTTTATCTTCATCTGTCATCTCATATCCATCTGTCCAGTCTGTAAGTGAACCCATAAGATAAAGCTTTTCTGTTCCTAGCTTATCTGCAGATATCTCATAATTAAACGTCACAGAACTGTCTTTTCCAAGCACAGGGCTCTCTACACCTGATACAGGAGTCACATCAACCGGTGCACTGACTGTCTCACCAGTAGCCCAGCTTTCTGGTTTTTCTTCACTGACAGTCTTGCCTGTGATCCATACTTCCATAGTTTCGGATGTAATTTCGATCTTGAAGTTTTCTGTCTGATTATTGTCACCCCATGCACCAGCATTAAATAATCCATTCAGATCCAACGCATCATCTTTTTCAACCTTAAAGCTATACCAGCCTTTATTCTTACTGTTTTCTTTTAACAGTCCGCCATAGTCATAATTTTTGCAGTACTCAAAATTTTTAACAGCTGCCCAGCTGTCGCCTGCACCAAATTTTACATATACTTTATCCCAGTTATTTTCATTTTTGAAGTGAACCGTCAGATCTGTCTTTGTCACAGCATTTTCCGCATGCACTGTTGCATTCTCTGTCTCCGCCTCTTCTGCATGCACTGTCTCGGTCTCTGTCTCCACCTCTTCGGTCTCTGTTTCTGCCTCGTTGGCATTCATAACTCCGGTCTCTGTCTCCACCTCTTCTGCATGCACTGTTTCGGTCTCTGTTTTCAGTCCTGCTGCCGCTGCAGATACCGCTCCCGGTGTCTGTGGTAACGTTATCAGCATTCCTAAAATTAAAAGCCAGCTAATTGACTTCTTAGCGGTCTTCTTCAAAATGTTCTTATTTTTCATTTTTTTAATTCCCCCATTTTTGATTTCTCCACATATCCGTAGCCAACGACTGCGTTTTCTAACCGGTCTTATACATACTTTTCTTGTATGATAATTAGGAAGTTAATTATCACATATTTCCTTTCTTTTAATATC
>OOCD01002065.1_pt1 | contig 11173 bp, 9 predicted proteins | sample 1671791 | NCBI WGS metagenome assembly OOCD01 (sample SAMN06348193, study PRJEB24527) | human gut metagenome | biome: human gut; feature: ankylosing spondylitis patient; material: feces | host: Homo sapiens | place: China | collected 2015-10
CACCAAAAATAGCTTGGACTCGATGTCCAAGCTATTTTTCAATCCCTCCGTGTGCAACAAGTTGCACCCACCTCCATTTGCAAGGGAGGCAAAACGGTTTATTTAATTTCGACGAGGTGCGCTTTAGCCACTTTATCCACAGTCTAACCCGTCAGGTTAAACCTGACGGGTTTTGTTTTGCTTATTTTTAATCTTCTGCGTCTTCCTTAACTGTTATTAAGCATGAAATTTCAATAATGCTTACTGCCAAATATACTATTACCCCTGCAATAAGCCAAATTTTATCAGAAAGAATTTCTGCCCTGAGAGCATTAAAAATTCCTACAAGCGAAACAACCGCACTCGGAATTAAAAACAAAGGTGAAAAATTTTGCAATATTTCAATCGGTGAATATGCAATATCCGTTACAAGATAAGTCAAAATCACGGAGATAAGCACGCATATAATAATCAGCACTAAAAAATTCACCATTAAAATTTGATTAACTGAAAGCGGTGCATTTATCGGAATAATCGAATCAATATCTTTTTTAAACAAAATTTTAAATTGCGATACTGCGCCTGCAAGGATATTGATTATATTCAAAATCCAAAGTAAAATAATTGCGCCTTTTTTACTTGCTGTCATTTAAAATAAACTCCTTCGTTTTTTCAAGGAAAATATCCATTTCCCTGTCTGTGCCTATTGTAATTCTTACATAATTTTCAATTCTCGGCAAAGAAAAATAGCGGATAAAAACTTTTTGAGTTTTAAGATATTCAAAAAGTGATTTCATATTATGCTCATTATGAGTTGCAAAAACAAAATTTGTTTTTGAATCAAGCACATCAAAGCCGAGAAGCCTGAGTTCATCTGTAACCCTCGCTCTTGTTTTAATTACTTTTTTACAGGTTTCTTCAAAATATTCTTTATCTTCAATGCTGGCTGTTCCCATTTCAATTGAAAGAGAATCCACCGTATATGAATTATATGAATTCTTAACCGCTTCCATAACATCAATAAGGGTTTTACTGCCGATTGCAAAGCCTATACGAAGCCCTGCAAGTGAGCGTGATTTTGAAAATGTACCGGTCACAAGCAGATTTTCATATTTCTCAATAAGCGAAACACTTGATGTGCCGCCGAAATCAACATACGCTTCGTCAATAATAACAACGCTGTCATTATTATAATCAAGTATTTTTTCTACAAAATCAAGCCCCTCGCCAAGCGAAGTAGGTGCATTGGGATTAGGAATAACCACACCGCCGTTTTGCTCTTTATAATCTTCGGGATTTATCCTGAAATTATCATCCACCGGGTAAGTTTTATACTTAATGCCGAAAAGAGAACACCAAACGGGATAAAAACTGTATGTTAAATCAGGATACACAATCGGCTTATCGCTGTTAAAAAACGATTGAAAAGCAACCGCAAGCACATCATCAGAGCCGTTGCCGACGAATACATTTTCAACCCCAACCCCGTAAAACTTTGCAATAGCCTCTTTAAGCTTCGTTGAATTTGCATTTGGATAAAAACGCAAATTATTTGCATCAAAGCTTTTAAGCACAGCCATTGCTTTTGGTGACGGAGGATATGGATTTTCATTTGCATTTATTTTAACTATATCTTTATCCTTACTTTGCTCCCCCGGAATATAAGGTTCGATATTTCTTAAATTTTTGATCCAATCTCTGCTCATATCTTCACCCCAAACTATCTTACTTTAACTCTTTTAACTTTTGACCAACTTCCGTAAACTTTGTTTTTATTTTCATCAAGCTTGTAAGCACGAACACGAACATAATATCTCTTTCTGCTTTGTGCTGTTTTGATAGTTACACGAGTTGATTTGGTAGTTTTTGTTTTAAAATTATATTTGAAATTTCTATAAGTAGACCACTGGTATTCATAACCGGTGGCATTCACTTTTTTGAATGAATATGTGATTTTGCGTCTGCTTCGGCTTTTAACTGATTTGTTTGAAACCCTCTTTGGCGTTGTTACCGTGCTGAAAACATCGCTTTCTTCGCAAGCTACATTCGCCTTATTTGCACGAACTTTAAACTTATACTCGCTTGCATCTTTAAGGCCGATTACCTTAAATGTATTTTGATTATTAAATGTTTGACCTATGAATTGATATTCATTTGCCTGTGCGTCATATTTAAAAATATTATAGCTTTCGCATCCGTCTATCAAATACCATGATAAAGTAAGTGATGTATTTTCCCTTTCACTTGCTTTTATGCCGCTGATTTTAGTTCCCGTAGTTTTGCCCGATACATAATTTGATACTTCGCCCAAAAATGCTTTGTTTGATGAATCAACACCCTGCGCACAAACGGTGATTATATACTGATTACCTGCAATCAGCCCGTCAATAGTACCGCTTTTACCGTAAACAGTCTGCTTAAAGGTTGCGTCATTATTTAAACTTTCTGCAGTGATAACATAAGACTGCGCGCCTAAAACCTCATTCCAGGTTAAGCTTAACGAATTATCCGTACTTGAAACATACTTAACGCCGCTAACCCTGTTAGGTACAATATTAAATGTATATATTTGCTTTAAATCTTTATACTTTCCGATACCTTTTAAAGTAATGCGTGCTTTGCCGATATTCACATTATTGCTGTAAGTCAATGTGTAATCCACATCTTTTACAAGTTCAATTCCGTTTACCACAACGGGTGCAATATCACATTGAATAGGCTGGCCGGTATATACCCTTGTGCCGATAAATGTTGTATCCTCACCCTTGTACCAAAAGTTAATATCAACATTGCCTTTCATACCTTTAACTCTTCCTTTTGAGGTATGCTGCCAAAATTCATAATCGCCCTTGTAATTCGTCTTTTTGCTGTAATTTGCAAGCCAAATTTTATAGCTTTGCGAAATATCATTAGGATATAAATGCTCTAAAAAGAAATTTTCGCTGGCATAAATGCAAGCGTCATATCCCGCATTTGATACGGTGTTTAAAAATGCGAGCGCATTAGCTGTCATTTTGGTTTTTGAAAGCTTTGCGCTGTCAAGCCTGCCCGCTCTTGTATCTGCAAATTCATAGTCGAAAACAACGGGCATAGTCAATTCATATCCTTTTATGGCTTTTAAAAGTGCGTTTGCTTCTTTCTTCGCTTCTTTTACGGTTTTAGCCTGCGAATACCAGTAAACACCTACCATAAGCCCTGCTTTTGTTGCGTCTTTGATATATGTTTTGTATTTCTTATCATAATTAAGCGAAAAGCCCGACTTTGTATATCCTGTGTATCCCACACGAACAAAAACATATTTTATTCCGTCTTTTTTTACCTTTTTAAAATTGATTTTTCCGTTATGGTGTGAAATATCCATACCGTAAATCAAATCTTTATCATCAAATCTTGATGCGTGGGTATATGTAATACCTGTGTACTTGCTTTTGGTTTTAACACTTGCAAATGCACACGGTGCCTGAAACAGCATAGCAAACACAAGCATTGCCGAAATTATTTTGCTAATCTTTTTCATTTTCTCTCCTTTTATTATCCCTTTTGTTTTTTACTGTACCAATAGTTTAAATCAACATATTTGCTTTCAATACTGTCGCTTTTACCCGTTCTTGAATACTGCCAAATATGATACGGACTTGAAGTTGAAACACTTTCGTTATAATCTGCCACCCAAACAACAGTGCTTTTAGGCAGCTTCTTCGTGTTTATATCATTATCATAAAGATATGATGATGCATAAACACCCGAAATGTAACCGAACTTTTCAATCTTTTCGCAAAATGCTTTTATAGTTTTTGTACATTCGGCTTTTGAAAGTGACGCTTCCCACATTCTGCCGGTGTTATCCCCGTTTTCATCAATCGGGTATTCATAATCTATCACAACAGGCAAATTAGGCTTGTACATTGCAACTGTTTTAATAACAAATCTTGCCTCTTCCTCTGCCTCTTTTTCATCAACTGCCTGCGAATAAAAATATACGCCGAACGGTATTCCGGCTTTTTGCGCATTTTTTAAATTATCTTTAGCGCATTTATCGGTGCATATTTTACCTGTTCCGTATCCCCGATACCCAACACGGATAAATACAAAATCAACCTCGTCTTTTAATGCCTGCCAATCAATCTTTCCGTTATGCTCGGATAAATCATATCCCCTTGCCCTGTCCTTGCCGAAATCATAGCAAGCAGTTTCATTTCCGTAAAACGAAAGCAAAATGCCCGTTACCCCAAACACCACGGCAAGCAAGACGCAAACACCTGCAATAATTTTACTTTTTTTATTTATTTTTCCGGTCTTTTTCGACTTCGCTTTTAAAGCCATATTCTTTACCTCTTTTTAACAATAGAAATATATTATCACAATAGATAAATAAAATCTACACAAAAAACATAAAAATAAATATTTGTTTATTTGTTAAAATATGGTATAATCAAAACATCTAATAACAGATAATAAATTGAAAAGGAGTGTATTTATGAAAAAAGTTATTAGTTTATTTCTTTCTGCTATGATGATTTTGACATCTGTGCTTTGTGTCAATTTTTCAGCATTTGCGAAAGATATTGAAAGCGGCTCAATTAAATTGGGCAAAAACACAGTAAAAGTAAGTGAATTTGACGAAACAAATTCAACTTATTATTGGTACTCTTTTGTACCGGATGAAACTGCTGTTTACAATTTTGAATCACATTACACCGTAAGTGATAATACCGACCCTGTGATTTATCTTTGCGATAAAAATAAAAATGAAATCGCTGATCATGATGATATTGGCGGCAGGGAAAACCGTAATTTCAGACTTCAAACATCACTTATAAAAGGTGAAACATATTACTTATATTTTCAGGAATATAATGATTTAACTTCATTTGAATTCACCGTTGATAAAACACAAATCAACTTTTCATTCACCCTTTCCCAAAAGCACACTTTAACCCGAGGTTATGACAGCAGTATATATACTGATGATAACGGTGATGAATATGATCACTATAATTTAGGCAATGTAATTTACAGCGAAGGCAACACCATTACCGAAACTAAAGAAGACGGAACAAAAGTTACATACACCTGCAAAAACACCAAAGCAAACGAAGATGACGAAGACGATTTCAGCTTCGTTGACGGTGACGGAAACTTATTTCCTTACCGGATTGACTGCGATTCAGCGCAAAGCATAAATCATCTTAAAACGGGAGATAATGTTCAGTGTTACTTTACTGTTCGTAGTGATGATTATGATTATTATAATATATATGTTCCTTTCACAATCGACATTAAAGATTTCGATATATCCGGCATTACATTCACCCTTGCCGAAAAGCACACTTTAACCCAAGGTTATGACAGCTACATTGATATTGATGATAATCGTGAAGCATATGACCATTACAATTTTGGAAATGTAATATATTCTGAAGGCAACACACTTACTGTAACCAAAAAAGGCGGAACACCGGTTACATATACCTGCAAAAACACCAAAGCAAACGAAGATGATGAAGATAATTTCAGCTTTGTTGACAGCGACGGAAATCATTTTGATTATGAGCTGGACTTTTATACTTCGCAAAGCAAAAATCATCTTAAACCGGGCAAAAATGTTCAATGTTCTTTCAGAGTATACAATATAGATGTTCCTTTCACAGTTGATATTGATAAAAACCCAATTGCTTCAATTGAATACATCGGCAACATCACTGTAAGCGATAAAGATAAACATACATATGACGATGGCGATTACTATTATGATTATACAATTTATCAGCCGGGTGCAAAAATCGTAATTCATTACAAAAACAAAACATCGGATACTTATATCTGCAAGGGCTTTTATGATGAATACGAGAAGGATACATATTATAGTTTTATAAATGTCAATGACTCTGAAGATTGGCTTGATGTAGATTATTCAAGCGATAGCTCAACGTGGAAAACCGGCGGAAATAATTTGATATATATTATGTGCCACAGTGTTATAACCACTATACCTGTAACAGTTATGCCATCAACACCTGTGCCAAATCCAACTCCAAACCCAACACCTGCACCGTCGCCTGCACCTGCACAGCCGGTTCCTGCTCCAAGCACTTCAACTTCAGCTCCGGCAGCGCAAACCACAGCACAGCCGGCAGCACCTAAAAATAATAAAAAGGTAAAAGTTGCTTCTGCAAAGGCAGGCAAGAAATCAGTAAAAGTAACTTGGAAAAAGGTTAAGGGTATAAAAGGATACCAAATTCAGTATTCAACAAACAAGAAGTTTAAAAAGGGTAATAAAACAATTACCGTTAAAAGCACAAAATCAACTTCTGCAACAATTAAAAAGCTTAAGAGCAAGAAAAAATACTATGTACGCATGCGCACATATAAAGTAGTAAACGGAAAGAAAGTTTACTCGGCTTGGTCAAAAGCTAAAAGTGTTAAAGTTAAATAATTCAAACCGCTAGACTGTCGATAAAGTGGCTAAAGCGCGCCGAATAAAATAAATAAACCTTTTTGCCTCCCTTGTAAAGGGTGCGGGTCTCCGGTGGAGACCTCTGCACAAAGTGCAGAAGCACCGACCGAACCGACAGGTGAGACGGTGGGTGCAACTTGTTGCACTCGGAGGGATTGAAAAATGGCTTGGACATCGAGTCCAAGCCATTTTTGGCGCTTTCCGTCTTTTGCTCGGGGGCAGTACCATCGTACAGCTCCCACTCACAAAATACGAAATTTATCTCACTTTCTCAAAGTCTATCAGCGTGTAGAAATTTATAATTTTGCTTTTTCTACACGCTGGCGGCTTGAACTTAAAGTTCAAGCCGCTCATTTTATAATATTCAGTTTCTTTCAGGTGGAGTGTAAAGGTGAATTCTGCCCGCATCATTAAAGGCTTTTAAAGTCATAACGCAAATAGGAACGATAAACATACCCATAAAACCGAAAAGCTTTAATCCAAAGTAAAGGCCCGCAAGGGTAACAAGCGGATTAACACCGAGTGAATCGCCCACGATTTTAGGCTCAATATACTGGCGAATTACCGTAATAACAGCGTACAAAATAAGCAAGCCTACGCACTGCCCAACATTGCCCGAAACAAGTGCGATAAGCGACCACGGAATAAGAATACCGCCCGAACCTGCAACAGGAAGAATATCAAACACCGCAATACAGATTGCGATAACGAAAACATAGCTGTTTTTCATAACGCCGATTAAATTAAGGATAGTTAAACCAAGGAAGTTTTCGCAAAATGTGATAAACATAATAAGCCCGTAAGCCCTGCACATTTTAAGAATAGTTGATGAAAAGATTTTTTTAGTTTCACTTAAAAGATTTTTATGCTTATCAGGAAGTTGAAGCTTAATAAATTTAACTACCTTTTTATAATCTTTTGTAAAAAGTATCCACGCAATAACTCCGATTACAACGCCGATTAAAATTGACGGAATATTTTTAACCACGCTGTACACGCCGCTGATTCCGTTTGACAGGCCGGAAGTAATTGAACTCATATTTATTCCGAGTTTTGATACATCAAAATCATTTATAAGATTGCCGAAAAACTGTGTTATATTTTCCGAAACACTTGTATAAATACTGTCAGGCAAAAATTTAATGGCTTTTAAAATTTCATTTTGCAGAGTAACAAGAAAAGTCGGCAAATCATTAAGCTGCTCGCCTAAAAAAGAAATGAAATTACCTATTTCTCTAAACAAAGTCGCAATAATTGAAATAACAGGACCTAAAATAATTGCAACGCACAAAAGCACAAGAACGATTGACCAAAAAGAATGCATTTTATTTTTAGTCTTTTTATCAAGCCAGCCAAGCGGCCTTTGCAAAATCACTGCAAAGAAAAACGAAAGCAAAAACGGTGCAGCAATAACGAAACAATATTTAAAAAACACATAAACAAGACCTATAATTGCCATAACATAAACAAGGTCAATTAAAAAATCTCTCCTTTTTGCTACTTTTGGATTCATATACAATACTTCCTTTTGTTAAATATATACATTATTTTAATGTAAAACAGGCGGTTAATCAAGTAATTTTGATAGAAATTAAGATTTTTTTAAATTTATACTTGATACTTCTTAACTTTTTTGTTAATATATAGAAAGTGTTTTTCACAGTAACACAACTGTGCGCACACGGAGGACACATTTTATTATGGAAAAGATAAATTTCTATTTAATAAATGCAAGCATAGTGCCTGACATATATAAAAAAGTAATAAAAGCCAAAAGCCTGCTTGCAAGCGGTGAAGCAAAAAGTGCGTCACAAGCGGCAAAAATGGCAGATATATCACGAAGCGCATACTATAAATATAAAGATGCGATTTTTGAATATCACGGCGACGACAGCAATGACACAGCCACAATCAACGCAAAACTTATGGATAATGCCGGCGTGCTGTCATCACTTATGGCGGAGCTTTATAAAGCCGGGGCTAATGTATTATCTGTTAACCAGAGTGTACCTATTCATTCGGTAGCAGATGTTTCCGTAACTGTACGAATTGCCGAAATGGCAATTACAAAAAAGGAGTTACTTAATTCAATAGAAAAAATCGACGGTGTAAATTCCGTTGTTTTATCATAGGAGGTAGAAAATATGAAAGTTGCTGTAATGGGCTACGGAACAGTAGGTTCAGGTGTAGTTGAGGTAATTGAACATCACAGTGATATTATTCCAAAAAGAACAGGTGGCAAAACACTTGAAATTTCACACATTCTTGATTTGCGTGATTTTCCAAATGACCCACATAAAGATTTATTTACCAAGGATTTCAACGATATTTTAAATGATGATGAAACCAAAATTGTTGCCGAAACAATGGGCGGGGTTAACCCGGCTTTTGATTTCACAATGAAACTTCTTAAAGCAGGTAAAAGCGTTGTAACATCTAACAAAGAGCTTGTTGCACAAAGAGGACTTGAGCTTTTACAGGCTGCGGAAGAAAGCGGAGCAAACTATTTGTTTGAAGCAAGTGTAGGCGGCGGAATCCCTATTATTCGCCCGCTTTGCCAGTGCCTTGCCGCTAACTATATCGAGGGCATTGCAGGTATCTTAAACGGTACTACAAACTTCATTCTTACTATGATGATTGAAGAGGGAATGTCATTTGAAGAAGCGCTTAAAATAGCGCAGGAAAAAGGATATGCGGAAAAAGACCCTACCGCCGATGTTGAAGGCCACGATGCATGCAGAAAAGTTTGCATTCTCGCTTCCCTTGCATTTGGCAAGCATGTATATCCAAATCAGGTTGAAACCGAGGGTATTACAAACATTTCGCTTGAAGATGTATCATACATCGAAAATGCAGGCGGTGTAATCAAACTTCTCGGCCAAATCAAATATATTAACGATAATGAAATCGCCGCATTTGTAAGCCCTGCTGTTGTATATAACGGTTCACAGCTTGCAAGCGTTAAAGATGTTTTCAATGCAATCCTTGTAAGAGGTGACGCAGTCGGCGATGTATGCTTCTACGGCCCGGGTGCCGGCAAGCTTCCTACCGCTTCCGCTGTTGTAGCCGATATTATTGACTGTGCAAAGCACAGTGACAGAAAGAAGATTTTCGGCTGGGGTGAAGGCTCGGAAAACTATGTAGTTGACTACAAAGAAAAGATTGAAATGCCGTTTTATGTTCGTGCAAAGGCAACTCCAAATGAAGTAAATTCAAAATTTGCGGATGTTAAATTCCTTTCAAGAAAAGGCCAGCCAAGTGACGAAGTTGCATTTATCACAGATTATATGACAGAAAACGAGCTTAACAAAAAGCTTGACGGTATGAATGTTATCAACACAATTAAAGTTACAAACTACTAATCAATATAATTTTCGGAGGATTACAAATCTATGGGACTTATTGTTCAGAAATTCGGTGGTTCTTCAGTAGCAAACGCCGAAAGAGTAATGAATGTTGCTCGCATTGTTACCGAAACATACAAGCAAGGCAATGATGTTATTGTTGTTGTATCGGCACAAGGTGATACAACTGACGACCTTATTGAAAAGGCAAACGAAATCAACCCAAAAGCAGCTAAAAGAGAGATGGACCAGCTTTTAACCGCAGGTGAGCAAATTTCTATTTCACTTCTTGCTATGGCAATTGAAAAGCTCGGTTTTCCTGTAATCAGCCTTTTAGGATGGCAGGCAGGATTTAACACAAATTCAATCTACACCTCGGCAAGAATTAAAAACATTAAGCCTAACAGACTTCAGGCTGAAATTGCAAAGCGCAACATAGTTGTAGTTGCAGGTTTCCAGGGTATTAACAGATATGACGACCTCACCACATTGGGCAGAGGCGGTTCAGACACATCGGCAGTTGCAATTGCAGCAGCACTTAAAGCCGATAAATGCCAAATCTTTACAGATGTTGAAGGTGTTTACACCGCTGACCCGAGAAAAGTTGAAAATGCAAAGAAGCTTAAAGAAATCACATATGACGAAATGCTTGAACTTGCAACACTCGGCGCACAGGTACTTAATAACCGTTCAGTAGAAATGGCTAAAAAATACGGCGTTGAACTTGAAGTTTTATCATCATTAAACCCGGTACCGGGTACAATCGTTAAGGAGGTAACAAAAATGGAAAAAATGCTTATTAGGGGCGTAACAAAGGATAAGGATGTAGCACTCGTATCAATTCTCGGCTTGCAGGATACACCGGGCATTGCTTTCAAAATCTTTTCAAAGCTTTCTGCTAAAGAAATAAATGTTGATATTATTCTTCAATCTTTCGGCAGAGACGGAACAAAGGATATTGTATTCACCGTAAGCAAAGATAACGGTCCTGTTGCTGTTGAAATTCTTGAAAGCTTCCTTGATAACTGCAAAATCGTTTGCAACACCGAAGTTGCAAAGGTTTCAATCGTAGGTGCAGGTATGGAAACACATCCGGGTACAGCATCAAAAATGTTTGAAGCTCTTTATGAATCAAACATCAACATTCAAATGATTTCAACATCAGAAATCAAAATTTCTGTAATTATCGACGCTGAAAATGCTGACAGAGCAGTATCTGCTGTTCACAAGGCATTTATTCCAAATGACTAATCGGTAAAATATTAGGCTGTTTCGCATTCATTGTGAAACAGCCTTTAAACTGTCGATAAAGTGGCTAAAGCGCGCCTCGTCGAAATTAAATAAACCTTTTTGCCTCCCTTGTAAAGGGAGGTGGGTGCAACTTGTTGCACTC
>OOCD01002069.1_pt1 | contig 11155 bp, 8 predicted proteins | sample 1671791 | NCBI WGS metagenome assembly OOCD01 (sample SAMN06348193, study PRJEB24527) | human gut metagenome | biome: human gut; feature: ankylosing spondylitis patient; material: feces | host: Homo sapiens | place: China | collected 2015-10
GGATATACATCCGCACCAGCTGTCCCTGCTGGTCGCACTGGGCTTCTATGGACACTAACACAGTAGGAATTCCAACTGGTTTCATCAGCAGCAATTACACGTACTGTTTAGTGTCTCATGACGACGGAGTTACTTTCGAAGAGTACAGGTTTGACCATGTTTTAGATGGAGGTACTACTGCAAGTATTGTTTTGCAGTACAATGCAATTTCGGCTCAATGGTACCTAAAAAATACACGCACAGGAAGCATATTTAAGTTTAAGACTGGAGCATTCGAGAAAGTTGATATTGACGCTCCCTATTTCTTTTATGATAACTCTATGTTTATAGCATTAGATGCAGAGACATCAATAGGAGCTGTAGAGGCACGTCTTGGAAGTAGTGCTTCTACCGTACTGGTCATGGCGTTTGCATTCTCCAGGGATTTAGAGATGCAGGGAGTAAGTCGGCTGCCAAGTATCCAACAGCTGCAAATGTCTTCAAACACTAAGGACATTCCGTTTGATGCAGTAGCTACTTTTTGGATTGACTATAAAGGAGTAGTGCATACCTTTTCTAAAAGCACTAGCACTTCGAGCATGGATGACGCGTATTTCTGGACTATAAATCAAGTGTATGTCCACAATGGTGTTTCTGGTATTGTAGTAACAGGCTCGGTAATGCCTGAAATAGATTAGGAGGTTGACTATGGTTCTTATTTCGATTCTGCCCGTAGATGAACACGGCAAGCACAGCACCATCACTGGGAATAATCTTATGATTTATCCCGGTTATGCGCTCATTCCTAATGGCATGGCCCTTCCGACATCTTTTCCCTACGTTGATATAGAGGTCCAAAATAAGGTTGTAACCAAAATGACTCCGTTGCCTGTGCCTGATCCGACTCCGGAACCTACGCCAGCACCTACGCAATTAGACCGCATTGAGGCTCAGGTGGCATATACAGCTATGATGACAGACACGCTGATGGAGGTGTGATATGAAAGACAAAATCGCAAGATGGTACGCGCAGGGGCTATGGACGGAGGATATGGTACGTACAGCCGTGAAAAAGGGCGTTATCACCGAGGCCGAGGCGGAGGAAATTTTGGACGAGAAAAAGCCGGAGGTCAATCCTCCGGCAGGTCCCACAGATACAAATGAAACCGGTTGAATAATCAACCGAACAGTTGAAACCGGCTGAGTAAGCCGTAAAAATTGAAAGGAGAAACACTATGGAGAAGAAGTATGCGGACATCATCAACGAGGGCAAGAAGAACGGCGAGAGCATCGAGGTTATCAACACCAAGCTGAAGGAGGCCGGTGCCAACTTCCATTTAAACCCCGACGGTGGTATCGCCGGTTGGTCTGAGAAAGAAATGGCTGAGGGCTTCATCCCCGCAGAGACCGAGCCGGAGGACGTGAAGCATCTCCGTGACATCATGCGGTACAAGCCGGAGCTGGCGGGCCAGACCATGACCGTGACCGTTGCCGAGGGCCGCTATGAGGTGACCTACAACGCCAACGGAAACCCGGTAAAGGCCGTGCGGGTGAACCACTGAAGCACTGTGCAGGGAGGGCAAAAGCTATGAACGCAGTACATATTAAAAATCTGATTCTGGCGGCGCTGGCAACAACCGGCTCCGTCATCGCGCAGGCTTTGGGCGGCTTGGATATGGCGCTGAAAGTGCTGATCTGCTTTATGGTGCTGGATTACGCCACGGGCTGGCTGGTGGCGGCGATCTGGCACAAGTCCGGGAAGAGCAGCACCGGGGCGCTGAGTTCCGATGCAGGCTTCAAGGGTCTCGCGAAGAAGTGCGTAGAACTGGCGCTTGTCTGGATGGGGGCGCTGTTAGACCAAGCTACATCCAGCGACTTTGTGAGAGACGCGGTTTGTATGTTCTTCATCGCCAATGAGGGATTGAGTATTTTAGAGAACACGGCCATTATGGGCGTTCCCTACCCGGCCTTTGTGAAGAATATGCTGGACGCCATCCGGCAGGCCAGCGACGAGGGAAAGCAGGAGGCCGGGACATGATGACGAGAGCGGGCACAGTCCCGCTCTCCGACCTCCAATTTTTGAAAATCTATTTCAATCGGCGGCGTCTCCGCTCCACCACGGCCAACCTGAAGAAGATGCTGGCGGAGGCGGGCGGGGACGCTATCTGCAATGGCTCCATCTTCCTGCGGAACCAGCAGCCCGCCTGTCATTTAAAGGCAGACGGTAAGGTTTACAAGGCCCCCAATTACCGGGCGTGGGCCATCAGCTGGAACACCCCGGCGGACTTCGGCGTGAAAACCGTGCCCAACAGCGACGCAAACTACATGGAGTGCGTTCACCTCATCATCGACGGCAAGAAGATCAGCCCTATCCACTGCGGAGCGGACATGAAGTACAAAGCCCCGCGAACGGCCATCGGCACCAAGGGTGGACGGTTCGCCTACTACGTGAGCCGTGACCGGCGGACACCGGAACAGCTCCGGGATCTGCTGGCCGCGTCCGGCTGGGACAACGCCATTATGATGGACGGCGGCGGGAGCACCTGCTTCATGGATCCGACGGGCAAGGGCTTTACCGGGGACGGGCGGGTGATCCCGTTCTTCCTGGTGTGGAAACTGAAAAGCGGGGATGCGTGTGAGCCGGAAGGAGAGAAACCTATGGTAGAGATCAACGCCTATTCCAAGGCGAAGGACGGCAGCAAAAAGCTGTCCACCCATTTTAAAGTGAAAGAATTTGCCTGCGGGGACGGCAGCGACGCTGTGCTGGTGGCCCCCCGGCTGGTGATGGTTTTGCAAAGCATCCGCAGTCACTTCGGCGCGGCTGTGACCATCAACAGTGGGTATCGGACGCCACAGTACAACACCAAGGTCGGCGGCGTGGCCCACAGCCAGCACTGCTACGGCACGGCGGCGGATATCACCGTGAAGGGCCAGACGCCGGAGACGGTGGCGGCCTACGCAAGAGAGCTGATGCCGGACTGGGGCGGCGTGGGCGTATACAGTCAGAAGGGCTTCACACACATCGACGTGCGGGAAGTCCGGGCCGACTGGAACGGATAAGGAGGGCCATGTATGGCAGGCTACTACGATAAAAACAAAGACTACTCCAAGGAGCTTCAAAGGACGGATCTGTCGGCCTCCGAGCGAGACCGGCTGACCAAGGAGCGAGAGAATAAAATCGCTGACAAGTACGGCGGCAGGGAGCCGAATATGATCGGCTCCGACAAGACGTATTCTCAGACCTACGGCGGCAGTTCCGGCGGCAGCTCTCAGGGGACCTTCGGCGGGGTTTCTTATACCCGCAATGACAATGGCGGCGGCATCTATGGAATGCCCTCCAGCAACTCCGAAGTGAAGAACTACAAGCAGGGCGGCGTGACCTATCAGGTGGGTGCGGACATGAGCCGCCGTCAGGATCTGGCGGGCCGCGCACAGATCTCCAACGGCTACACTGTGTTCTATGACGATGACGGCTATGCCTACAAGGCTGTGAAGGGCGTGTCGGATTACACCCCCCATCAGGACATCAACGCCGGGAACGGCAGCTATGGAAAGAGCGGTGCGTGGACGGACAACGAAATGATGTCCGCACTGGACCGCTCCAAGATCACGGACATCCGCAACCGGCTACAGCGGGGCGAGATCACCGGCGATCAGGCCAACCAGGCGGCAAACGCCATCCGTGCCGGGTACGGCTACACCATCGACAAGAACGGCTATGTGACGGACAGCGGCGCGCTGTCTGCCGCGAACGATCTGCGGCGGCGGCTGGGGCTTTCCACCGGCCCAGAGAGTGCAGAGCTTGACTATTACCGGTATCTCATGGGGACGGACACCTCCCCCGCCGCACAGGCCGGCGGCAAGGTGCAGTCCTTCGGGGACTATCTGGCGGCAAATGGCGGCGTGCAGGCCGGGGCCTCCGGCTATGGCACACCGGCGTACAGCCAACAGCGGGTCACGGACATCAGCGCCGGAAATGTGCCGGTACAGAACCCCGGCACCGCTCAGACCGGCATGAGCTTTGACATTGGGGACGGCAGCGACTACCTGAAGGAGCTGTACGCCAAGAAGGTGGCGGCGGAGCTGGCGGCGCTGAAATCCGCTTACGAGCAGAACACCGCCACGCTGGATGCCAGCCGTGCACAGATCGCACCGGTGTATGACATTGCCCGGAACAGCGCGGCCAACCAGAACGCCCTGAGCCGGGGCGCGTTTCAGGAGATGGCGGTGGCCAACGGCCTGAACACCGGCACCACCGGACAGGCAGCACTGGCACAGGACGTTGTGCTCCAGCAGAACCTCTCCCAGATCGACCGGGAGCAGGCGGAAAAGACGGCGGCTATCGACCTCCAGCGGAGCCAGCTTGACACGGAGTACCGAAACGCCATTGCCAAGGCAGAGGCCACGGGAGACGCGGAGCTGGCAAACGCCCTGTACGAGGAATACGTCCGCCAGCAGAATCTCTATGCCAAGTACGGCGCACAGACCGGCGGCTCCGGCTCCGGCAGCTCCGGCACGACGGCTGTGGTAAAGCCCAACCTGACGGCCAGTCAGGTACAGTCCGCGCTGAAAAACGGCATCGTGACGGATGACGTGATCTCCGCCTTCGATTACTATTACGGGCAGGGGGCCTACGATTCTCTGTACGGCACCGGCAAGCTGACCTCCGGCGGGTCCTCCAGCGGCGCCACCTCCGGGGCCAAGAAGGGCAGCTATTCCAACGGCTCCCTCACCAACGAACAGGTGAAGCAGCTCCAGAGATACTACGGCGTGTCTCAGGACGGCAAGTGGGGCAAGAACTCCAAGAAGGCCGCAGGCGGCCTGACGGCTGATAAGGCATGGGCGAAGTATCAGGGGAGCAGCGGAAGCAGCACCGGCAGCATGACGCAGGGCGCTTTCATAGCGTCGGCCACCAGCCTGAACACGGATCTGAGTAACGGCAATGTGGACCGGGCATACAACTGGCTTACCAAGAACTATGGAAAGCTCTCCGCCAGCCAGAAGCAGGAGGTCCAGAACCTGCTGGCACAGTACGGGATTTCTTACTGAGAGGTGCACCAGTATGGCAAAAACACTAAGCGGATTTAAGGTAATTGGCGATACCTCCAAAATCGGAGCAGGCAGCAAAAAAGGAAGCGCGGGGCAGACAAGCCCCACGCCTTCTTCCAATGGGAGCAGCCGGACGCTTGGAGGCTTCAAGGTCATTGGCGACACCTCGAAAATCGGGGCAAAGGCCGCCGCAAAGACCACCCAGCAGACCGGCGCACAGAGCGCCACCCTTACCCAAAGCACCACCCGCTACCCGCAGCCCATGGACAATGTAGGGAGGCAAACAGGGACCAACAGCCGCTTGCTTGCGGACACGAAGCAAAGCGGGACACTCATCCCATCCCTTGATAACGGGCGTGTGGGGAAGGTGATCTCCGGCGCAGCGAAGTCCGTCGGCTCCGCCTATACAAATCTGGGCGGTGTGCTGGCAGAGGGGGCCGGGAAGCTGAATACCCGGATCGCCAACCAGAACGCCGGGGATTCCCTGCAAAGCGACCATGACGCGGTGAAGCGGTATGAAAAAATGCTCCGGGATGTGAAGTGGGCCAACGGACGGGCCATGAGCGCGAAGGACGTAAAGCAGGTGCAGGGCTACCTTGCCAGCGCCAAGCGGCGGATCGCGGCCCATGAGGGCTACACCAAGGCGGTGGAGCAGTCCGACAAGGCCGTGGCGGACAAGGCGTACCAGAAGGCCGACCGACTGTCTCAAAGTTCCGCTGCGGACGTGGCACAGGCCAAGGAAGGTCTGGGGCCGGTGGGGCAGTTCGCCGTGGATCTGGGCGTTCAGGGTGTACAGATAGCGGGGGACGTGGCAGCCAGCGCCGTGATCCCCGGTGCCGGTCTTGCCCTGATGACGGCCCGGTCTGCCGGAAGCGGAGCCCAACAGGCCAGACAGTCCGGGGCCAGCTATGACCAGCAGCTTGCTTACGGACTGGGGAGCGGCGCTCTGAGCCTTGCCACGGAGAAGATCAGCAACGTGGCAGGCCCCTTCAAGAAGGCGTTCGGCGCGGGTCTTGCCGATAAGGCGGCTGGCAAATTAATCGCAAAATTTGGAGAGAGTACAGCCGCTCAGATCATGAGCAGTTTAGCCAAGCGGCCAGCGGGTAAATTGGCCCTCTCCATGATCTCCGAGGGCGGCGAAGAATTTCTGGAAGATGTTGTCCAACCCATTTTGCAGCGGGCTACGTATGACCCCTCCGCCAAGTTTGATTGGGGCGAGGCGCTGTATGATGCGGCGGTGGGTGCGGCCATGGGCGGCATCGGCGGAGCGTTGGATGTTGTGCGTGGGCGCTCCAATGCCCCCACGCCCCCGCAGGAAGCCGCAGGAGCGCAAACAGACGTTCGGGAGGGTAGTTATGCCCCCGTGGAGCAGGTGAGCGCAGAGGGCGCGCAAAACGCCGCCTCCGGTGTGGAGACGGCGGAGAATATTCGGGTGGGTCAGGCAACTACCATCAAGAAGCCTTACAAGGGCGAAGTGCCTACCCAGACCCAGCGGCAGAACACAGCGCCGGTGCAGGTAAGCAGCGAAGCCTTGACCCGAGCGCAGAACAGTATTGCCGGGGCGCGTGGGCTGGAATCTTCCCTTCCGGGACAGAGTTTCAAGAGTACGCTGAAGAACGTCTACAAGAGCATCTTCAAGCCCGCAAAGGGCGTTGTTGTAGAGGGAACCTCTTTCGGCGGGCAGCCCTATGCGGTAGACATCAATAACAACGTGCCCGGAAAGGTTATCAGTGATGTAAACCTAACTGCGGAAAAGCTGTCTCTCCTGAGCAATCTCCCCGATGTTGTTAGGAACGGGATCTATGTCGGGAGTGGAGAATACACGCAGCATAGCGGAAGAAATCGCCCGGGCATCCGGTATGATTACTTTGAAACCCCTGTGCAAATCAACGGCACCGACTATATCGCAAAATTTGATGTTGAAGTGCTACCCGGTGCAAACAATTATCGGACCCATCAGGTTATAAAAATGGACCTGACACCCGCAGAGGCCAGGTTGGCGGGTCCAGCACCCGTGCCTTCCTCTGCGGCGTCAAGCCCTGTTGAGGGTACGCGTCCCCTCAATGCTAATGATAGCATAGCACAGGGGGCGGAAAATGTCAAGAACGGGGGAAGCCGGGACATTCTCTCCGAGGTTCTGTTTGGGAAGAAGCGGGCGGACCTGAATACCATGACGGAGGCCCAGCAGGACGCCATTTTCCGGGCCAACGAGGAGGGCACTGTGGGCATGGACGCCACTGGAAAGGTGTTCCAGATCGACCCGGAGCAGCACATCGACCGGCGCCGCATGGAGACGGTGGGCGGCAGAGACGTAAACGCCTTCCAGTTCGACCACCCGGAGATGCACCGCTATTATCAGGAAGCGGCCAACGCCCTGATCGCGGATGCAGACCTCTCCCTCCAGCAGCCCATGAGCCGCCGCTATGAGCGGACCATGGAGGGCAATGCCGTCCAACAGGCGGCGCAGACCTCGCCACACCTGCGTCAGGCCATGGATGAAACCGGGCTTTCCCGTGACGCCATTATCGACGCAGCCCAGCGGATCATCACCGATCAGGGGCAGGAGAATGTGGCGGCGGCCAAGCGGGTGGAGCTGATTCTGGATGATATGCTCTCCAACGGCTACACCACCATGACCGGCGAACAGGTGGGACCCAACAGCGGGTATCTCACCGCCAAGCAGAGCATTTTGGGCGCGGGCGAGCAGGCGCGGGGCCGCGGTTTGGACGATGTGGATGCTTTCGACACGCCGGGTGACGCCGTGGCGGGTGCGGTGAACACGCCCTTTGATACCATGCAGGCCAAGAGTGAGGACTTTTACCCGGTCAACCCCAACAGCGCCCAGCGCATCCAGGCAGAACAGCGGCGGGCACCCTCCGAAGTACCCGCCGTGAACCCTGATACCGGGCGGAATGTGGAGAAAACGGTCTCCACCATTCTGAACAGCCCCCTGACCTCCCCGGAGATGGCAACCGTGTATGAAAACGCCATTGCCGGCGGCGCGTTCGACTATGACGTGGTGACGGACCGGAGCGCCGTGCAGCAGGCGCAGGCCAAGATCGCGCGGGACGGCTGGCGTGAGGTGGCGAACAGCTTCATTGCCAAGGCGGAGCTGGGACAGCGGATCACCAAGGCGGACACCGCCGAGGCTATCAGCGCCTACAACCTTGCCATTTCCGAAGGAGACCACAAGGCCGCCTTTGAGCTGGCAACGGCCATTGCGGACGCGGCTCACGACAGCGCACAGATGGTGCAGGCCATGAACCTGATGAACCGGTTGACGCCGGAGGGCCGTCTGCTGACGCTGCGGCGGCTGGTAGACAAAATGAATGACCGGGCGGCACGGCAGAACCGGGCACCCCGGCAGAACACCGCCGACAGCGGAGACGTGGAAGGTGCGCGGGTGGACTATATCGACAAGGTAACAGGCTTCACCCTCTCTGACGAGCTGGCCACCAACTACCTGATGGCGGAGACGGACGCGGAGCGGGCGGCGGCGTGGGACGCCATCACCACCTCCATTGCGGACCAGATCCCCAGCACCTTCATGGAGAAGGCCAATTTCTGGCGGTACACATCCATGCTGACCAACCCCACCACCCACATCCGCAACATCATGGGCAATGCCATTCAGATGGGTGCGCGGAAGATCAAGGACGGCATCGGAACCGCAATCGAGCGGGCGGTCATCAAGGACCCCTCTCAGCGGACAAAGGCCGTGAATGTTGACAAGGATCTGAAAGCCTTTGCCAAGGGCCAGTATGAGACGGACCAGAACGCGGCGATGGGCAGCGGGAAGTATTCCGACGCAACGGCGGCAGGCATCGAGCGGGAGATCCAGAGCAAGCGAAAAATGTTCAAGGGGGAGGACGTTCTCTCCCGTGCCGTGCAGGGCATCGGAGACCTGAACAGCCGCGCCCTTGACTATGAGGACGTGATCTTCAACCGTGCGGCTTATGTAGACAGCTTCGCTCAGGCGCTGCAAGCCAAAGGGGTCACGGCGGCAGAGGCCCACGCGGGCACCAGAACCGCAGACGTGGAGGCGGCGCGGGCCTACGCCATTGAGGAAGCGCAGAAGGCCACTTACCGCAACACCACAGCGCTTTCCGAGGCGCTGTCTCAGTTTGGCCGCTATGAGGGGGATAACCCGGTAAAACGGGCAGGTTCCTTCGTGGCGGACGCCCTGTTCCCCTTCCGCAAGACCCCGGCCAATATCCTGACCACGGGCCTTGATTACAGCCCTGTTGGCATCGCAAAGAGTGTGAAGGAAGCTCTGTGGGATGTGCGGAGAGGCAACTGCACGGCGGCGGACGCCGTGGATTCCCTTGCATCCGGCCTCACCGGAACCGGCATTTTCGCGCTGGGCGCTTATCTGGCGGCGGAGGGTCTGCTCCACGTCCGGGCCGGTGACGATGACAAGGAAGAAGCCTTTGAGAAGTCCATGGGGGAACAGGATTATGCTATTCAGATCGGGGACAAGTCCTACACGCTGGACTGGGCGCTTCCTGCGGCAATGCCCCTGTTTGCGGGCGCTGCCACCGAAAAATCCCATGAAAAGGGCGGCAGCACCTTCGACGCGCTGGTGGATTCTCTGCTGGGGATGCAGGACGTTGTGCTGGAAACCTCCATGCTGTCCTCCCTGAATGACCTGATCTCCTATTGGAGCTACGCCGACAACAAGGTTGGCTATCTGCTTGACCGGGCGGCCAGCAGCTATGCCGGACAGTATATCCCCGCCGCCGGCAGCAAGGTTGCCTCCGTATTTGATGATACGGTGCGGAAAAGCTATGTGGAGAAGGGCTCCGGGCAGGTCGCCTCTGACGTGAACTATTTCTTGCAGGGGGCGGCGAAGAAGGTCCCCGGCGCACGGAATCAGCTTCAGCCTATGGTGGATATGTGGGGCAACGAGGTCTCCAACGGCTCCGCACCGGAGCGGGTATTCCAGTCTTTCCTCTCCCCCGGCTTCCTGAAAGCGCAGGACAACAGCCCCGCCACGCAGGAGATCCGGCGGCTGGCGAAGGCGACCGGAGACAGCACCGTTTATCCGGCGGCGGCGGAGAAGTCCTATACGGTGAAGGGTGAGACCCGGACCCTGACCGGCGAGGAATACACCCGGTACGCCAAAGCCATGGGCCAGACGCGGAAGGAACTGGTGGAAACGGCGGTGAAGCTGCCCGCCTACAAGTCCATGAGCGACAGCGAAAAGGCGGACTACATCCAGAACGTCTACAAGTACGCCAGAGAAACGGCCCGTCAGCAGGTGGACCCCAAGTATGAGCCAAGCGCTGCATGGATCAAAAACGCGCAGACGGCCAAGCGGGACATCGGCGTATCCACCGGGGAATTTCTGGCCCTGTACCAGAAGTACGGCAGCGGCAAAATGAGCGGCGCAGCCTACGAGAAAGTGAAGCAGGCGCATGATTCCGGTCTTTCCCCCAAGGAATATTTCTCCCTGAAGGACAGGGCCGACGCGGACGGAAACGGCAGGGTCAGCAAGGCGGAGGCCAGCGCCGCCCTTGCCGGTCAGGAGCACCGGGCGGATCTGTGGGACATTATCTGCACCACCAACGCCAAGAACCCCTATAAGTAAGAAAACACCCTCGCCGTCTGGCGGGGGTGTTTTGTTTGGTTTCTACATCATGGACAGGAGCGTTTTCACATGGGCGGCGCGGTCCAGCATCCGCTCACGCACCCAGTCCCAGACGGCCTGCTCGGCTTCCGTGGGATGGTGACCGGCGTCCTTCGCCTTTTCGATGTGGCGGGCGGCCATCTCATAGAGCCGATTGGCATGACCCAGCTCCTGACGGCTGAGGTCGGCGTAAGTGCTGGCGTCCTCCGGGTCCTCGGCGTGCTTGACAGCCTCCCGGGCGTACTTCTCGGCATCGTCCAGCTCTTCCCGGATGCCTTCGGCAAAGTATCTGATCTCGTGCATAAAATCCTCCTAACTCTGCTTGATGAGGGTGTAGAGCTTGTCCACATCCGTTTCATTCAGCGTGACGTTCCCGATCAGGGGGATATTGGTAGTGACGGGGCCTTTGGCGGCTTCGGTTTTCAGGCAGGCGTAGATCTTGTCCAGATCGACGTTCCCCGCCTCGTCAAAGACACCGAGGGCCTTCACGGCGGGATG
>OOCD01002073.1_pt1 | contig 11143 bp, 7 predicted proteins | sample 1671791 | NCBI WGS metagenome assembly OOCD01 (sample SAMN06348193, study PRJEB24527) | human gut metagenome | biome: human gut; feature: ankylosing spondylitis patient; material: feces | host: Homo sapiens | place: China | collected 2015-10
TATAAATGTTAGATTCTAATTTACCTGTTTTTATTTCTGTTGCGGAATCAGGAAGTTTTTCTCAAGCCGCATTACGCCTTGGCAAAAGTCCACAGGCCGTTTTTAAACAAATTACGACTTATGAAGAAAAACTCGGAGTTAAATTATTTGATAGAAGCCCGACCGGTATGCGATTAACTCCCGCAGGGATATCTGTCTATAAAGACGCTAAATTCCTTTTATCCTTTTCTAAAGAATCAATTAAAAGAGCAAAAGAAATCGAAAAAAATGAAGGAAATCTTGTTCGTGTCGCTTTATCGCCCCTAACACCTACGAAATTCCTAGGGCAAGTTTGGCCTATTGCGTCTAAACAATACCCTGATCTAAGGATTCAGCTTGTCCCTTTTGAAAATGAAAAAAACATCGTTTGGAACATGCTCTCACACTTAGGATCAGATGGCCAAGTCGACATTGTCGTTGCGACATATGATGAGGACTTCTTAGAGAGAAGAAATTGTACTGCCCTCAAACTAAGAGATTTACAACTCAGCATCTGCATGTCTTCAACTCATAAGCTCGCGCAAAAAGAGAAAATTTCAATAGAGGATCTAGTTGAAGCCACGCGCCGACGAGGGGGGGAGTTATTATTGAGAAGCGATGACTGGATGCGTGGCTACGATAACGTTAAGGAAATTTTCACGCATGACGAAAGAATCGAAAAAGAATTTTATGATTTTTTGACCATGGATATTCTTAATCGTTGTGGAAATTCAAATTATTTTCTTCTTGCGACAGAATCGTGGATATTCTCACACCCCTTAATCAAAGCCGTTCCACTAGATATCAACGCAACCTTACCTTTTGGTGCCATTCATTCAAAAAAGCCATCAGAACCAGTTAAAAAATTTTTAAGGATTGTTGACTTTGTTAATTTGGAGTACAAGAACTTTCAGCTTTGGTAGGAACTATTGGAAGAAATCCAGACGAGATTCGCATTTTTGTAGTTCCTTGCATAAAAGCACTATTAGTTAGTTCGGCATCAAAAGGTCGTCCGCATCGAACTGGACGACCGAATCACCTAACTCACCGACGAGTCTTTATCTTCTTAGACACAAACCACGTAAAGAAGACAGGAATAAAGAACGTCGTGATAAACGTGGCTGCCAGCATGCCGCCTAAGACACCGGTACCCATGGACTGACGAGCAGCTGCACCGGCGCCGGTTGCTGTGGCCAGAGGAATGACACCCAAGATGAAAGCCATAGAGGTCATCACGATCGGACGCAGACGAAGTTTCGCAGCTTCGAGCGCAGCTTGTCTGGCTTCGAGGCCCTCCTCCATCTTCTGAGCTGCAAACTCCACAATCAAAATGGCGTTCTTAGCTGTCAAACCAATCAGCACAAGCAACCCGATCTGGAAGTAAATATCGTTCGAGAAGCCGCGGAAATACGTCGCTACAAGTGCTCCTAAGACTGAGTAAGGCACTGCCATTACGACGGCAATCGGCAGCGACCAGCGTTCGAACTGCGCGGCCAGAATCAGGAACACGATGATCAAGCCGAAAGCAAACGCAGCGGCAGAAGAACTTCCGATACGTTTTTCGTGGAAAGCCTGACCCGTCCAATCCACATAATAGCCGCTCGGCAAATATTGGCTTTCGGTGTCCACGGTTCGAATGACGTCTCCTGTGGAATAGCCCTGCGCGGCATTAACGTTCATAGACGCAGCCAAGAAACCGTTTTCTCGTTTCAACGATTCCGGGCCTGAAGTGCGTTCCACATGGGCCAACGTCGAAAGAGGAACCATCTTCCCGGTATCAGAACGGACATAAAGCTCACCTAAGGAGTCCGGTGTCATGCGGTACGGAGCATCGGCTTGAATAATGACGCGGAAGATTTTTCCAATACGCGTAAAGTCGTTGACGTACTTGCCGCCCATGAAATATCCGAGCGTGTCATAAACGTCCGAAATAGCCACGTCCATTGCCAGAGCCTTAGCCTCATCAACCGTAAGGTAGAGCTGAGGTGCATCCGCCTGAATCATCGAGCGGGCCGAACTGATTTCAGGTTTTGCAACCAAACGCTGTCGGAAATCTTCGGCCACTTGCTGCAGTTCAAGCGGATTGTCCGATTCTCGGGATTGAATATAGAAGTCCAAACCGCCGGCACGACCCAGGCCGCGGATCGGCGCCGGATTCACAGCCTGACCCACGGCATCCGTGCGTGCGTTCACCAGCGTTTGAAGCTGCCGGCGAATCGTTTCTGCACTGCGCGTTCTCTGATCCCAGGGTTTTAACTGAACAATCAGGGAAGCGGCATTGGATTTCGTATCGTTTGCGATCGTATCGTTTGCCACCAATGCAGTAACGTTCTCAACTTCGGGGATCTTGCGGATTTCTCGACTCAAGTCTGTGACCACCACACCGGTACGGTTCAGAGTCGCGCCTTCCGGCAGCTGAATCGCCACGCGCAAAATGCCTTGGTCTTCGCGAGGAACGAAAGAAGTCGGAACGATCTGCAGGAACTCCCAGCATCCGACGGTAACAGCGACAAGAATCGCGGCCGTAAACCAGCGATGGCGAAGATTAAAGGACACACCCTTGATGTAGTTCAGCTTGAAGCGCTCAAAGCCGTCGTTAAAGAGCCGGAAGATTTTGAAAGGCTTGCTCTTGTTTCTGAGCAAAATAGCACACAGAGCCGGCGTCAGCGTTAACGCCACGAAGCCGGAGAGCACAACAGAAACACCGATGGTCACCGCAAACTGACGATACAGCTCACCGGCGATACCACCTAAGAACGCGACCGGTGTGAAAACCGTACTCAGCACCAGCACAATAGCCACCAGAGCTCCGGCTACTTCTTTCATGGCCTTCTGAGAAGCCTGGAAAGCGTTGAGCTTTTCCGTCTCCATAATACGTTCGACGTTTTCAAGCACGACGATCGCATCGTCCACCACAATACCGATGGCCAGCGTCATCGCAAATAACGTCAACGTATTAAGAGAGAAATTCAGAGCCCATAGACCTGCAAGGGTACCGATCAAGGAAACCGGCACAGCAAGCATCGGGATAAGGGTCGCGCGCCAATTTTGCAGGAAGAGATACACAACCAAAAGCACGAGAAGACCGGCTTCCAGTAAGGTTTGAACCACCTCATTAAGGGCAGCCTCGACGAATCTTGAGTTATCGTCCGTGATCACATAAGCGATATCATCCGGGAAGTTCTTGGAGAGCTCCTGAAGCCGCTTTTTGACATCCACAGCCGTCTGCATGGCGTTAGCGCCTGTCTGCAGGTAAACAGCAAACGTAACGCTCGGAACATCGTTTAATTGGTTGTATGCCTCATAACTGCGGTTTCCGACTTCGACCCGGGCAATGTCGTGAATGCGAACAATACCGTCAGCACCGCGCGAACGGACGGTGATATTGCCGAACTCTTCCGGTGTCAGCAACTGACCTTTTGTGCGAATCGTATAAACCAGCTGCTGATCATCAGTCGTCGGAGACGTACCGACTTTACCGGCAGCGTACTGATTGTTCTGCTCTTCGATCGCTTTGCGCACATCGATAGCCGTAATGCCGAGCTGAGCCATTTTCTTCGGATTCAGCCAAATACGCATCGCGCTTTGTGCGTTACCGAAAACGTCTGCGTCACCGACGCCGGGGACGCGTTTGATTGCATCCACTACGTTCAGATTCACGTAGTCAGCGAGCTGAATCGGTTTTAGAGTGCCATTCGGAGAATAAAACGGCACGATCATCAGCGTTTCTTCGCTGCGCTTACGGACGTTCACGCCGTTCTGTCGAACGCTTTCCGGCAACCGTCTTTCTGCAGATCGCACGCGGTTATTGATCTCCAGCATCGCGTCGTTCGGATTTGTACCGACTTCGAACGTGCAGGTAATACGAACATTTCCGTTCGAACGGATGGAAGTTTCGTAATAAAGCAGGCCTTCAACACCGGAGAGCTGATCCTCGATTGGCGCAGCAACTGTCTTAGCCAATGTCTGTGCGTCAGCCCCTTCATAAGAAGTTGAAATAAAAACAACCGGCGGCGTGATGTCAGGATATTGGCCCATCGGCAGGACACGTCCTGCGAGCAGACCCGCAATCACGATCAAAATCGACATGACAGATGCGAAAATCGGCCGCCGAATACAGAATTGAGAAAGCATTTCGGTTCACCTATCGCAAGTTATTTTTCAGTCGGCTTTGAAGCGGTTTTCTTGTCTTGGTTTAAGGCCACCTTGGCCTTGTCTCTGAGTTTCTGGATCTGATCAATGATCACAAGATCTCCGGATTTGAGGCCGGAGGTGATAATCCAATCTTTGCCTGACCAGCGACCCACCGTCACAGACTGAGCCCTCGCGACACCGTCTTTGTATAAATAGACGCTGTAAGTTCCGTCGGGCAGCTGGCGCACCGCCGATTGAGGAATCAGATAAACGCCCTTCTGTGTGCCGAGCGTCAAACGGATCGTCACGTATTGTCCCGGAAGCAGCTCAGCAGAACGTTCAATCTCCGCGCTTAGCGAACGGGTACCCGTCTGAGGATCGATTTGAGTAGCGGCAAAATTAATGCGCGCAGGAACTTCCACGCCTGTTTTCTCATGCACCACACTCACTGGAGAGTCTTCGGTGATCGTGAATCCGTGCAGATCATTATCGCTTAAAGAAAAGCGAGCCTTAAGTTGATCATCCTGTGTAATATCAGTTAAGGCCGAATTGTTGGCGGTTACCAGTGTTCCGGGATTGATTAAAGACCTGCCGGCAATTCCGCTCACAGGCGCTTTAACCGACGTGTAATCAAGTTGAATTTTGGTTTGCAGCGCTTTAGCCTTTGCTGCCGCTAGATTTGCCTTACAGGACTCCAAGGCGCTGATGCGGTCTGAATATTCTTTTTCGCTTACAGCATTAACTTTGCGCAAAGCTGCAAATCGCTTGGCTTCTCTCTCCGCCTGTTTCAGTTCCACCTGCGCTTGAATAACCGACGCTTCTGCGCTCTGATTAGCGGCATCGAAAGGTGCCGGATCAATCGTAAAGAGCACATCGCCTTGTTTGACGCTCTGTCCTTCAGCATAGTGCCGCTGCAGCACGGGACCAGTCACTTGAGGATAAACAATCACGGCTTTAGAACCTTCCGTCTGCCCGAACACTTCGGCCACATACGGCTGAGTGGTAGGTTCGGCTTTAAGCGTTGTTACTTGGATGGCTTGAACTTTCTGCTTGACTGCTTCTTTGTCATTACATGCGGTTAAACAGGATATGAGACCTAAGATGCATATAAGGCTGAGGATTGTTCGATTCAGCATGATGTGTTATGTATTTTTTTTCGTCGACAAATGTGAGAATACCTCAAACGAAGGCCTTCTCATAAGTAAACTCATGCTCCACAGTATTTGTCCTATAGTCTACAAAAGAGGAATAGTTGCCCTAATATCTCTCTTGGGACGGAAATCGATCAACGGAGGTTTTAGACACCTAACGCCTGATTTCACCCATGATTTCGGTGTTCTGAATCGAATTTAGTCTGCAAATCTTTTTCACAAAAATTTTTTGATGATGAAAAAATCCCGACTTCAACGGGTAAGTCAAAATCGGGATTGAATTATTAATTCAGAGGCGAATTACTTGAAGAGCTTGCCGAGCTTTTCGAAGAAACTTTTTCTTTCCGGCGCGTGATGATCTTTCTTGCTGTGATTGATCGACGCATCGAACTGTCTCAGGATGTCCTTCTGTTCAGTCGTCATATTTACCGGAATCTCCACAGTGGTATGAACGTACAGGTCGCCCTTCTCAGCATTGCGAACACTACGGATGCCGTGGCCTCTCAAGCGGAAGGTCTTTCCGGACTGAGTCCCCTCGGGAATGCGCAATGTGGCTTTGCCCGTTAACGTCGGGACTTCGAGTTCACCTCCGAGCGCCGCCGTCACAAAACTCATGGGCATCTCCATGTGCAGATCCTGCCCGTCACGTTCAAAGATGTCATGGGGCTTGATGCGAATGCGGATGTAAAGATCGCCTGCGGGGCCGCCGTTTTGTCCGGGCGATCCGCGGTCGGGAATACGCATACGGTTGCCGTCATCCACACCGGCGGGAATCGTAATCTCGAGTTCTTTCTTCTCTTCCTGCATACCGGTGCCGTGGCACTTGTGGCAGGGATGAGGAATGTACTTGCCGGTTCCGTGGCAGCGCGGACAGGTCTGCTGAATCTGGAAGAAGCCGGCGCCGGCGCGGACATAACCGCTGCCGTGACAGGTCGGGCAGGTTTCTACCTTCGTGCCCTTTTCTGCACCGGATCCGCCGCAGGCTGTGCACTTGCTCCAGGAGGGAACCTTAATCTTTGTCTTGTAGCCTTCTGCGGCTTGTTCAAGCGTGATATCGAGGTCATAAATCAGATCTTCACCGCGGAACATCTGCTTATTCTGTCCGGAGCTGCGGGCGTGTCCTCCGCCGAAAATCTCGGAGAAAATATCGCCCATATCGCCGAACTGAGATGCATCAAAACCTCCGAACCCGCCGAATCCGCCGGCACCGGCGCCGCCGGCGCCGCCGTTGAATGCAGAACGGCCGTAGCGGTCATATGCCGCACGCTTTTGCTCGTCCTTCAGCACTTCATAGGCTTCGCCTACTTGTTTGAATTTTTCTTCGGCATGCTTGTCCCCTTTGTTGCGGTCAGGGTGATACTTCATCGCCATGCGGCGATAACCTTTCTTGATCTCTTCCTGAGTAGCAGTACGGGTGACTCCCAGTACCTCGTAATAATCAAAATCTTCTTCGTCAGCCATTCTTTACGGAATTCGGTTATCGGGTAAAAACCCTTAAATTTTGTCTCTTTATCTACGCCATGAGGCCGCAACCTTACGGAAACGGCCTCATTTACGTTAGTTACAGTCTAACAAGTTTCAGAATTAGACTTCTTTGAAGTCGGCATCGACAACGTCGTCATCTTTCTTCTGAGACTTCGGAGCTTCCTGCTGAGCACCCGGCTGAGCCTGCTGCTGATTCAGCTTTTCGCCGATCTTCTGAGCAGCAGCCATCAAAGCGTCAGTACGTTTTGTGATCAGATCCTTGTCTTCGCCCTTAACAGCTTCTTCAAGGTCGTTGATCGCAGTTTCGCAGGCAGCACGGTCAGCGCCGTCAACCTTTTCACCGAGGTCCTTCAGGGTCTTGCGAACCTGATGGATGCTGGATTCGGCTGTGTTGCGAGCCTGAGCCAGTTCGGCACGGCGGCGGTCTTCTTCCTTGTTGGCTTCAGCATCGGCAACCATTCTTTCGACATCGGCGTCGCTCAAACCGGAGTTAGCCTTAATCGTGATCTGGTTTTCCTTGCCGGTAGCCTTATCCTTAGCGGAAACATGAAGAATACCGTTGGCGTCAATATCGAATGTCACTTCGATCTGCGGCAGTCCTCTCGGAGCCGGAGCGATGCCTTCAAGGTTGAATTCGCCAAGCAGCTTGTTGTCTGCTGCCATTTCACGTTCGCCCTGGTAAACCTTAATGGTTACAGCAGGCTGATTGTCTTCGGCAGTAGAGAACACCTGAGAGTGCTTTGTCGGGATCGTGGTGTTGCGCTTGATCATCGGAGTCATCACGCCGCCCAGGGTTTCAATACCGAGGGTAAGCGGTGTAACGTCGAGAAGCAGAACGTCGCTGCGGTCGCCGGACAGAACAGCGCCCTGAATAGCAGCACCCATAGCAACGGCTTCATCCGGGTTCACGTCCTTACGCGGATCCTTCTTGAAGAATTCCTTAACAGCTTCCTGAACAGCCGGCATACGTGTCTGACCGCCGACGAGGATAACGTCGGAGATGTCTTCAACAGTAGCGTTGGCATCCTTCAGGGCCTTGCGGCAAGGTTCGATTGTTCTTTCAATCAGATCTTCGCAGAGGCTTTCGAGCTTAGAACGTGTCAGTGTGATGTTCAGATGTTTCGGACCTGTTGCATCAGCAGTGATGTAAGGCAGGTTGATTTCTGTTTCCTGACGGCTGGACAACTCGATCTTGGCCTTTTCAGCGGCGTCTTTCAAACGCTGCAGAGCCAGAACGTCCTGACTCAGGTCAATGCCTGTGTCCTTCTTGAATTCTTTGATGACGTAGTCAACGATTCTCTGGTCGAAGTCTTCGCCGCCAAGGAATGTATCGCCGTTGGTGGACAGAACTTCAAACTGTTTTTCACCGTCAACATCGGCTAAGTCGATGATGGAGATATCGAATGTGCCGCCGCCCAGGTCATAGACAGCGATCTTACGATCTCCCTTGCCGCCTTTATCAAGACCGAAAGCCAAAGCAGCAGCTGTCGGTTCGTTAATGATACGGCGGACATCCAAACCGGCGATCTTACCGGCGTCCTTAGTAGCCTGACGCTGGGAGTCATTGAAGTAAGCCGGAACCGTAATAACGGCTTCCTTAACTTCTTCACCGAGATAGTCTTCGGCGGTCTTCTTCATCTTACGAAGAATTTCAGCAGAAACCTGCTGCGGAGCCAGATCCTTGTCGCCGAGAACCTGAACCCAGGCGTCGCCGTTGGCAGCCTTGATGATCTTGTAAGGCATCAGTTTGATGTCTTTCTGAACTTCTTTATCGTCGTAGCGACGGCCGATCAAACGTTTGATCGCGAAAAGTGTGTTGGCAGGATTCGTAACAGCCTGACGTTTAGCAGGAGCGCCGACAAGCACTTCTTTTTCAAGATATGCAACGACGGAAGGTGTGGTGCGAGCACCTTCGCTGTTTTCGATCACACGGACCTTGTCACCTTCAACAACCGCAACGGCGGAGTTTGTTGTACCAAGGTCAATACCAATAATTTTTGCCATTTTTAAATTTCCTCACTTGCCGGCAGAAGGGCTGCCCGCTGTTAAGTTTCTATATTGAGTCGTTTCCTGAAAAAACAAGTCTTACTGCGCGACTGCCACCATCGCCGGACGAAGAACTCGATCGGCAATCTTCCAACCGCGTTGGAACACTGTTGCGACGCAGCCCGGCTGGACTGCAGGATCTTTCACCATTGTTATCGCCTGCATTGTGTTGGGATCAAATTTAAGACCCACAGGGTTCTCACACTTCATCCCGTTATGCTCCAGTGCGCTCAGCAGCTGGCGGTAGGTAATCTCAAGGCCTTCTTTGAAGGGGCCTTTTTCATTTGCGGACGCTTCTAGCGCTTTTTCCATGCTGTCTACGACCGGCAGCATAGACTCTGCAAATTTTTCAATGCCGAATTTACGGGCTTTAGCAACATCTTCAGAGGCGCGGCGGCGGGTGTTGTCTGCTTCGGCAACGGCACGTACATAAAGGTCGTAGTTTTCTGCGGCCTTGGCCTGTGCTTTAGCTAATTCAGCAGAGAGATCCAGATCCGGAAGTTCCGGAGCTTCAGCCGGAGCCTGCTGGGCTGCTTCGTCCTGAGGTGGGACGTTCTGTCCGTTCTTTAATTCGTTTTCTTGCATTAACTGTCCTCAAGTTTTTTTCAGAAATCGGGGTCCGGTTGTCCCGAACCCTTTAATGGTTGATATGGGGTCGCCCGATCCTTTTTTCAACCTTTGATGAATGACATTATGAGAACAGCCCATCCTTTCAAGAGCCGACATCACCCGAATTAAGCAAATCAGGAAGAGAAAATCTGTAGCAAATTAAACGATATACGGGAATAACACCCGCCTAGCGCTTGAAAACCAAAGGGTTTTCCCTTAGCTCGTTTTTTCAAGCGAAAAAAGTAACAAAATTATTCCGGCCAGTGACGAAGTTCGTCTTCGACGATGCTCTCAACCAGCGAAACGGAAGCCTCGGAATCATTCAGACAAGGAATGTAGTGGAAGGATTGGCCGCCTGCTTTCTGCCAAGTCTCCTTGAGCTCCAGGCCGATTTCTTCAATCGTCTCGAGGCAGTCGGTATGAAATCCCGGGCAGATAACGTCTAATCGTTCAATGCCCTCTCCGACGAGTTCGCGAACCGTGTCGTCCGAGTAAGGCTTTAACCATTCTTCCTTACCGAAACGGGACTGGTAGGAAAGCACTACCTTTGTCGGGTCCGCCCCGAGTTCCTTGATCAGGAGGTCAGCCGTTGCGCGAACTTGTTTCGGGTAGGGATCGCCTTCCCTGCAGTAGCGGACCGGCATGCCGTGGAAAGACAGCATCAATCGGTCCTTCTCGCCGAGCGGACCGACTTTTGCCCAATGCTCGCGAATTTGATCGGCAAGCGCTTTAATGTACAGGGGATGCGTGTGATAGTCGCGGATGAAGCGCACCTTCGGGTGGCTCTTCATCTGCTGCATAGCTTTCGAGACGGCGTCGGAAACAGAGGCCGTCGTCGAGGAGGAATACTGCGGATAAAGCGGGAGGACGAGGACACGGTCAAAACCGTGCTCGTTGTGAATCGCTTTAAAAACTTCGACCTGCGAAGGATTGCCGTAACGCATGCCGACAAACACATCGGCATTAACGGCCTTTTCCTGCAGGCGCTGACGCAGCTTATCGGCGATGCGATCGGTGTAGACCTTCAGCGGCGCACCCTCTTTCATCCAAACCTGCGCATAACGCGCGGCGGACTTGGGACTGCGGCGCGGCAGAATGACCAAATTTAACAGCGTCTGCCAAAAAATCGGATTTAAATCGACAACCCGTCGATCGGAGAGAAACTCCCGCAGATAGGGTTTGAGCGCCGAAGCAGTCGGTTCATCAGGAGAACCGAGGTTAATAAGGAGTACCGCGGTCTTCGGGCTCTTTTCAGTCATATCTTCTTAATTCTTAACGGGAAAGGATTTCGTCTTGAACCGCTTTAGCGCGGCGGCTATGAAGATACCCGATAAGCAAAGCTACGGCAAGAGACATCCAGAACTTGCCCAGAACCTGTCCGAAGATAAATTCAATGGAGCCGAAAGCCAGAGAAAGGAAGATGGCGCTGTCGACCATAGAGCCCACCAAACCGCTTGCCATAATGGCCCAAGCCGGCCATTTCTTGCGCATCGGTGTGTAGACCACGAGGTCAGCCAATTCGGAGAAGAAGAAAGCCATCACGGAAGCCAAGACCAGGGACGGTTCGGAAAAAAGTGCGGACAGCGCTGCGCCGATAATGATGGCGTAAAGCGACCAGCGAACACCAAGCTTGGCCTGCAGTCCGTCGCGGAGCACCAGTGCTACGCCGGCCATAAGCACGCCGCTCGGAGCCATGATGC
>OOCD01002074.1_pt1 | contig 11141 bp, 8 predicted proteins | sample 1671791 | NCBI WGS metagenome assembly OOCD01 (sample SAMN06348193, study PRJEB24527) | human gut metagenome | biome: human gut; feature: ankylosing spondylitis patient; material: feces | host: Homo sapiens | place: China | collected 2015-10
GGTTAGTTTAGTATGATATCTTTTAATGTATCGCGCTCTTTTTCCGTGAGATGCAATCCTTTCGACAGATATTTGTCGGTCGAACCATATTCTTTCTTTATTTTATGGAAGGCCAGATCCAGCCATGTCTCGTTTGCACCGAGCAGCACGGTGATGGTTTCCTGGGCGTCCGTATTGAGGTTGCGTGCCATATAGGCAAGGCTGCGCAGGTCTATGTGGTTGTTGGAAGCCATATAGTCTTTCATGATCGTTTCTTCCGGCACATCGAGGGCTGTCAGCAGCATGGCCGTCAGGAAGCCGGCACGGTCTTTTCCCATCGAGCAGTTCACGAGGATCGGGTAGTTGTCCTTGTCGAGAAAGACTTTCAGGGCTTTGCCGAATTGTTCGCTGTTGTCCGTCACATAGCTGATATAGGTGTCCTGCATATACACGAGCCCGTCGCCTTTGCGTATGCGTCCTTCTTCCAGGCGTCGGGTGATCTGTTCTTTGCCTTTTACCGGGATCGGGATGGAGATGATGTTCGCCCCTGCATATTTTTCCGGAGCGAGGGCTATTTCGTCTTCTCCCCGTAGGTCGATGACAGTTTTGATCTTCAGGTTATCCAGCCGGATCGTGTCGTTGCGGCTAAGTGCCTTGAGCTCGCCCGAGCGGAATATCTTGCCCCAGCCAGTCATACGGTTCCCGTGTTCGCTGAAGTAGCCACCTATGTCGCGCAGGTTCTGGACGCTGTCCATCTGTACCGAGCGGGCGCCGACAGTGCGGTAATATTTGTCGTTGAAAGACAGTAGGAAATATTTGCGGGTGATGTTGTCGTTCGTGATGTAGGTCACTCTCCCGTCATTGATGTCGGCATAGCTGCACGGTCGCGACATGTCGAAGGAGTTGGGGGTGTCGGATACATAAAGTTTCATCGTCCCGTCGGTATGGGGGGCTGTTTCCCATTTGATAATATAGTTGCCGATGTCGTCACGCAGGCATATGGCACGAATTTCAGGTGCTCTGCCGGAGCTGCATCCTGCCAATAAGGCCACACTGGTGAACAAGAAAAGAATCCGTTTCAATATCATACTTCTACTACTCATGCAAAGCAAAGATAGTGAAAAACACGTGTCTTTATACCCCTTTATCTTCCCGGTTAATGATATTTAAGACTGGGAGAGGTAGGAGGTTGCGAATTCTTTAGAAATGTAATTGTCGTAGCTGCGGCAAACCTCGGTTGCCAGATCGATCCCGCACCGGATGATATTCGCCCATGTCTCTTTCGGGAGGGTGGCGAGGTCACGGTGACGGACATTATTTTTTAACAGACCGTAGAGGATGCCAGCATTGAAGTTGTCGCCGGCTCCGATCGTACTGACCGGGCGGATGGAGGGCGAGTCGAAATGAAGGCGCAGGTCGCCGTGGTAGAGGTTCACGCCTCCGGCTCCGTGAGTGGTGATGAAACGGTCGCAGTAGAAACGGATATGGTCGGTGTAGACTTTTTCACTGTCGGCCTCCCCGAAGATATTGAGGAAGTCCTCGTCCGAGCCGCGTATGATATCGGCATATTCGAAGTTTTCGAGCAATGTCGGGGCGAGGTGTATCGCTTCATGGGCGTGCGCCTTGCGGAAATTCGGGTCGTAGTAGAGGATCGCCTTGCGCTGGCGTGCATAGTCGAGAAATTCCACCATCCGTTCCCTAAGCGCCGGGTTCAGTGAGTAATAGGAGCCGTAGATGAAGATGTCGTCTTCGTTGATCTCCGGCAGGGGCACGTCGAGGCGTTGCTTCGGATAATCCTTGTAGAAAGTGTAGTCGGCATTGCTGTCGTTGTCCAGGAACGCGAGCGAAATCGGGCTTTTGCCATCCGGGAAACGGTCGACGTAGCGGGTGGAAATGTTGTTTTCCTTCATGAAGTCGCGTATGATGTCGCCGACATGGTCGTTTCCCACTTCGCTGATGAAAGAGACAGGTACACCCAGGCGTCCTAACGAGATGAGGCCGTTGAAGGTCGATCCGCCGGGCACTGCCGTATGGGGTCGGTTGTTCCTGAAGATGATGTCGAGAATGGTTTCCCCGATGCCGATTACCTTCCTCATGCTCTTTATTTGTTTACGGTTTTACACTGTTCGCGGCTTTTCGAACCCAGGTAACCGCCGTGATGCCGTTTGGCATAGTCGGGATAGCCGAAGTTGATGCGTTTCATGGTGCCGACTACCAACAGGTCGCCTATCACCGTCATGACCGTGGTCGATGTGGTGGGGGTGAGGCCTAAAGGACACACTTCTTTCGGCGCACCGGTCGGCAGGCAGATCGTCGCTTCGGCTGCCAGCGGGCTGTCGGGGTTGCCGGTGATAACGATAAACTGCATCTCCGGTACGAGACCGCGTGTCAGCTCCACCAGTTCGAGCAGTTCGCGTGTCTTGCCGGAGTTGGAGATGAGCAGCATGACATCGTTCTTGCGGACGATGCCGAGGTCGCCGTGTTGTGCTTCGCTGGGATGCAGGAAGTAGGCAGGCGTGCCGGTCGAACAGAAGGTGGTCGCGATGTTCATGGCGATCTGTCCTGCTTTTCCCATACCGCTGGTGATCAGATTCCCTCCGAGTTCGTGTACATGTTTCACAATGAGTGTCACAGCCTCTTCATAGCCGTCGGTTATCGGAATATTGCGTACTGCTTCAGCTTCCTGTTGCAGAATGGATGAGATTGCTTCGTTTATCATAGCCTTTAAAATGATTCTATATGGTGTTATGAACTTAACAAAGTGCAAAAGTATCTATTTTAATGATACCTGCACATGGAATGACCTATATTTTTGTACTTTTGTGCCTCCTAATGAATGGATCATGGAAAAAGATTACTTCTCACATATTTTACCGAACGGTTTGCGTATCGTACATCTTCCTTCTGCATCCCCGGTGTCGTATTGCGGGTTTGCCGTGAATGCCGGGACACGGGATGAGGAAATGGATGAATTTGGCTTGGCTCACTTTGTCGAACACATGATATTCAAGGGGACGGAAAAGCGTAAGTCCTGGCATATCCTGAATCGGATGGAGAATGTGGGAGGGGAGCTGAACGCCTATACCACAAAGGAGGAGACTTTCGTCTATTCTATTTTTATGGAAGAGCATTTCCGGAGGGCTTTCGAACTGCTGTCCGACCTGGTGTTCCATTCGCAGTTCCCGGAGCAGGAGATCGAGAAGGAGGTGGATGTGATCCTGGACGAAATCAATTCATACGAGGACAGCCCTTCGGAACTGATCTTCGATGAATTCGAGAATTTGCTGTTCGACGGACATGCGTTGGGACATAACATCTTGGGGGACGAGCAGTCGCTGCTCGGTTTCGGCAGCGAGTCCGGCAAGTCGTTTATGAGGCGGTTCTATGCCCCCGAAAATATGGTGTTCTTCTCGATGGGCCGGATTCCGTTCAAGAAGATCGTGCAGATGGCGGAAAGCACCCTGTCGGATATCGCTTTCCCGATGGCGGCACGTAACCGGACGGCACCCGGCGAGCTCCTTCCCGTCAGCCGCCAGATACACAAGGATACCCATCAGGCGCATGTGCTGATCGGGGGACGGGCATACAGCATGCACGATGAGAAACGCCTGCCGTTGTTCTTGCTGAATAACCTCTTGGGAGGGCCGGGCATGAACAACCGTTTGAATGTCTCTCTCCGGGAAAAGAACGGGCTTGTCTATAACGTCGAATCGAACGTGACTTCTTATACCGATACGGGGCTGGCAAGCATCTACTTCGGGACTGATCCGAAGAACAAGGAGAAGGCGATCAGGCTTGTTTACAAGGAACTGGCGAAGCTGCGTGAGGTGAAGCTGACCGCGACCCAGTTGGCGGCGGCCAAGAAGCAGGTGATCGGACAATTGGGCGTCTCCGGCGATAATCGGGAAGGCTTGTTTTTGGGGCTGGGTAAGAGCTTTCTCCATTATAACCGCTACGACACCCTGCCGGAAGTCTTCGCCAAGGTGGAGAAGCTGACCGCCGGAGAGATACGAGAGGTCGCCAACGAGATCTTTGCACCTGAACGGTTGTTCAGTCTGATCTACCAATAAGAAGCGTTTACCAGCATTCCGCCTTGTCCTTCAGTTCCGGCAGCTTGTTCTTGTCGAACACAGGGCTCTTGATCCCGCTACGTTTTTGAGCAATGTAATCGTGCAGCAGCAGGAAGGCCTGTTTGCTCAGCAACGAGATGGCGAACAGGTTGCAGATCGTCATGAAAGCCATCGTGATATCCGCCAGGCTCCAGGCGAGTTCCAGACTTGCTAACGCCCCGAACATCACCATACCGCCGACCGCCAGACGGTAGATATAGAGCACGCTTTTTTTCGGTGTGATGAAACGAATGTTCGCTTCCCCGTAATAGTAGTTCCCGATAATGCTGCTGAAAGCGAACAGGAAGATCGCTACGGCAACGAATATCCCTCCGGCTTTTCCCACTTCGAGCGTCAGGGCATGCTGTGTCAGTTGTACCCCGTTTACCGAACCGTCCAACGGCGCCCCGCTGAACAGGATGATAAAAGCCGTGCAGGTACAGATCAGCAGGGTGTCGGTGAAAACACCCAAAGTCTGGATCAATCCCTGTTTGACCGGATGTGTGACGGATGCCGTGGCCGCTACGTTCGGAGCCGATCCCATACCTGCCTCGTTGCTGAACAGGCCGCGCTTGATCCCTTGCATCAGAGCGGCACCGATCGTACCGCCTGCCGCCTGTTCCCATCCGAAAGCGCTGCTTACGATCAGTTTGATGACGGCCGGCAGTTCCGTTATATTGAACAGTACGATCCCCGAGGCGAGCGCCACGTATCCCAATGCCATTACGGGGACGATCACGCTGCTGACTTTGGCTATTCGCTGGATTCCTCCGAAGATAATGGCAAGTGTCAGTACGGTCAGTACCGCGCCTACGATCCTCGGATCGAAACCGAACGAGCCTTGCATGGCGGCGCAAATCGTGTTGCTTTGTACCGAGTTGAACGCGAAACCGAAGGTGACGGAGATCAAGATGGCGAACAGTATGCCCATCCAGTTCAGTCCCAATCCGTATCGCATATAGTAGGCGGGCCCCCCGATGAAGGATTCTTTTCCTTTCCGTTTGTAAAGCTGTGCGAGTGTAGATTCGACGAAAGCGCTGGCCGAACCTAACAGGGCGATGATCCACATCCAGAACACTGCTCCCGGACCTCCTACGGCTATGGCTGTGGCTACTCCCGCCAGGTTGCCTGTCCCGACACGGCTGGCAAGCGATACGGCGAATGCCTGGAAGGATGAGATGTGCTTTTCACCTTCATGGGCTTTGTTGGCGGAGTCGCCGAGCACACGTATCATCTCCCGGAACATACGGAACTGGACGAAACGGGTTTTGAAAGTGAACCGGAAGGCGCATCCTAACAGCATGATAATTAAAACATACGACCATAGGAGGTCGTTAATCCCGCTGATCCAGTTGTTCAGTATTTCCATTTGGCAGTTTATCGTCTTGATAATTACGTGAATATTGAGATGCAAACCTAAAGAAAATATTCTGTATGGACAAGAATATTAAATTTTGCACACACAAATAAATATTTTCGTATCTTTGAAAGATTATTAACTAAGGTGTGAAATTATGAAGGCAATAGAACCGAGTCTGGTCAAAGACAATTTTATAGAGATCATCGGAAAAGAGTGGATGCTGGTAAGCGCCGGCGACAAGGACAAGTTCAACATGATGACGGCGAGTTGGGGGGGCGTAGGCTTCCTGTGGAACAAGCCGGTAGTGTTCGTCTTTATCCGTCCGGAACGTTATACCCGCGAGTTTGTCGATGCGAAGGGAGCTTTCACGCTGTCCTTTTTAGGAGAAGAGCATAAGACTGCCCATAAGATTTGCGGGGCGAAATCGGGACGGGATATCGACAAGGTGGCAGCGACAGGTTTGACGCCTTATTTTACCGATCTGGGTAATCCTTGTTTCGAGGAATCGCGCCTGACGCTCGAATGCAAAACCCTTTACGTGACTAAGATGGATAAGGATCATTTTGTTGATCCTGCCTTATACGAGAAATGGTACAGCGCAATGGCAGGGAATCCGCATAACGTCTATGTGGCGGAAATCTTAAATGCTTGGGAGAGATGATCTCCCGTTCGTATGGATATCCGGATTGATTAGTTTGATTTGCTTCAGATAAACCATGGTTCTCTATTTTCAATTAAATTGTCTTTCTCTTGTCATATCTTTGCAATATGTATGCTTTTCCTTTGCCCGCGGAAAATAAAAAGAGTATACTTATAGACACAATAAATAACACTGCTTCGTTTTTTATAATAACTGATTTACGTGTTTAGGCTTTATGTCTCAGGGATGAGGGGTAAAGCTTGTTTTTGTGTGTTGCATTTGGCACTTGTCATGCTTCGATGAGCGACAGGAGGACACCTGTGTCAAAAAGTTGGACGTTTGGGCGTCCAAAAATTGGACGGTTGGCGAGAGGTGTTTTTGAAATGCTTTTGATAGTCTGAATGTTACATTTCTGGCACGTCGTTTGCTTTCTTTCTGTCATGATGAATGCACAGATAACGATCAAACGAGGTTTGTCTCTTTTTCTTCTCGTCTTCCTGGCTTCGCCGGGAAACCTGCGGGCGCAGTCCGGCTGGACGGTGGATGACTGCATGCGCTATGCCGTCGAACAGAACTACCGCGTGCGGAACAGTCGCCTGGATACACGGATTGCCGGGGAAGACCTTACCGCCGCCTATGGTGATTTCCTGCCCTCAGTAAGTGCTACCGGCGCATTGGGCAAACGTTTGGGGCGTTCGGTGGACCCGAAAACGAACCTCTATACTTCCTCTTCCTTTTTAGAGAGCACGATGGGGCTGAATGTCTCGCTTCCGGTGTTCGACGGCTTTACGCGCGTCAACCGGTTGCAGTTCCGCAAACTGAACAAGCAGATCGGCGGCCTCACGGAGCAGATCGAGGAGAACCGGATTGCCTTCGAGGTGATGGATGCTTTCTATCGCCTCTGCTTCGATAAGAAGATGTACGAGCTTGCTGTCGAGCAGCGGAAGTTGAGCGAACGCTATCACGAGCAGATGCTCGAATATGTGGATCTTGGCATGCGTTCCCCTTCTGATTTGCAGGAGGTGAAGGCGCGCCTGCAATCTGATATTTACCAGGAGACGGTGAAGGCGAACGGTTGCCGCCTCTCATTACTTGCCCTGAAGGAACTGCTGAATATGCGGGATACCGATACGCTGGCGATCTCTCCCGGCGGGGAGGGCGAACTTCCCGTGCTTCCTGTACTGGAATCTAACGAGATCTATGCCGCCTCCGAAACATCCCTGCCGGAATTCCGGGCTATGGAACTGAGGGAGAAAGCTTCCCGCAAGTCACTGGCAATAGCGTCCGGGGCTTTTTCTCCTTCCATCAGGGCGGAATTCAGCCTCTATTCCGGTTACTACGACACGGAACGGGATGACCTGGGCGAGATCATCCCGATCAAAGACCAGTTGAAGAATAACATGAACAAATATATCGGCGTGAGCGTCTCGCTGCCTCTGTTCAGCGGACTTTCCCGCCTGACAGATGTCCGGAAGGAACGTTTCCGCCTGCAAAGGATACGGAACGAGAACGAGCAGCAACGCCTCAGCCTCTACAAGGAAATAGACGACGCCTGCCTTTCACTCCGGGCTGCCGCCGAGGAACACCGTCAGGCGGTCGAACAACTCCGCACTTCCACCGTCACGCTGAAAGAGAGCGAGGAGAAATGGGAGGAGGGGATGATCTCCGTGTTCGAACTGATGGAGAAGCGGAACCTCTATATACTGGCCAAGGCAGAACTGTCGCGCACCCGTTTGCAGTATGAGTTGAAAAGCCGCACGGTAGACTTCTACCGCACAGGCTCATTTTTAGGAACCGAATAAATACAACAAGAATGGCAATCAATAGCATGGACACCCGTATTGAGCGGAAGTCCCGGTTTAAGAAGAAACACATCTATTCCTTGATAGGAATTGCCGTCGGGCTGCTTTGCCTGCTTTGGCTTCTTTTTCGTGATACTTCCTCTTCCCTGAAAGTGGAGAAAGAACGCATTACGATCGCTATCGTGCAGAAAGGAGAGTTCAACGACTACATCCGGGTTATCGGGCAGGTACTGCCGGATCGTATCATCTATCTTGACGCCATCGAGGGTGGGCGCGTCGAAGAACGCCTGATCGAGGAAGGGGCGCAGGTGCGGGCGGGCGACGTGATCCTCCGCCTCAGTAACCCGCTCCTGAACATCGGCATCCTGCAAAGCGAAGCCGACTTGGCCTATCAGGAAAACGAACTTCGCAACACCCGTCTCAGCATGGAGCAGGAACATCTCCGGCTGAAACAGGACCGTATCGGCCTGAGTAAGGAATTGGTGCAGAAGGAACGCCGTTTCAGGCAATACGAACGCCTGTATAAGAAGAACCTGCTGGCCCGCGAAGATTACTTGCAGGCTGAGGAAGATTACGAGGCCGCCCTCGGACAGTTGGCCGTTGTGGACGAACGGATCAAGCAGGACGACCTGTTCCGCAGCAGCCAGCTACAGAGCCTGGACGAGAACATCCGGAATATGAAGAAGAGCCTTGCCTTGGTTCGCGGGCGACTGGAAAACCTGAAAGTGAAGGCTCCCGTCGACGGGCAGTTAGGAAACCTGGAGGCCCAGATCGGCCAGTCCATCGCCCAGGGCGAACGTATCGGCCAGGTGATCACGCCCGAACTGAAGGTGGAAGCCAAGATTGACGAGCACTATGTGGAACGTGTCATGCCCGGTCTCCCTGCGAGCTTCGAACGTGAAGGAAAGAAGTACGATATGGAGGTGACGAAAGTCTATCCCGAAGTGCGGGAAGGACAGTTTCGCACCGACCTGCATTTTGTCTCCGGCCGGCCGGAGAATATCCGTGCCGGGCAAACCTACCACCTGAACCTGCAACTGGGCGATCCCGTGCCGGCGGTGATCGTCCCACGTGGTAGCTTCTACCAAGCAAGCGGCGGCGAGTACATGTATGTGGTAGATGAAGAAGGAAAGACAGCTCGCCGCCGCCCTGTCCGTATCGGCCGTCAGAACCCGCAGTATTACGAGGTTGTGGAAGGGTTGCAACCGGGAGAGAAGGTGATTATTTCCGGATATGACTTGTTTGGTGAGAATGAACGATTAATTTTACGCTGATGGAATATTGGTCTCAAGTAATCAAAAGCCAACGGGCGCGGAAGTCTCTTTCCGCCCTGAATGTGTTCGGTCTTTCCGTTTGTGTTGGCGCGGCGCTGCTGATTATGCTCTATGTACGGTTCGAATTGAGTTTCGATTCGTTCCACGACGGGGATCGCATCTACCGTGTGGAGAGCCGTCTTTATGAAGGGGCAACCTTGACGGATAATTGGGCGACGACTTCTTTCGGGCATGCTCCCGCCATGTATCGCGAGATTCCGGGCATAGAGCAGTATGTACGTGTGACGGCACAAGATCGCGGACAAGAGGTGACGTTCGGTGACCGGCAGTTTATCGAAGAACAGTACTGTTATACCGAACCGGCTTTTTTCGATCTCTTCAATTTCCCGATCCTCAAGGGGGAGAAGGGTGGACAGTTGGTCCGTCCGAATACGATGGTGATTACCGAAAGTGCTGCACGTCGTTATTTTGCCGGTGGTGATCCTATCGGCAAAGTGCTGACTTTCCGTACATCTTCGTCCGAACAGCATTTCGAGGTGACGGGCGTGATTGCCGATATGCCTTATAATTCGCATCTGCATTATGACTTCCTGTTGTCTTATTCGACTATTCCGGAGGCAAGGCGCGATATTTGGTATATCCACGGTGTCTATACGTATGTCCGGCTTGAACCGGGAAAGAAACCGGGCGATATTGAAGCGGCTTTCCATTCCATCTCTGAAAAATATAAGACGGCGGCATTGAAACATAAGGACTGGAGGGTTGAACTGGTTCGTTTGCGGGATATTCATCTGACTCCCCGTAAGTCTTATGAGAAAGAGGCGAAAGGTAGTCGTATGGCTGTACGTATCCTTTCGGTGATGGTAGTCGCCCTTTTACTGATCGGCTGGGTGAACGCGCTGAACCTGACGGTTGCCCGTTATCTGGAACGTGGCAGGGAGTTTGGTATTCGCAAGGCGTTCGGGGCTTCCCGCCGGCAGGTGATCCTGCAAGGATTGCTGGAAGCAGGGTTGTTGAACTTGTCGGCTTTGATCTTGGCTCTCGGGTGGGTCGAGGTACTGTTGCCTTTTGTCTGCCGTTGGGTAGGATTGGATTTTGCTGCCGGCGCGTTCCGTTTGCCGGAATTCTGGAGTATGGCGGCAGCGTGTTTTATAGGGGGAACTTTGTTTACCGGACTGTATCCTTCATTCCTGCTGACACGCATCCGTCCAGCGGATATCATGCGAGGAAAATTACTGCATGGCCGTAAGGGAAACCGGATGCGGAAGATGTTGATTGTGGCTCAGTTTCTTGCTTCTTTCGTTCTGGTTTCCGGTACGTTGGTGGTGATCGGACAGGTTCGTTATATGCAGCAGGAGACTTCTTCCGCTTCTTCGAACCGGGTACTGGTGGTGAAATATCCGGCTTTTACCGATGATATGTCCGTCAAAATGGAGAGTTTCAAGAAACGGTTGGGACAGATACCTTATGTTGTCCGTGTCTCTATTTCCGGTGCTGTGCCGGGCGTTGAGGTGGCGAACTACTTTACCAATCGTCCTTACGGCAGCGATCCATCCGAAGTGAAGCTGATACAGATGTTTGCTGTCGATTATGATTATCTGGCGCTTTATTCGCCGGAAATGCTTTGTGGACGTGGTTTCTCGGAAGCATACGGCAATGAACGGAATAAGGTCGTCCTGAACGAAGAGGCGGTGCGTCTGCTTGGTTATCCTTCTCCGGAAGAGGCGTTAGGAAAGCAGTTGGAGATGGAAGTGCTGGAAGATCCACTCGAAGTTGTCGGGGTTGTGAAAAATTATCATCAGCAGTCGCTTGCGGAACCGTATAAGCCGATCCTCTTTTTCCTGAAAGAGCGGGTCCCGTTTATTGCGACTCCTTATATATCCGTCAAGATGGATGGCTCGGTCAATTCTGACCGCTTGGCTGAAGTGGAACAAATGTACCGGACTTATTTTCCGTCCGCCCTTTTTTCTTATTTCT
>OOCD01002075.1_pt1 | contig 11130 bp, 8 predicted proteins | sample 1671791 | NCBI WGS metagenome assembly OOCD01 (sample SAMN06348193, study PRJEB24527) | human gut metagenome | biome: human gut; feature: ankylosing spondylitis patient; material: feces | host: Homo sapiens | place: China | collected 2015-10
CCCAGGCAGCATTAAGTCAAGCAGCACAAGCGTATAATCCTTTTCTTTTATATTAAGAAGCAGCTTTGCCTCTGTTCCTGAAAATGCCTGTTCACACGTATAACCTGCCTTCATAAGCACCTCACAAAGAAGGTTATTAATATTTATATCATCCTCTACAATCAGTATATTAGGCATAATTTTTACTCCTGTATTTTATAATGTAAAATAGTCATCTACTTTATGAGAAATGGCATTAAATAAAACAGTTTTATTAATTCTTGTTTTCCTTCCACTTATCTCTCATTATGACCGTTTCTTCAAGATTATTTTTATTCATTTTGTCCATTTCTTCAAAGTGTTTTTTGCTTAATTTGACCATTTCTTCAAAACTATTTTTACTCATTTTGTCCGTTTCTTCAAGATTATTTTTGTTTATTTTGACCGTTTCTTCAAAACAATTTTCGAACAATTTGTCCGTTTCTTCAAGATTTTACTTTATTTATAAACAAAAAAACAGCACGACTATTCCCTTTATCCAGAAATAAATCGTGCCGTCTTATCTTTTATCTTATCTGTGTTATAATCCTAATTATTCTCTGCTCTCGCCATAGCAATCTGCTCCGGTGTTATAGGCAGCTCATAGAACCTCTTTCCTGCTGCGTGGCTTAGCGCATCTGTCACAGCCGGAAGTGGAGTGTTAATTACAACCTCTCCTATTGACTTAGCACCAAATGGTCCAGCATCCTCAAAGCTGCTTTCAAACTCAACATTAATATGTCCAATATCCATTCTTGATGGTATCTTATATTGCAGGAATGAGTTCTCATAAAGCTTTCCCTTATCAGAATATGTGATATTTTCAGACATTGCCATACCAATTCCCTGAAGGATTCCGCCTTCTGCCTGAACCCTTGCAAGATTAGGATTAACTGGTGTTCCACAGTCAACGCATGCATCATATTCCACAACTCTGCTCTCGCCTGTAACAAGGTCAACCTCAACCTCAGCTGCACCTACCATATATGGTGGTGGAGAAATAGGTGATGTATGTGTATTAGTAACTGTAAGTGCTATATCATTGCCACACATTGAAGCTGTTGCGATATCGCAAAGACTTACTGATGCACCATTGTGCTCTCCAGCCTCGCATCTTACACAGCTTCCGTCAAATGTAACCTCACTCTTATCACAGCCTATAAGCTTAGCCCCAAGCTTTTCGATTCTGCTTCTTAGCTCTAAGGCACAGTTCTCAACTGCCTTTCCAGTAACGTATGTTGTACTTGACGCATATGAGCCTGAATCATAAGGTGATATATCAGTATCAGCACCGAATACACTTATGTTATCAGTACTGCACTCAAGCACCTCCGCAGCAATCTGTGCAAGTATTGTATCACAGCCTGTTCCCATATCAGCAGCACCGATATTCATTGTATACACGCCCTCATCATTAAGCTTAAGTGTGGCACTTCCCACATCCACGCCTGATATACCAGAGCCCTGCATAGCCATACCCATTCCGACAAAACGTGCCTTCGTATCAGATATCTTTCTCATAGGATACTTCTCATCCCATTTAATCATCTCTTTAACCTTTTCTAAGCATCTGTCAAGTGCACAGCTTGTATTGACCTGACCATAGTAAGCAGGCATTACATCGCCCTCCTTAACTATGTTTTTAAATCTTATTTCAAAAGGATCCATATGAAGCTTATCAGCAAGCTCATTTACAGCAGATTCAACGGCAAAAAGTCCCTGTGTGGCACCATAGCCTCTATATGCCCCTGCTGACATAACATTCGTGTATACAACATCACTTACAAAGCGGAATGCCTCTGCCTTTCCATATAACGGTATTGACTTGTGTCCTGAAAGACCTACTGTCGTTGGTCCATGCTCCCCATAAGCTCCTGTGTTAGACAGAGTATATAAATCTATTCCTTTTACGATACCATCCTTAGTTGCACCGAGCCTTACATGCATCTGCATCTCATGTCTTGGAGATGAAGCTGACAATGACTCTTCCCTTGAGAATATAATCATAGCTGGCTTCTTAGTCTTCCATGTGACAAATGCCGGATATATTTCTGAAACCGATGTCTGCTTTGCACCAAAACCACCACCTATTCTAGGCTTTGTAACACGTATCTTTGATGGAGAGATTCCAAGTGCGTGTGAAATGATTCTTCTGCAGTGAAATACTATCTGTGTAGAACTTACAACATGAAGTCTTCCATAAGTATCGATTGTACAGAATGTCCTGAAGGTCTCCATCATACTCTGCTGGCATGCCTTTGTATGATATGTCCTGTCAATTACAACATCACAACTCTCAAGCACCTTATCTATATCACCATTACTGCACTCATCATGTGCACATAGATTTCTTTTATTATCAGCTCCGACAGGACACAATGCTTCCCAGTTATCCTCCGGATGAACAAGTATCTCATTATCCTTTGCCTTTGTAAAGTCAAGCACTGGTTCAAGCACCTCATACTCAGCCTTAATAAGCTTCATCGCCTTATCAACACAGCGTTCATCCACTCCCGCAACAATCGCAACCGGATCACCTATGAATCTTACATGTTTATCAAGAATAAGCCTGTCATAAGGACTTGGCTCAGGATACGTCTGACCAGCACAGGTGAAACGCTTCATATTCTGGTCAACATCCTTATATGTATATATTGCCTCTATTCCAGGTACCTTCATTGCAATATCTGTATTAATGCTCTTAACATATGCGTTGGCATATGGTGAACGCAGAAGCTTTACAACAAGACAATCCTTTGGTGCAATATCATCTGTATATACCGGTTTTCCAAGAAGCAACTCCATTGCATCCTTTTTTCTTACTGCTTTATTAACTGACTTCATTACTTCACCTCCTCTGCTATATTTTCTTTATTTTCCACACTGGCTTCCTTAGCCTTTTTTACCTTTAGGTAATCCAGAATTCCTCTTAACTGGCCTTCATACCCTGAACATCTGCACAGATTTCCAGAAAGGAATTCCTTTATCTCATCTTCATCAGGATAAGGATTCTCCCTAAAGAGTGCAATAGCATTCATAACAAAGCCCGGATTACAGAAGCCACACTGCTCTGCCCCCTGGTCAGCTATAAATGTAACGAATTCTGCGGCCTCCTCCTGTAAACCTTCAAGCGTTGTAACGCTGCATTTATCTGCTCTTACAGCAAGAACCGAACATGAAAGTACAGGTTTATCGTTAAGAAATACCGTACACAGTCCGCAGTTAGAAGTCTCACAGCCACATTTTACACTATAACAGCCATGCTCCCTCACGAAATCATAAAGAGTCATATCGCAGGCCACATCTGCCTTGACTGACTTTCCATTTAACTTAATATCTACTAACATATATTCTCCAATCCATACACTAATAAATCTCTATATTAATAATTTACAGCTCTTAATGCTCTCTTAGTAAGTTCTTCTGCCAGATGGCTTCTGTATTCAGCACTTCCACGCATATTACTCTCTGTAGAAACATTTTCCCTTACATATCTGGCGAAGCTCTTTATAGTCTCATCATTTACTCCGCCCTTAAGAATACCTTCCTTATCTTCAACAATAACAGCTCTTCCCGGTCTTGCACCTATGCATATATTATATTCACCCGAACCGCTAAAGCCCACGCCAGCACAGGTAAGAACCGGAAGGTCTGTTTCTGTTATTCTTACTGCCTCATAAAACATCTTGACTGGCTTTTTCTTAACTATAATGCTTACAATAATATCCCTGTCATAGCTTTGAGCTGCATAATCCTTTAGGGAAACTATTCCTCCCCTATGTAATTCAACGTATGAATCAAGTCCTATTAATAATGTAAGAACATCAGAAAATCCATATCTTCCATATATGCTTCCGCCAACTGTCGCTAGATTTCTAAACTGCACCCCAACAATATGCCTTAGTGCTTCCTTAGCGCAGCCATTGGTATACTCATTAAAGCCCTTATGGTTTTCTAACTGTCTTAGAGATGTCATGCATCCAATCTTAAATTCTTCATCTGTCTCTTCAATCTTATCAAGTCCCAGTCCTGACATGTCAATCGCGGTATTGATTCTGTTATCACCCATACGCATCCACATCATGCCGCCGACAATTCTGTTAGCCTTCTTCTGGTTAAGCTCGTAGGCCTCTTCAATACTTTCTACTTTCTTATAATTCTGTATATTAAGCATAAAAACTCCTCATTTTAATCATACTTATGCCAGAAATAAAAGTCCCGCTGTACAGCTTAAACAACCTTTAAACTTTTTCCTGACCATTTCTTAATTACATTATAATATAACTATACTGACTTGTAAAAGCCTTGTCAATCTGATAAAATTCATTCGCACACTTCTTTTAACTGTTGCTATAAGATATATTCTGTTCAACATAAATGAGTGTGTTAAAACAAAGTAGAAATGAGGATAATTATGAAGAATTTTAAAAGATTAACCGCTTTAGTTCTTGCAGTGCTCATGCTTATATCAACTGTAGCATGTGGCAGTTCTGCTGCAAATGACAGCACTACACAGGCTGCTTCAACATCAGCCTTTGATGTCATGTCCCAATTCAACGAGATAGGCACAAGCTACCCTCTTACTGTTACCGACCAGGCTGGACGAACAGTAACTTTTGAAAAAGCACCTGAAAAGATTGCTTCATCTTACTATATCTCTACAAGTCTTCTCCTTGCACTTGGATTAAAGGATAAGCTTGTGGGAATCGAAGCTAAGGCTAATACACGAAACATCTATAAGCTTGCAGCTCCATCCATCATAAGTCTCCCTAATATGGGAACAGCTAAGGAATTCAACACAGAAGCCTGTGTTGCAGCAGCACCTGATGTTGTATTCCTTCCTATGAAGTTAAAAAAAGCTGCAGATACACTTGAAGGTCTTGGTATCAAGGCTGTTGTTGTTAATCCTGAGGATGCAACGCTCCTTAAGGAATGTATAACACTTGTTGGTAAAATAACTAACACAATCGGACGCTCTGATGCACTTAACAATTCTATCGATACATTTTTAGCTGATAATAAAGCCAAGCTTGCAGGTGAAAGCACTCCTTTAGTATATCTTGCAGGCAACAGCTCTGTTCTTTCAACAGCCGGAAGCAAGATGTATCAGAACACATTACTTAGCAATGCAGGAGGAAAGAATGCAGCCTCTGAGCTTACAGATACTTACTGGGCAAATATTTCATATGAACAGCTTCTTGCCTGGAACCCTGATTACATCATAATAGCTGCCGATGCAACTTACTCAGTAGATGATGTTCTAAATGATGCCAATCTTGCAGACTGCAATGCTGTTAAGAATAAAAAGGTTGTAAAACTTCCTGGTGATATAGAAGCATGGGATTCACCTGTACCAGCAAGCTTCTTAGGAAGCATATATATTGCCTCTGTTCTTCATCCAGAAAAGGTTACTAAGGATTTCTATGAAGAATGTGTAACTAAATTCTATGAAAGCTTTTATGGATTCACACCTGCTAAATAAGGATGATTTATGTTCAAAAACACTTATAATTACCGGAACAAAATTATACTTTTATCAGCCATACAGGTACTGCTTCTTCTGGCAGTACTTGTATGGTCTGTCATTACCGGACAGTACCCACTCACATTAAATGGCTTACTGTCTGGTGATACTATGTCAATTATGGTCTTTAAAAGGCTCAGGCTTCCCCGCGCCCTTATGGGTGTTATAGGCGGTTTTGGTCTTTCAATATCAGGTTTTATATATCAGCTTATATTTAAAAACCCTCTGGCTTCTCCCGATATCGTTGGCGTTTCCTCCGGTGCAAGTGCCGGTGCTGCTCTTGCAATAGTTGCAGTTTCAGCTTCTGTTCCAGTCATCTCCATATCTGCATTTATCGGAGCTGTAACAGCCCTCATAATAACTCTGCTCACAGCCTATCTTGTCCCTCGCAGAAACAGTTATACTATCGTGCTTGCTGGTATAGCTATTCATTCTGTGGCACAGACTATACTTATGTTTCTAAAGCTGGCCGCAGATCCTGAAAAACAGCTTGCTTCAATCGAATACTGGATTATGGGAAGCCTTAATGGTATTTCAAGGGACAGCCTTGCTATTCCGTTCCTAACAACACTTGCCGGCTTTATTATAATGGCTATGTTATACAGACAGGTTCTCATTCTCTCTACAAGCGAAGAGGAAGCTGTATCACTAGGTGTAAATGTAGCAATTCTGCGTTTTATTATATTAATGCTTGCTACTCTTATCGTATCATCAATAATATGTGTTACAGGGCTTATAAGCTTTATCGGACTTATTGCACCTCATATTGCCAGACTGCTTACAAAGCGTAATGACATATTCACATATATAACAAGCGGCTTAACAGGGGCTATTTTACTGACACTTGCCGATATACTGGCAAGAAGTGTATCCACATCTGAGCTGCCAGTCAGTATATTTACTTCACTTCTGGGCGCTCCGCTGCTTATCATTCTGCTTATCAGGGCTAATAAAAAGGAGGGGTTATGATGTCTGATTTATTCAATACTACATTTTCCGCAGCCGGAATATCCGTATATTACGGCAACAACTGTGCAGTTGATAACGTAAGCTTTGACCTTATGCCAGGACAGCTTAATGCTGTTATAGGCAATAACGGCTGTGGTAAAACCTCTCTTATTAAGGCCATTATGGGACTTATAAAGCACAATGGTCAATGTCAGCTTAATGAACACCTGCTTGAAAACCTCTCTGTTAAAAAAAAGGCCCAGCTGATAAGCTACATTCCCCAAAGAAACAATCTTACCATAAGCATGACCGTCAGGGATGTATGTCTGCTTGGCTTCAATCCTCATATGCACATACTTGGAGGCTACACCACAGATATGATAAAACGTGCCGATAAAGCTATTGATATGGTTGGACTTAATGGTTTATACGAATCCGACTTCTTAGCTTTAAGCGAAGGGCAGAAGCAGTTATGTATTCTGGCACGCACCATAATAGAGGCTTCCCCACTGCTTCTTCTTGATGAACCTGATAGTGCACTTGATTTTTCTAATCGTCATCTTCTTATGCAGCGCATAAGAAGCATTGTAACCGATGGCAGATGCGTGCTTATGTGTATTCACAGTCCCGAGCTTGCATTGGAATACTGCGATAATATATTTCTTATGAAAGCCGGAACAATACTTACCAGCATTAATACTCATACCGACTCCCTTGATATTATTAACGAAAAGCTGTCTCTTATATATGATAATATTAATGTTATTGAATGTACCGATATCCACCATAAAACACACCGTGTAGTTGTGGCACTATAACTCTTTACTACAGATATATATCTATTCACACAGGACACATACGTTATAAAAGCATTTACTGAAATGAGGTGACTTATTCTATGGATAATTGTTATTTAGACGCTCTGGCTGTCATTACATTTTTTAAGATGTCAGAAAAAAAGCATCTTTTTATTACCGGAGACCGGGGAAGTGGCAAATCATATCTGTTAAACAGCATTTTAAATCAGACTAAAGGCGCTACGGATATGTCTGATTTTTTCAATTTCAATTATCTGCTAAGCCGCAGAACGGACACCCCAGAAGTTGTTATTAAATCCAATCTTATAGATGATGGAAAAGAATATGTGATTGGCAGACCACGTACACTCACTCCTGTTTCCCCTAAAAAAGGCAACAACATGACCTCCGTAGAGGATGGCTTTATTAACTGCGCCTGTCCTGCCATTAAGAAGCATCTTATGACATCTGCTGATAGTGTATTTGTTATTGACGAGCTTGGTTATCTGGAAAGCTCCTGTATCCCTTTTCAGGAGAACATTAAAAGTCTTCTTGATAACTCACGCGTATTAGCTGTCATCAGAAAACAATCCACAGAATTTCTTGACAGTATTAAAAGCAGAGCTGATGTACTTTTAATCGATATTGATAATACCTTCAGCTCTATTTCGTGCATCATTATGGCATCCGGTATGTCAAAAAGATTCGGTACCAACAAGCTTTTAGCCTCCTTCAACAACAACACTCTATTTGAAAATGCGATAAATATAAGCCGCTTTGTCAGCTTTGGTAAAACTCTTGCCGTAACCCGGCATGATGAGCTTGTACAGATATGTGAACGGGAACATATACATTGCATTAAACACAATATGCCTTACAGAAATGATATGGTACGCCTTGGTGTTTCCCACATTATAAAGGAAGCCTGCTGCCAGAAAAACAACTGCACCCAGGGAATATTATTTCTTCCATCAGACCAGCCGCTCATCACTAAGACAAGCCTGCAGCTTCTGTGTCTTTTATTTATTTACTACAACAGCAGTCATTTTGCTTGTAACAACGCAGATAAATCCAGCAATGCCAACAATAATTATTCTAATAATAATTATTCAAATAATAATAATAATATATGCCGGCTTGCTTTCAACGAAAACGCAGGTGCACCAGTAATATTTCCTGCGTGCTATTATAATGAGCTTCTTACACTTCCACAGGGCAAGGGTGGCGGTTTTATTGCAAAAAAACATCCTGCACAGGTTGTTTTAGTTCCTGCACAGGATGAATATGAATTATTTGATATTGATACTCCTGATGACCTTATTCGTCTTTCCCAGTATCCTTGCTAATTGCTGTACCTTATTTAGTTACAGCCTTTTCCTTTATTGTTGCTGCTTCTTCTGAAACAACTTCTTTAACCGTTTCCTCAGCTTTATCCTTAGGAAGAATTATGTTAAGTAATATTGCTACAAATGCTGCTGGAACAATACCTGACTCACCAAACATAAGCTGTACTGCCTGTGGTGTATGTGCAAGGATTGCAGGGCTTACACCCATACCATAGCCTACACCAAGTGCAACTGATACAATAGAAAGTCTTCTTGCATCAAGCGGCTCCTTAGTGATAAGCTGGATTCCACTAACAATAATTGATGAGAACATCATAACTGCCGCACCACCAAGTACTGACTGTGGCATGATTGATATTAAGGCTCCAAGCTTAGGAATAAGACCACATAATATAAGGAATACCGCACCAGATGCAAGTGCAATTCTGTTAACAACCTTAGTCATTGCAACAAGACCAACATTCTGGCTGAATGATGTATTAGGAAGCACACCGAAAAGCGCTGCAAGCGATGAACCTAAACCATCACACATAACTCCGCCTGAAAGCTCTTTATCTGTCGCTTCTCTTCCTACTCCACCGACCATAACACCTGATATATCTCCAACAGTTTCTACTGCTGTTACAACGAACATAACAAGCACAGGAAGTATTGCTCTTAAGTCAAACACTGGCTTAACTGGCATGAACTTAGGAATCGCAATCCACTTAGCTTCTGCAACCTTATTCCAGTTGAGTACCCATGACTTAGTATATTCAACTCCCTCAGCAGTAACTGCTGTATGTGGAAGCACACAGCCCATAATAGCTGCTACAATATAACCAACAATAATTCCAATCAGTATAGATGATGAACTAAGATATCCCTTTGTCCAGTGCTTAACGAATAATATAACAACAAGCACAACAAATGCCAGAAACAGATTCTCTAGTGAGCCAAAGTCCTTAGCTCCGTTTCCACCACCAAATGAATTGATACCAACTGAAATTAGTGACAATCCAATAGAAAGCACAACCGTTCCTGTTACAACTGATGGGAAAAATCTTCTTAACGGCTTAATAAATGCACCAAGCACAGTTTCAAAAAGACCACCCATAATGGAAGCACCCATAATAGCACCATAGGCTAATATTCCGCCACCCATAACCTTTGTTATACTGCTGAACACTCCAATAAATCCTGAGCTCGTACCCATAATAATAGGCACCTTTCCTCCAACAGGTCCTACTGAAAATAACTGTATAAGCGTTACAATACCTGCTATAATCATAGCATTCTGTAAAAGTGCAACCTGAATAGATGCATACTCACTTCCTGCTCCAATACCACAGGCTCCTGTAATAATAAGCAACGGTGTAAGATTTCCTACAAACATCGCCATAACGTGCTGAAGTCCAAGTGGTATCGCCTGTTTTAATGAAAGCTTTCCATTAAAATCATATGCCTCCGGCATAAGTTCTTTTATCTTTTTCATATATCCTCCGGTATATTAACCATAATCTATCTGTTATTAATCTCATATGAATAAGGTCTAGGGAAAATCATTATTCAAGTACTTGATTTTCCTTAGACCTTCCTTCTGTATGACTAATGACCCGCGTTCATTATCTCTGTACATCAAATGATGCATTATTCATAAGCCTCTTAATCTGGCCAACGCTTGTGATGTTAGTATCGCCGCGGATAGCGTGCTTCATTACTGAAGAAGCTACTGCGAAGTTGACGATATCTTCGTGCTTCCAGTCATTCTGCATAAGAGCATAGATAAGACCAGAAGAGAATGCATCTCCACCACCAACACGGTCAACAATCTCAAAGTTGAGTGTCTTGCTTTCATAAGTCTTTCCGTCAGCATAGTAGAAAGCCTTAAGAGAGTTATTACTTCCTGAATGAACATAACGTACTGTTCTTGCAATTGCCTTCATATGGTACTGCTCATCAATAGCCTTAAACACTCTGTCCATATCCTCAAATGATGGATCCATAGTAAGACCATCCTTAACATCTGTACCATCTGCATTGTATACATGGATAGGCTCAATACCTATAAGTACATCTACATATGGAAGATATTTGCTGAGTACATCCCTTGCAGTTTCAAAAGACCATAATGTACTTCTGAAGTTAGGATCAAAGCTTACTGTAAGCCCAAGCTTCTTAGCTGCCTTGATAGCCTTATCTATAAGACGGCGGCAGTTATATGAAAGTGCAGGTGTGATGCCACTTAAGTGTAACCAGTCGTAATCCTTTAAAATATTCTCAAAGTCTACATCCTTATAATCATATTCAGCAAATGCTGAACTTCCTCTATCATATATTACCTGTGAAGGTCTTACTGAAACGCCTTCCTCAAGATAGTAAAGTCCCATTCTTCCGTCAGCCTTAATAATATGCTTAGTATGTACATCATTAGCCTTAAGGTAGTTAATACAAGACTTACCAAGATCTGTATTAGGTAATACAGTAAAAAATGTTGAATCAACACCAAGGTTAGCTA
>OOCD01002091.1_pt1 | contig 11083 bp, 9 predicted proteins | sample 1671791 | NCBI WGS metagenome assembly OOCD01 (sample SAMN06348193, study PRJEB24527) | human gut metagenome | biome: human gut; feature: ankylosing spondylitis patient; material: feces | host: Homo sapiens | place: China | collected 2015-10
CGGCCGAACCTACTGCACGTCCGGCTGCACGGTGTTGTACTCGTTGCCGATGTACTTGCTCTTGTACAGCGCGAATTCAGGCAGACGCACACGGTCCTCGGGCGTGAGGGACTTCAGGAAGTCGGCCTCGTAGTCGTCGAGCGCAGTGGGGTAGTCGCCGTTGAAGTAGGCGACGCACAGGCCACCGTATGGGGCGTCGGCGTTCAGTCCGATGGATTCGACCAGACCGTCGAGCGAAAGGTAGGCCAAGGAATCCGCGCCGATGTATTCACGGATTTCCTCCACGCTCATCTTGGCTGCGATGAGTTCCTTGGTGGTGGAGATATCGATGCCATAGAAGCAGGGGTACTTCAGCGGCGCCGGCTTCCTTGAGCAGCTGCACGATGCGCTTGGACGTGGTGCCGCGCACGATGGAATCATCGATAACGATAACGCGCTTGCCTTTAACCACGCTGCGCACAGCAGAGAGCTTCATACGCACACCCTGCTCGCGCAGTTCTTGCGTGGGCTGAATGAAGGTGCGGGCCACATACTGGTTTTTGATTAGACCCATTTCGTTGGGCAGGCCTGCTGCTTCCGCATAGCCGGATGCGGCGGACAATGAGGAGTTCGGCACGCCGATAACCATATCGGCCTCCACCGGGGATTCGGCGGCGAGACGTGCGCCCATGCGCTTGCGGGCGGAGTGCACGTTGACGCCATAGATATCGGAATCCGGGCGGGCGAAGTAGATGTACTCCATCGAGCAGATGGCCAGCTGCGTGTTGTTGGTGTACTGTACGATCTTGTAGCCGTGATCGTTGACCACCACGATTTCACCCGGGCGAATGTTGCGCACCAGCTCGGCGCCGACGACATCCAGTGCGCAGGTTTCGGAGGCGAGCACGTAGGCGCCGTTCTTCATCTTGCCGAGGGAGAGCGGGCGGAAGCCGTTCGGGTCGAGTGCGCCGATCATGGCGTCTTCGGTCATCAGCAGGTAGGCGAAACCGCCATGCACCGTGTTGAGCGCTTCCTTGAGCTTGTCCATAAAGGTGCGCTGCATCGAACGGCGAATCAAGTGCATCAGCACTTCGGTGTCGGAGTTCGAATGGAAGATGGCGCCTTCGTCTTCAAGCTTGCGGCGCAGTGACGGGCAGTTCGTCAGGTTGCCGTTATGGCACAGAGCCACGTCGCCGTCATGGAAGCGGAAGATGAACGGCTGGATGTTGTCTGTGGTGCCCGAGCCGGCCGTTGCGTAACGCACGTGGCCGATGGCGCAATTGCCCTTCAGTCGTTCGATTTCGCGCTCATCGCCGAACACCTGGGTGAGCAGGCCGAGTCCGCGATGACCGATGAGATGACCGTTATCGTTGGAGACGATGCCGGCACCTTCCTGACCGCGATGCTGCAGCGCGTGCAGGCCAAAATAGGTGAGTCGTGAGGCGTCGGGGTGGCCCCATACGCCGAAGATGCCACATTCCTCGTGAATGTCTTCGAGTTCAGCCGACAAGCCAAAGCTCCTTTTTCAAACAGGGGATTAACTATCTATCAACCCTACCAATCGGCGGCTACATCGCGTGTTGTGGGGTGGTGGAACTTGTTGGGGTTTGCGGACGCGGTTTAAGCACCAGATCAGTCAAGTATGAATAGTGGCTTAGGATTTTGGCCTTTCGCTGTTTGTGGTGGGTGGTTGTGGTGTGGGGTGATGCCGACGGGTAGGTTGGAAGCATGGATACCTCTTACCTGTTCACCGCCGCATTACCTGGTGCTCCACTTTGTGCTCAAGCGTGATACCGAATTGTCGGTGTGACGTGATCGGTTGACTTTCGTCAACGCAATTTGAAAGGCTCCGACGGTATTATCCGTCGGAGCCTTTCGTCGTATGAATCCGGTGCTTGTTTTTCGGCTTCGTCTCAGTGCCTGAAATGGCTGAAGAACTCGATGGTCTCGGGATCCTGCGACTCGTCCATCACCTCAGCGGGTGTGCCGTTCTCGGCGATGACGCCGTGACGGAGCAGTACGATGCGGTCGGCCGCTTCGTGGGCGAAGCTCATTTCGTGCGTGGCCATGAGGATTGTGGTGCCTTGGGCCTTTAACTCGGCAACCATGTTGAGCACTTCGCCGACCAGCATCGGATCAAGAGCGGATGTGATCTCGTCAAGCAGCAGCAGTTCCGGGTCGGTCATCAGTGCGCGCGCAATCGCCACGCGCTGCTGCTGGCCGCCAGAGAGCTGATCGGGGTAGGCACTGGCTTTATCGCGCATGCCGATGCGTTCAAGCAGTTCCATAGCGCGGGTTTCGGCGCGATCCTTGCTCCAGTGGTGAACCTTGATTGCGGCAAGGGTCACGTTCCTGAGCACCGACATGTGGGGGAAGAGGTTGAACTGCTGGAACACCACGCCGATACGTGCGCGAATCTTGTCCTGGTCGGCACGCGGGTCGGTGATATCGGTATTGCCCAGCCAAATCTGGCCGTCATCGACCTGTTCAAGCAGGTTGACGCATTTCATCAATGTGGATTTGCCTGAACCGGAAGGCCCCAGCAAAGCCACCACCTCATGTTGGTGAATGTCAAAGGAAATGCCACGCAGCACCTGCGTGTTTCCAAAGGATTTGCGCACGTCATCAAGACGCAGCACCGTCTTGTTGCTCACGGGGGAGTCACTCGCCTCGGTGGTGATATTGGTCATTTCGCTCATACCGTTCCTCCGCTGAGTTCGCGCTTACGCAGACGTTCCGTGTACCAGTCGTTCAGCAGGATGAACGGCACGCTCATCAGGATGAACAGCAGGCTGGCGACCACATACGGCGTGAAGTTGTAGGTGCTGGCCACGTCGATCTGTGCGGCGCGCACGGCATCCACCGCACCCAGCACGGAAATCAGGCCGACGTCCTTTTGCATGGAGATGAAGTCATTCATCAGTGCGGGCGCCACTTTGCGCAATGCCTGAGGAATGACGATCAGTCGGGTCGTCTGGCCGGAGGTCAGGCCCAACGAGCGGGCCGAGGCTCGCTGAGAAGGATGTACGTCGTTAAAACCGGCACGCAGCACCTCGGAGACGTAGGCGCTGTATCCCATTACCACTGCAATGGTGCCGAGTACCGAGGGATCGATACGGCCGAACAAGCCTAGGCCGGGAATGCCGAAACCGATTAGATACAGCACGACGATAATAGGCACGCCGCGCATCACAGTCGTGTAGATCAATGCCAGGATACGCAGCGGGAACAGAATAGGGGAGCGGCTGGTGCGCACCAGCGCGATCAGCGTGCTCAGAATCGCCACGCCGACCACTGCGACGAGCAGAACGCGGATGTTGAGCCATAGGCCGTCAAGCACATGGGGAAACGATTTGACGAAGTATTCGCCGGAGAAGAAGGTCTCCTTGACTCGTGGCCAGCCGGGGGAGAGCTTCAAGCCGATGACGATGACCACCACGAACACAATGGTGCTGATCAGACTGGTAATCGTCGATTGAATTTGCTGATGAACACGATATTGGCGTCGTTCGAGCTCGACCTGACTTACCTCGTGTCCGTCAGGGGCATTGTGCTGCCTGGTTTCGGTTGGTGCTGCGGTCATGTGATGAATGTCGCTCGCTTCCTGAATGCCGGGATGGCCGGGTGCCACAGGAAAATTCCCGCAGCGCCCGGCCAAGGTGTTGTGACCTTATGATGTAAGCCTACTTCACTTACTTCTTCAGTTCGGTCAGGTCGGTGGTGTACTCGGCCAGCCACTTGTCCTGAAGCTTCTTGATGGTGCCGTCGGCGTTCAGGTCATCCACTGCCTTGGTCACGGCTGCAGTCAGCTTGGAATCCTTCGGCAGCACGATGCCCATGCCGCTCTTGTCTTCGGAGTCAGGCAGACGGCCGAGCACCTTGGCGTCCTTGACCTGCTCGGACTGCACCATGTACACGCATTCCACGGTGCTGGTGACCAGTGCGTCGATCTGACCGGCGTCAAGTGCCTGAGCCAGTGCGGCATCATCATTGAACGTCTGGATGTCGTCCTTGATGTTCGCCTTGGCGTAGTCGTAGGCAAGGGTGCCGACCATGACGCCCACGGTCGCATCCTTCAGATCGGATACCTTGGTGGCGTTGGCGAACTTGCTGTCTTTCTTGACCACGACGGACTGGCTGTCGTTGTAGTAGCTGGACGAGAAGTCAACGGCCTTCTTGCGCTCGTCGGTGATGCCGAACTGCTGGATGTTGAAATCCCAGTCCTTGGCGCCGGGAGCGATGGCGGTGTCGAATGCGGTGCGGGTCCACACCACGTCGCTCTTCTTGAAACCGAGCTTGTCGGCCACTGCGTAGGCGACGGCCGCCTCGTAGCCCTCACCGCTTTCCGGCTTGTCGTTCATAACCCACGGCTCGTAGGCCGGCTGTCCGGTGGCGATGGTCAGCTTGCCCGGCTTGTACGTCTGCTGGGTGATGTCGTCCGAATCGGTGGAATTGGATGCGGTGGACTGGCCGGAACCGCAGGCTGCGGTGAACGACAGAGCCAGGATGCTGACGGTGGCCGCAATGGTACGGACGATGTGTCGCTTATTGAACATGGGTTTCCTCTCCTCAAGTGTTCGTCATGCACACGGTTCAAACCGTGCTTGATGCATTCGCGCCAATTGTATGGCTATTGGGTTACAAAACATCGATATTTTCGGATGCTGGCTATCGCCATTGCTTATGGCCGACTAGAGCCGCGCAATCTGGCGCGTAAGCGGACGGATATCTCATATTGGCGCAGAGCGAAATGGCGTTCACTGTTCGAGTGTGAAGCCGTCGAATACGAATCCCGGACTGACCACACAGGAGACCAGCGCATCGCCCTGGCCTGGCACTGTGCGCTGCCAGACGCCAGCCGGTACGACCGCATGTCCCGATACGGTTACGTCGGCCTGATCGGTGGTGATGCCGGAACCCAAGGTGATTACGGTTCGCTTGGATTCGTCGGATTCCGGAGTCTCGTCGCTGCCGCCGAGCTCCAGTTTGACCGATGCCGGGCCATGCCACAGCCAGACCTCATCCGCATCGACCTTATGCCAGGCGCTGGCATCTCCCTCGGGCAGCAGGAAGTAAATCAGTGACGATAGCGGTCGGCTTGAGGCCTCATCCGTGTGCGGGGATTGCCAGTCACGCGTGTACCAGCCGCCTTCGGGGTGGGTTTCCAGTCCAAGGCGTTCCACTATGGACCGGGCGTATGGACTCATGTCTTGCAAAGCGACGCTCATAATGAGATCTCCTGTTCTTGGCGGGTTTGCTGGTTTTTGGCTTCTTGATATCAGGTCAGGTCAGCGGTGTCACCAGGCGTTGTTGTAGGCTTCGCGCCCGGATATCACCGTGGCTCGGTTCGTGCCTGCGCCGTGCCTCACCAGTGTTTCCAGCGTTTCTTCGATGCCGGCCGGAGATGATGTGTCGACGGGGATGTCGAAGAACGCGAAATCAGCCAATGCGCCCGCGTTGATTTGTCCAATGCGGTTGCGGCCCACGTGCATGCCCATGGAGGCGGCGCCGCCCAGCGTCATCATACGAATCAGGCGATGTGTCAGATCGTCGCTGGCATAGCCTTGTTCGCGGGCCAGGTCGTAAAGCATCGACACGTCATCAAGCAGATCGAGGGTCGGCGTGCTGGAGAGCGAATCGGTGCCCACGCTTACCAGATTGCCTTCCTCGAGGTATTCGCGCACCGGTGCATCTTTGCCGGTGTTGGTAATGCGATTCGATCGGGGGCACAAGGCCACGCCCACGCCGCGCTGACGTAGAATACGCCGATCCTCGCCATTGGCCCACACGCCGTGTGCAATGTGCACATCCGGTCCAAGCGAGCCAAGCTGATCGACGAACTGGATGGCGGAGGCGCCTTTGCCCACTTCCTTGAGCTGCCGGTAGCTTTCCCAATCGTGGTCACTCCAGTCGGCCGCCGAATAAGTGGTGAGCACCGGCGGATAAGTGCCGGCCTCGAGCGGGGTCTCCGCCAGATGGATATGCAGTCGCATGTTCAGCTGACGAGCAATGTCTGGAAGATCAACGAACGGTTCGGACTCCAGCGTATACGGAGCATGCGGGCTGATGCCGAGGTTTGGCAGCTGCTCCTCGTTCATCCGGCGCAACTGCCGGATGAGCTCAGTGCGGCCCTTTTCCATCCATTCGGCGTTGTGCCAGCCCATTACCTCCCAATAAGCGATGCCGTGCATGCCCTGCGAAGCCAGCGCGCCGGCGGCGTCCAAATCGGTGACGATGTCTGCGGCGGCCGTCGTTCCCGATTCGACCATCTGGCGAGCGCCGTCCTCGGCCCACTGCTTCCATGGCTGGGTCTTCTGCGCCTCGGCGTACACCTCGTTGAATGCCAGTTCCCAGGCGCGGAACCGATCGTAGGTGCCTTGCCCGACCTGCACCATGCCGCTGTACTGCAGATGAGTGTGCGCGTTGATCAATCCGGGGGTGAGCACCCCATCCCAATGCCGTTCATGGATGGTGCCGTGAGCCGTCATTTCCTGCTTCAGCGCCTTCAGCACCCAGCGGCGTTTACCTACATGAACCACGCGGTCGCCATGTATGGCAACTGCGCCATCGATGATGACGGGGCCCGTCACGGGGATGATGAGTTTGGCGGAATACAGTGTCACATCATCGATAAGCTCGGTATCGACGGTCGGCCAGGTGTTGTCGGTCATATTCTCCTCGCTGCGTTGTGTTCGGTGCCGTGTCTATGGCTATCGGTCGGCGTTCTCTCGGTCGTTTTCCGCGAATCTGGTCAGTCGCCAATTGTAGCCGTTGTCCTCCACGGCATGGCTGGCTCGGTATCCGCGCGCCTTGAGCGCGCTGGCGGCGATGCGCTGGTCGGTCGCTGCGTCAAGTCTGATAAGCGTGTGATCCAGTGTGCCTCGATGTTCCAGAAGATATGCGACGGCGCTGGCCTGTACGGCGAAGCTCAGATCCATGATCTCGATTGGATTGCCGCCTCCCACCGTGTAGTTCACGCCATCGCCGTCGGCGATTAGCGTGAGCGTTGGTCCGTCGGGAACATTGAGTTGCACGGTGTCCCTGTTGACCTGTGGGGTGAAGTCGCTTACCTCGTCCAAGGCGATTTCGTTGGCGATGCCGCCGATCACTGCGAGCGCCGCACCCTCGTGCATTGCGCGCATGTGCTCAAGTGTGACCGTATGTCTCACGCCAGTGGCGGACACCACCATATCCGCGCAAGGGAGTGCCTCGTCAATGTCTTGTGCGGCGAAGCCGTCGAACACCGCTTTGAGTGAAGCCACTGGATCGATATCGCAGATGGTGACTTCGGCGCCAAGCGCGCGAATGCGCCGTGCGAAGCCTTGGCCGACCGGGCCGTAGCCGATGACGGTGACGTTCTTACCGTCGAATGCATGCTCGCCGAGAATGCGCTGCATGGTGGTCACGCATGTCTCCCCAGTGCCGTGGGCGTTGTCGAATCCGGTTTTCAGCACACTGTCGTTAACGGCTACGACCGGGTAGGTGAGGGCTCCCGCTTCCTGCATCTGCTGGAACGCGCGTACGCCGCTGGTCGTTTCCTCGGCCACTCCAATGAGGTTCGCCGTGAGTTCGGGGCGTTCGAGCGAAGCGAGACGGGCGAAGCTGGCACCATCGTCGATGATGATGTCCGGCTGTATTTCGTCCAGCAGGTGCAGGGCCGCCTCGTGCGCCTGTTCCGCGGTCCAGTCTCGGCTGGATTCGACCGTGATTCCTTCCCGGCGCAGCTGTTCCGCCACTCGGGGATCCGTGGAATCCGGGCCGCAATATACGCCGACGATTGCGCCGGCGGCCTTAAGCTTGCGCAGCAGAATCGCGGTCTTTGGCTCCAGTATCAGACAGACGGCAATACGAATGCCTGAGAAATCGACGCGAGTGGTGAGGCTATCCATGGTGTCGCGTAATACCGGCATGTGCTGTTCCGCGTACTCCATTGCCTCCAGTCCGCTTGCCTTGCGCATATCGGTGATGGAATCGATGCTTTGTGTGCCGTCGCATAGGAATTCCTCGCTGTGCCCGTCGGTCATCGTGGCATCTTCGACGGTCATGCCCCATTGCTGGGCCTGAGACTTGATTTCGGCATGCTTCTGCGGCTCCGGAATCGCGAGTCGGGCTCCTGCCAGTGATCGATTCGTTTTCTGGGATCGGGCTGCCGCCCACGCTGCAAAATCGCTGTCTGCTGTAATGCTTTTCTTCATATTCCCCATGGTACGCATGCATGCTGCTGCTCTGCCGCTGCGCGTGTGGCGTGGGTGAAGAGCGTGTTTGGGCGCGTTGCGTGCGTCGACTTCGGCAGTTTCGAACAGGCATGTTGCATCGAACAAATGTTCGACTGTGTTGATATGCTGGTCGGGCCAGCGGTGGTAAGGAGGTGATGGCGATGGGCAGCGGAACGGTATCGACGCAACGCGAGCATACCTATATTGCCATTGATCTCAAGTCCTTCTATGCCTCGGTGGAGTGCGTGGCGCGCGGACTCGACCCGTTGACCACGCATCTGGTGGTGGCCGATGAAACCCGCACCGATAAGACAATATGTTTGGCGGTCTCACCCTCGCTGAAGAACTATGGCATTCCCGGTCGTGCGCGGCTATTCGAGGTAAAACAGCGCCTGAATGGAGTCAACATCGAGCGCGCGGTCCATGCTCCCGGCGGCCGATTAATCGGGGAGTCCTGCGATGCATGCGACCTGGAACGCTCGCCGGGACTCAAAGCCTCGATGGTCATCGCCAAACCTCGCATGGCGCACTATCTGGAAATCAGCGGGCAAATATATGGCATCTACCTCAAATACGCCGCACCCGAGCACATCCATGTCTACTCGATTGACGAGGTGTTCATCGACGCCACGCCATATCTGCGCTCGCTGGGTATGGGGCCGCATGCGATGGCGCGAACCATCGTGCGCGAAATCCTCACCAAAACCGGCATCACCGCCACTGCCGGCATCGGCTCCAACATGTATCTGGCCAAAGTCGCCATGGATATCGTCGCCAAGCACATGCCCGCCGACAAGGACGGCGTGCGCGTGGCCGAACTGAATGAAATGTCATATCGTCGGCTGCTTTGGGATCATCGTCCGCTCACCGATTTTTGGCGGGTTGGGCGCGGCTATGCCAAGAAGCTCGAGCATGCCGGACTGATGACCATGGGCGATATCGCCCGATGCTCGGTGGGTCGTGCTTCGGATTACTACAACGAAGACCTGCTGTATCGCATGTTCGGTGTCAATGCCGAACTGCTCATCGACCATGCGTGGGGCTGGGAGCCGTGCGAAATCGCAGATATCCGATCCTATGAGCCAGGTGCGCACAGCATTAGCAGTGGGCAGGTGCTCACCGGCCCCGCCGACTATGCCACGGCCCGGCTGATCACCAAGGAGATGGCCGATGCGCTGGCCCTCGATCTGGTCGATAAAAGCGTGCTGACGAACCGACTGACGCTCGCCGTCGGCTATGACATCGGCAGTCTTGATTCGTCAAAGCTCGATTCGTGCGCTGATTATGCGATGAAACGTGCCGCTGAGCGGGCAGCGAAAAGCTATCAAGGGCCGGTGACCATCGACCGATTTGGGCGCAAGGTGCCCAAGAGCGCGGTCGGGTCGATTGGTTTGGGTGATTTCACCTCGTCGTCGGCACGTATTCGTGAGGCCATGACGATGTTGTACGAGCGCATTGTGGATTCACGCTTGCTTGTGAGGCGGTTGACCGTCATCGCCGATGATGTGGCCACTCCGGAGGAGCTGGCCGCCGGCAAACGCTATGAACAGCTCGACTTGTTCGGTGATGACGAGGCCCAATCGTATGGATCCGATTCCACCAGCGAAAAAGATGGAGAGCATGATATCCAGCGTGCGCTGCTGGATGTGAAACGTAAATTCGGCCGCAACGCCGTCATCAAAGCCATGGATATGGAAGACGGCGCCACCGGTCAGGACCGCAACCGTCAGATCGGAGGCCATCGCGCATGACCCTGCAAGAGACCCATGCATACGACGACATCATCAACCTGCCACACCATCAGTCGCGCAAGCATCCGCACATGTCCCGCCACCAGCGGGCCGCGCAGTTCATGCCGTTCGCGGCCCTGACCGGCTACAACCAAGTCATCGAGCAAACAGCAAAAAACGCCGAAACCGCCATCGCTCAGGCCGAAGCCCAAGGCGATACCGATTTCGGCGCTTGACAATCGCTCTCGTTGGAGGAAGTCTCAGATTCGTCAGCCTACGTGACGTTCGAAGCGGTGGAAGCCGGTGATCTTGTCGATTTCGGCCATCGCGTCGGCCGGAATCTTAAAGCCGGCGGCCTTCATGTTGTTCTCCAGCTGGCTGGGCTTGGAGGCGCCGGCGATCACACAGCTGATCTCCGGGTGCTGCAGGATCCACGCCATGGAAAGCACTGGCAGGTTCGTGCCGAGCTCGTCGGCCACCTTGCGCAGCTGCTCGACCTTGTCGAGGTTCTCATCGGTGAGCAGATCGTTGATCTGGTGGTCGGACTGCCACGTGGCGCGAGAACCGGCCGGCAGCGGCTGACCCTTGCGGTACTTGCCGGTCAGCAGACCCTGCGCGAGCGGGGAGAACGTGGTGATGCCGATGCCGAGCTTGCGGCAGGTGCCCATGATCTCATGCTCGATGTAACGGTCGTTTAGGTTGTACTGCGGCTGAACCACGGTGATCGGGTACAGGTTGTAGCGGTCGATGATGCGCTGGGCCTCTTCAAGGCGAGCCGAACCCCACTCCTCGGAAACGCCATAGTACAGCACCTTGCCTTGGGCGACCAGGTCGCTCATCGCGCGCAAGGTCTCGGTAAGGTCGGTGGTCTCGTCAAAACGGTGGCAGAAGTACATGTCCAGATAATCGGTCTGCATGTTCTTCAGCGTCTGGTCGATGCTCTCGAAAATGTGCTTGCGGGACAGGCCGCGGTCGTTCACGCCTTCGCCGGTGGGGAAGTAGACCTTGCTGGAAATGACCAGTTCCTTACGCGGGTACTGCTTCAGCGTCTTGCCGAGGAAGCGTTCGGCCGCGCCGCCAGAATAGGCGTCCGCGCAGTCGAAGAAGTTGACGCCGGAATCGTAGGCGAGCTTCACGGTCTCCTTGGCCACGTCCTCA
>OOCD01002092.1_pt1 | contig 11081 bp, 9 predicted proteins | sample 1671791 | NCBI WGS metagenome assembly OOCD01 (sample SAMN06348193, study PRJEB24527) | human gut metagenome | biome: human gut; feature: ankylosing spondylitis patient; material: feces | host: Homo sapiens | place: China | collected 2015-10
CTATGCCTTTTGTAAGATTGTCCGATTATGATAGAACCATCAGGAGCGGCGCAGTGAGGCGCTGCCCCGCAAGTACGGTATAACGATTGAAGAAACCACCTGCCAAGGAGGAAAAAAGCATGGAGATCAAGAAAGCAGCCACGGCTGGCACTCTGGAATCCAGCGACTGCATGGTGACCGTCGAGCCGGGTGAGGGTAAGATCGATTTCTCCCTCGAAAGCTCTGTCATCCATCAGTACGGCAACCAGCTGCGCAAGGTCGCACTGGAGACCCTGAAGAATCTGGACATCGACAACGTCCGCATCACCATCGTGGACAAGGGCGCACTGGACTGCACCCTGAAGGCCCGCATCGAGGGCGCGGTGTTCCGCTCTGTTGACCAGTATGAGAATCTGCCCTGGGGAGGTGCCATTCGATGAATAATCCGAACAAGAAGCGCCTGCGCCGCACGATGATGTTCCTGAATGCGCAGAAGCCCGGCCTCATCAAAGACCCTTACATCTATAAGGCCGACTCCCTGATGCTGGACCTCGAGGACGCTGTCGCCGAGAACCAGAAGGATGTCGCCCGCTTCAGCCTGTATCACGCCCTGAAGACCGTGGATTACCGCGGTGCAGAGCGGGTCGTCCGTATCAACGGTCTGGACACTCCCTACTGGCGTGAAGACATCCGTGCCTGTGTGGCCGGCGGCTGCGATTCCATCCGCATCCCCAAGACCGAGCACGCTGAGGATGTCCACCGCGTGGCGCAGGCCATCGCCGAGGACGAGAAGACCTATGGCCGTCCCGAGGGCGAAGTCCTCATCATCGCCGCTCTGGAGTCTGCCCGCGGCGTCATGAACGCTCTGGAGATCTGCGAGAGCGATGAGCGCCTGTTCGGCATCGCACTGTCCGGCGGCGACTACACCAAGGACCTGCAGACCCACATCACCGGCACCGGCATTGAGCTGATGGGTGCCCGCCAGCAGATGATCATTGCAGCCCGCGCCGCAGGCGTGCAGTGCTTCGACACCGTCTTCACCGACCTGAAGGATATGGACGGCTTCCGCAAGGACGTCGAGAACATCCACCTGATGGGCTTCGACGGCAAATCCATCATCAACCCCCGTCAGATCCCCATCGTCCACGAGATCTTTACGCCCACCCAGAAGGACATCATCTTCGCTGAGAAGGTCGTCAAGGAGATCGACTCCAAGAAGGCTCTGGGCATCGGCGTCTTCACCGTTGACGGCAAGATGATCGACATCGCCTTCTACGACGGCGCAAAGCGCACCATCGATCTGGCCAAGGCATCCGGCGTGTATAAGGGGGATTTGTAATTATGTTGAACGCAGTCGGCAGAGAAATTCCCGAAGAGATCCTCGAGCGCACCGGCAAAGAGGTCTTCCAGGGCAACAATTATAAAGACGGCAAGGCCTTCCAGAAGGCCAGCCCGAAGGTCACCCCCGTGATGCGCAATGACCACGACAAGATGGTCAAGGACATCCACGAGGCTCTGGTCAAGTGCAATGCCCACGACGGCATGACCGTCTCCTTCCACCACCACTTCCGCGAGGGCGACCTCGTGGTCTGCATGGTCATGGAAGAGATCCACAAGATGGGCTTCAAGAACATCACCCTGAGCGCAAGCTCTCTGGGCAAGGCTCATGACGCCCTCGTCCCCATGATCGAGGACGGCACCATCGTCAACATCGAGTCCTCCGGTGTCCGCGGCAAAATCGGCGATGCTATTTCTCATGGCAAGCTGAAGGGCCTGGCTACCATGCGCAGCCACGGCGGCCGTGTCCGCGCCATTGAGACCGGCGAGACCCATGTGGACATCGCCTTCATCGGCGCACCCTCCTGCGACGAGTACGGCAACTGCTCCGGTATGGGCGGCAAGACCAACTGCGGCGTCCTGAGCTATGCTTACGTGGACGCTGAGATGGCGGACTATGTCGTCGCTGTCACCGATTGCCTCGTGGACTACCCCAACTACCCCGCAGAGATCAACCAGACCAAGGTGGATTACGTCTGCGTCGTGGACCAGATCGGCATCCCCGAGAAGATCGCTACCGGCGCTGCAAAGCCCACCACCGACCAGCGCAAGATCCTGATGGCCGAGTACTGCACTCAGGTCGTTGCAAACACCCCCTACTTCAAGGACGGCTTCTCTTATCAGACCGGTGTCGGCGGCGCATCCATCGCCTCCACCATCTCTCTGTCCAAGATCATGGAAGAGAAGAACATCCACATGGGTCTGGGCGTCGGTGGTCTGACCAAGCCCATGTGCGAGCTGCTGGACCGCGGTCTGGCCCGCAAGCTGGTGGATACGCAGGACTTCGACCTGGACGCTGTCAACAATGTCCGCACCAACCCCAACCACTTCCCCATCTCTGCTGGCGAGTACGCAAGCCCGATGAACAAGGGCGCTTTCGTCAACAAGCTGGATTACGTCATCCTGGCCTCTCTGGAAGTGGATACCCACTTCAACTGCAACGTCGTCGTCGGCTCCGATGGCATCATCACCGGCGCACAGGGCGGCCATCCCGATACCGCACAGGGTGCAAAGTGCACCATCGTCATCGCTCCTCTGCTGCAGGGCCGCATCCCGGCCATCTGCACCGACGTCACCACCGTCACCACCCCGGGCGAGAGCGTTGACATCGTCGTCACCGACTACGGCGTGGCCGTCAACCCCCGCCGTCCCGACCTGCTGGAGGCTCTGAAGGCCGCTGACTGCGTGCCTCTGAAGACCATCGAGGAGCTGCGCGACATCGCCTACTCCATCGTCGGCGAGCCGGAGAAGGTCCAGTTCGGCGACCGCATCGTGGGCATCATCGAGGCCCGCGACGGCACTGTCATGGACGTCGTCCGCGAAGTCAAGCCTTTCTCTTTCCGCGAAGATTGAGTGATATAGCGTAAAAGCGGGAATGTGGCTTGCCAACCACGCTTCGGAATGGATTCACGGAGATTCCTTCGCTCTTCTCACCCCGCTTTTGCGGCTAAATATGCACACAAACTTCATGCGATTCTCCTTTTTCAAGGTTTTGTGTTTTATACCGGCATAAAACCAGAGAGCAGCCAACTGCACCGCGCGCAGCTGGCTGCTCTTCTTTGTTTTTATGAAAAAATAAATAACGCTCTTACGGCACGAAACGATAGCCGACGCCCCGGATGGTGATGATGTGCTGGGGCGTGCGGGCGTTGTCCTCGATCTTGCTGCGCAGGCGGTTGATGTAGACCATGATGGCGTTGTCGTCCACAGCGATGAGGTTGCCCCATATCTGCTCGTATATCATGTCCTTGGTGAACACCTGCTGCGGGTGGCGCACGAAGAGCAGCAGCAGGCTGCGCTCTTTCTCGGAGAGGTTCAGCTCCACATTGTTTTTATAAAAGCGCATGGTGGTGGTGTCGCAGAGGAAAGGCCCGCAGCTGATCTGCTGGTTGTTCTCCTGCGAGAAGCTCTTGCTGCGGCGGATGAGGGCCTTGACCTTTGCGCCCAAAATCTGGGGACGGAAGGGCTTGGTGACATAGTCGTCGGCGCCCAGCGAGAGGCCGTACATGAAATCGTAGTCCTCGTTGCGGCCGCTGATGATGATGACCGGCGTGGTGACGCCGTTGCGCCGGATGGTCTGGATGACATCGAAGCCCTCCATGTCGCCCAGCGTGATGTCCATCAGGATCATATCCAGCGTGCTGCTCTGCCGCGCGATGAGGTCCAGCGCCGCCGCGCCGCTGTTGACGACGAGAGGGTCCATCTCATTGCTTATCATAACTTTCGATAAAAGTTTGCAAATCGCTGGATCATCGTCTACAATAAGAACATGATACGACATGATAACTCCCTGCACTTTTCTGACCGGAAAAATTTGTTTCACTTGCGATAAATAAAATTATAACATTTTTAGACAGGAAGAGCAAGACCGCCCCAAAGGAGGACTCGATATGAAGGAGAACGCCCCGAAAAAGACATGGTTCCAGACGCTGCGCACCCTGTGGGTGCCGCTGGCCATCGGCGTCGTCACGGTAGCCGCACTGGCTGTCGTGGTGGGTATGGTGTGGAAGGACTACCGCACCGCCATGATGGACAGCCAGACGAGGCAGATGGAGCTGGTGGTGCAGAGCACCGCCGACAGCATCCGCGTCCTGCTGGAAGAATACGCCGACAGGCTGGACTCCATCGCCGGAAAAGCGGAGGCCAGCAAAGCGTTCCGCCCCACGGTGGCCCGGAGCGATACCATCCGGGACGTCTGGCTGGAAAACAGCAGCGGCGAGATCATCTACAGCTGCTACGGCCTCAGCGCCGTCTGCGATGTCCTCATCACCCGGACGGAGGACATCTCCTACTGGCAGTACCACAGCGGCGACGAGCACTATCTTGTGATGAAGAAGAAGGCCGGGGATGAGACAGCCTGCCTCGTGGTAGACTCCACGGTCATGTATCAGCAGCTCATCTCGGAGATCCATGTCGGCAGGAACGGCTACATCATGATAAAGAATGACGATAACCTTGTGGTCATGCACCCCGAAGCCGTTCAGTGGGGCATCAAGGTCGTGGAGGGCCGCCAGCGCATCTATCAGGGGAAGGAACTGGACATGAGCAGTCTGAGTGAGCTGCTGCGCGCGCAGCAGGAAGAGGAATCCGGCACGCTGGACTACTACTCCTACTGGTGGGCCGACCCGGATCTGCCCCGGGTGCATAAGATAAGCGCCTTTCGTCATCTGGACGTGGGGGGCAGCTTCTGGATCGTCAGCGCTGTGGTGGACTACGACGATTTCTACGAGCCGGTACAGCAGAGCTTCGTGAAGGTGGTCCTCATCTTCGGCGGCGTGGCGCTGGTGCTGGTGCTCTTCATGTTCCAGATGTTCCGGCTGCAGGAGCGCGACCGCCGCAGCGCCACCGAGATCAGCGATCTGAAGACCCTGAACCAGACCCTCGAAGAGCTCCACCGCAGCGAAGAGTCGCTGGCCCACGGCCAGCGGCTGCAGATGATGGGGACCCTCACCGGCGGCATCGCCCATGAGTTCAATAACTTCCTGACCCCCATCACCGGCTATGCCGACCTCATCATGGCCGACGCCGACCCGGGCAGCGAGATCTATGACAACGCGATGGAGATCAGCGAGGCGGCGCAGAAGGCACAGGAGGTCGTGAAACAGATCTCCTCCATGAGCCGGAAAAACGTGGAGACGGTCTACGACGCCGTGTCGGTGGAGGGACTGCTCCATCGGACCCGGAAGCTGGTGGAGACGAACTGCCCGAAGAACGTGGAGCTGAAGGAAGAAAATGAGCTGAGCGGCGAATGCGTTCTGGGCAATGCGACCCAGCTGCAGCAGGTGCTGCTGAACATCAGCATCAACGCCATCCACGCCATCGGCGCCGGGGGCGGAAAGCTGACCATCCGGGGCAGTGTCGTGCCGCGCAGTGAGCTGGCGGCGCTCTTCCCGGAAGAGAAGATTTCCGAGGAATGGTCGAGCTACGTCTGCCTGAGCGTCACCGACACCGGCTGCGGCATGGACAAGGAGACGATGCAGCACATCTTCGAGCCCTTCTTCACCACAAAGAAGACCGGCGAAGGCACCGGCCTCGGCCTTGCTCTGGCGGACCAGATCATCCGCACCCACCGGGGCCGCATCCGGGCGGAGAGCACCATCGGCAGAGGCACGACCTTCTATGTCTATCTGCCGGTGCTGGAGCAGCAGCAGGAGCGCGAACAGCTGCAGTGGGGCGTGGACAGCAAGCTGCGCATCCTGGCGGCGGACGACAACAACAAGGTCCTCGACCTGCTGGACAAAGACCTCAGCGCGCTGGGCCTGAGCGTGTCCACCTGCTCCCGCCGGGGCGAGCTGCGCCAGCTGCTGGAGCAGCAGCCCTTCGACGTCCTTGCCATCGACGAGAGCCTGATGAGCAGCAGCGGCGTGGATTTCTGCATGGCCATCCGGGGCCGCTACCCGGGCATGACCCGCATCGTGATGACCAATGCCCCTACAAGGGAGATCGTGGACGCCCGCAGCCACGGCGTCATCGACGGCTATGTGGTAAAACCGGTGTCGGCGTCCACCCTGCTGGCCCAGATACGGAGCAGCCGGAAAGAGTAAGCAGCGGCTGTTTTCTGTGAATTTGTGGAATATGCACAGAGACGTCCTTCATAATTCGGCAATATGATAAAATGCAGGGAATGTATTGACAAATCTAATGAGGAGGGGGGTATAATAAAGCCAACAGGCCGACGACCGGAACTGGACAGCCTGCCTGTAAGATCATTCATAATTATGGAGGCAAAAATCATGAAAATGGCAAAGAAGTTTCTGGCCGTCGCCCTCGCCGGCGTTCTGGCACTGTCCGTTCTGACTGGCTGCGGCAAGAGCGTCAAGAGCAAGGACATCGCTGACGCTCTGACCAAGATGGGCGTCAAGGTCGAGCAGAGCGATGAGATGGATAAGACTGCTGAGAACACCCTGAAGGCTATCGAGGCTATTATCGCTTCTGATACCAACACCGCTGCTGACGAAGACAGCAAGATCACTCTGGAGAATGCTGTTGATGGGCATTATGGCAAGGTCATCAAGGATGGCACCATCACCGACTCCACTGATGCAGTCAAGAAGGCTCTGGGCATGATGGCTACCGGCACTGCTGCCGAGACGGCAAACGCTACCAAGAAGGTCCAGGTTGCTCTGGTCAAGACCGAGAATGCCAAGAAGGACGCAAGCCTGCAGGCTCACTTTGTGAAGGAAGGTCTGGCCAGGGCTCAGCTCGTTATCACCATCAACAAGACTGTTGTTGATCCCGGCAAGCTGGGTACTGCCAAGACGAAGGACGGCAAGTACATGCTGGTCGTCATCGTCAACGATGTCAAGTAAGCGGACGCAGAGTCTAACACCTAATTTTCTCTTCCCCATGTGAGGACCGCCGCAAGGCGATAGATTCCCCATAAATAAAGATGAAAACAGGCCCCGGAGTGGAAACACCCCGGGGCTTGTTGTTTTTTGTTTTTTGCGCAGCTCCGGCTTTATTGTATCCAACCTTCCATACGGAATCTTACAGGATATTAAGGAATTTCTTAACAAACCGTAACGAGAAGGGCTTTGGGCTGTAAGTTTGAGCCTGTATACTGGAACCATAACGAACGGGAATGATTCCGGAGGATAAAACGGAATGCATCCCCGGCAAATGAAAAAAGGAAAGGAAGTACAAACCCATGAGTGATACGATCCTCGCTCTGCTCGGCTTTGCAACGGTGATTGCGGTCATCGTCCTGCTGCTGCGCAATGTCACGGTCCCTGCACTGGCATTCGTCAGCGTCTCGACCATCACCGCAGCCATTCTGGTGGCTACCGGTGCTTTCACCCTGGATGAAATGGCTGGCTTTATCAAGGAGGGCGTCAAGGGCGTCCACGGTACGGCTGTCCTGTTCATCTTCTCCGTCCTGTTCTTCGGCGTCATGACCGATGCAGGCATGTTCGACAAGATCATCGGTGCGCTGATGAAGAAGGTCGGCAACAACGTCGTCGGCGTTGCTCTGATGACCTGCCTCATCGCCATCATCGGCCATCTGGACGGCGGCGGCGCTTCCACCTTCCTCATCACCATCCCCGCCATGCTGCCCGTCTACAAGCGCCTGCACATGCGCCGTGAGACCCTGCTGCTCATCTGCGTCACCGCAATGGGCGTCATGAACCTGATGCCCTGGGGCGGCCCCACCATGCGCGCCGCAAGCGTCATCGAGATGGAGCCCAACGACCTGTGGTTCCAGCTCATGCCCATGCAGATCGTCGGCCTGGTGCTGGCTGTCGGCACCGCCATCTTCTGGGGCCTGCAGGAGAAGAAGCGCATCGCAAAGCTCGGCGATGCCATCGTTGCTGAGGACGCCGGCAAGTACGACGACTCCGACGACGGCAAGAAGGACGAGACTCTGGCTCGTCCCCAGAACTTCATCTTCAACGTCATCCTGACTCTGGCCGTCATCATCGTGCTGGTTCTGGACATCTTCCCCTCTTACTACGTCTTTATGGTCGGCTGCGCTCTGGGCATTCTGGTCAACTACCGCGGCAAGAAGCTGCACAACTCCATCATCAAGAGCCACGCTTCCGCTGGTCTGAGCATGGCTTCCACCATCCTGTGCGCCGGTGTCTTCCTCGGTGTTCTGAGCAAGAGCGGCATCATGGAGAAGATGGCCATTATGATGGCCAACGTCATCCCCGCCTCTCTGGGCCGTTTCCTGCCCATCATCATCGGCATCCTGAGCGTGCCTCTGGCTCTGCTGTTCGATACCGACTCCTACTTCTACGGCCTGCTGCCCGTTCTGGTCAGCGTTGGCAACCAGTTCGGCGTCAACCCGGCTCACATCGCCATCGCAATGGTCGTCTGCCGCAACTGCGCTACCTTCATCAGCCCGGTGGCTCCCGCTACCTATCTGGGCATCGGTCTGGCCGGTGTCGAGATCAAGGACCACATCAAGTACTGCTTCGGCTGGCAGTGGGGTGTTTCCATCGTCTGCCTCGTCGCTGGTCTGATCCTCGGCGTCATCCACTTCTGATAAACTGAGTTCCCGCCCGGCTGCCCTTCGTTGGACGGCCGGGCATTTTTGCAGGATACTTTTTACCACTTTTTCCCAAGGAGGCTGCTGCAATGCGTGAGACCCCAGTCTGCACCGCGGCCGATGCCATCTACAAGCTGGCGGCGGGCAATCTGAAATACCTGAACGCGGAAAACGGGAGCGGCGATATTTCCCGCCGTATCCGGATGTCCACCTGGGCGAAGGGCCAGTCGCCCTACGCCATCATCGTCACCTGTTCGGATTCCCGGGTCATCCCGGAGAACATCTTCTCGGCGGGCATCGGTGAGCTGTTCGTCATCCGGCTGGCGGGCAACATCATCGACGACCACCAGCTGGGCAGCATCGAGTACGCTGCCGGCCATCTGGGCTGTCGGCTGGTGGTGGTGCTGGGCCACACCCACTGCGGTGCGGTGGATGCCGCCATCAACCACGAGCCCTCCGGCTATATCCGCTACATCACGGACGAGATCAAGAAGGCCATCGGGGAGGAGACAGACCCCTACAAGGCCAGCTGTCTCAATGTCCGGCACAGTGTGCAGGAGATCGAAAAGAGCCTGTGCATCCATAACATCGAGGAGGAAACGGGCCTGCGGGTCGTCGGTGCGATGTACCACATCGAGGACGGCAGCGTCGAATTCCTGTAAGGAACTCCCAGCATTGCGGCGGAACGGCCCTTTCCCAGACCGGGAAAGGGCCGTTTTTGTGTTTGACAATCGACGGCTGTCAGTTTATACTATCGCTGAAAAAGCGGATACAACAGGAGGACAGGACAATGGTTCAGGTAGACCTTATCACAGGATTTCTCGGGGCAGGGAAGACCACCTTCCTGCGCAGATACGCGGCATGGTGGGCCGGGCAGGGCGTCCGGGTCTGTGTGCTGGAAAACGACTTCGGCGCGGTGAACGTGGACGCCATGCTCCTGCAGGACCTTGAGGCCCAGGGCGTGGAGCTGGAGACCATCAGCGGCGGCTGCGACTGCGACACCCACCAGCGCCGGATGCGGACAAAGCTCATCTCCATGGCCATGCGGGGCTTTGAGCGGGTCATCGTGGAGCCCAGCGGCATCTTTGACGTGGACGAGTTCTTCGACGTGCTGCGGGACGAGCCGCTGGACCGCTGGTATCAGCTGGGCAATGTCATCGCCATCGTGGATGCCCTTCTGCCGGAAGAACTTTCCCCGCAGGCAGAATATATCCTCGCTTCCGAGAGTGCATGGGCGGGCAGTGTCCTCCTGAGCCGCTGTCAGCTGGCCTCTGACGCGCAGAAGCAGGGGGCAGAAGCCCATCTGGCCCGTGCGCTGGAAGCCTGCAAGTGCTCCCGGAAGTTCGGCCCGGAGGAAATCATTGCGAGAGACTGGGCCGATTTGACGGCCGACGACATGGCCCGCATCGCAAAGTGCGGCTTCCGGCAGGCCAGCTGCGAAAAGCTCCGCTTCGACGCGCACGATGCTTTCACCTCGGCCTACTTCCTCGAGCTGGGCCTGCCCCGTGCTCAGCTGGAAAAGAACATCCCGTCCCTCTTCACCGACCCCGCCTGCGGAAATGTCCTCCGGGTGAAAGGCTTCGTGGAGGATGATGGCCGGTGGTATGAGCTGAATGCTGCCGCCGCCGGTCTGACGGCGGCCCCCATCCCGCAGGGACAGCAGGTGCTCATCGTCATCGGCGAGGGGTTGGACAAGGCCCGGCTGGAAGAAGACTTGAGACAATGAGTTTTCCACAATGAAACAGATAATTGTGCAATATTGATTGCGCCGACCCTCCTGCAGCGTTATAATAGAGAAAAATAAATCAGGAGGCCGTTTCATGAACACTTCGACCACCCAAAAGCCGACCACCCGCCGCATCGTGGGCATGGTGGTGGGCATTGTCATTATTGGTCTGGGCATCGCCCTCTTCAAGCAGTCCCATCTCGGCAACGACTCCATCAGCGCGCTGAATATGCGCCTTGCCGAGCTGCTGGGCATCTCGCTGGGCGTGCAGAACGTCGCCACCAACATCCTCTTCTTTGCGCTGGAATTCTGGTTCGGGCGCAAGTACATCGGCCTTGGCACCTTCGTCAACGGCATCGGCATGGGGTTCATCATAACCTTCTTCTACGACCCCATTGCCGCGGCCTTCGGCCCGGCAGCGTCCCTGCCGGAACAGCTGGTGTGGGTGGTGCTGGCCGTCCTTGTGACGGCGCTGGGCGCGTCCCTCTACCAGACGGCTGACCTCGGCATTGCGCCCTACGATTACCTCTCGCTGGGCCTGCGGGACTACACGCACTTCCAGTACTTCGGCTGCCGCGTCTTCACCGACGCCTTCTGCGCCCTGCTCTGCTGGCTCCTGGGCGGTCTTGTGGGTCTGGGTACCCTCATCTGCGCGTTCTGCCTCGGACCCTTCATCCAGTTCTTCAACGGCCTCGTCTCCGAGCGGGTCCTGCAGTATAAGCCCGAAAAAGCATGAGCATAACGAAAAAGACATCTGCCGGCGGCAGATGTCTTTTTTGTATCTTACTCGAATTTGAACAGCGGCGTGCCGGTGGAGACGATGCCGCCCGC
>OOCD01002095.1_pt1 | contig 11074 bp, 5 predicted proteins | sample 1671791 | NCBI WGS metagenome assembly OOCD01 (sample SAMN06348193, study PRJEB24527) | human gut metagenome | biome: human gut; feature: ankylosing spondylitis patient; material: feces | host: Homo sapiens | place: China | collected 2015-10
CCTTTCTTATGGGTGAATATTACCACAAGTTTTTTTACTTGTCAAGTGGTAATATTTAAAGCGACTCTCAGTAATAAAGTTATATAAAGTAGTGCAAATATACAAAAGGAGTGAACTAAAGTGGTAGATGTCAAACCAGTTAAGCTTGGCAGAAACGAAAGAATGTCCTTTGGTAAGATTGATGAAGTTATCCAGATGCCTCATCTTCTTGATATTCAGAGGAAGTCTTACCAGTGGTTCCTTGAAGAAGGACTAAGGGAAGTCTTTAAAGATGTATCAGGTATTACTGATTACACAGGCAACCTTGTTCTTGACTTTATGGATTATGAGCTGGATGTTGATAAGCCAAATTATTCAGTTATTGAATGTAAAGAAAGAGATGCCACATATTCAGCAGCCCTTAGGGTTACTGCAAGACTGTTAAATAAGGAAACAGGCGAAATCAAGGAATCTAATGTATTCATGGGTGATTTCCCTCTTATGACAGACAGTGGTACATTCGTTATCAACGGTGCAGAAAGAGTTATTGTTTCTCAGCTTGTTAGAAGCCCTGGTGTTTACTACAAGATGGATCGTGATAAGACAGGTAAGGAACTTTATTCCTCAACTGTTATTCCTAACCGTGGTGCTTGGCTAGAATATGAAAACGACATTAACGATGTTTTCTATGTTCGTATTGATAAGAACAGAAAGATTCCTGTAACAGTATTTATCCGTTCATTAATCGGTCTTGAAGCTTTGCTAAAAGACAGAGAAGAAAAGGAAATGAACGGTGAAAAGTGGAACCTTGAAGATGTTGACCTTACTGTAATCGGTAAGGATAGCGAAATCATTGATATCTTCGATATGAACGATATGATGAAAGCTACTATCGAAAAGGATACTACTACTAACGCTGCAGAAGGTCTGATTGAAGTTTACAAAAAGCTAAGACCATCTGAACCTCCAACAATTGAATCTGCTATGACTCATCTATCAAATCTATTCTTTGATGATAGAAGATATGATATGTCAAGAGTAGGTAGATATAAGTACAACAAAAAGCTTGGTATTGCTCACCGTCTTGAAGGTTACAAGTTAGCATCTCCTATTGCTAACCCAAGAACAGGTGAAGTTATGGCTCTTGCTGATGAAGTTATCACAAGAGAAAAGGCTTTTGAAATTGAAAATGCCGGTGTTACACTTGCTTATGTTAAGAGCGACGATGATATTCCTGTAAAGGTTATCTCAAACGGTATGGTTGACATTAATGCTTATGTTGACTTTAATGCTGAAGAAGAATGTGGCATTAACGAAAAAGTAAGAGCATCTGTACTTTTCCCAATTCTTGAAGAATGTGAAACAGAAGAAGAGTTAAAGGATGCTCTAATTGATAACAAAGCAGAGCTAATCCCTAACTACATTACTATTGATGATATATTTGCTACTATTAACTATATGAATTCCCTAGCACAGGGTATTGGTGTAACAGACGACATTGACCACCTAGCTAACAGAAGAATCCGTTGCGTAGGTGAACTACTACAGAACCAGTTTAGAATTGGTTTCAGCCGTCTTGAAAGAGTTATCCGTGAAAGAATGACACTTCAGGCTCAAGACCCTGAGGCACTTTCACCAAATACACTAATTAACATTCGTCCTGTAACAGCAGCTATTAAAGAGTTCTTTGGTAGTTCTCCTCTATCACAGTTTATGGACCAGAACAACCCTCTTGCTGAACTTACACATAAGAGAAGACTTTCAGCTCTAGGTCCCGGTGGTCTTTCAAGAGACCGTGCATCATTCGAAGTTCGAGATGTTCACTATACTCACTATGGCCGTATGTGTCCTATCGAAACTCCTGAAGGTCCTAACATCGGTCTAATCTCTTACTTAGCTACTTTTGCAAAGATTAATGAATACGGCTTCATTGAAGCTCCATATAGAAAGATTGATAAAGAAACAGGTATCGTTACTGACGAAGTTGTTTATATGACAGCTGATGTTGAAGATGGTTTCAAGGTTGCTCAGGCTAACGAACCACTTGACGAAAACGGTCGTTTTGTTAACAAGAAGGTTGTTGGTCGTTGCAGAGAAGAATTTGTAGAACTTGCTCCGGAAGAATTCGACTTTATGGATATTTCTCCTAAGATGGTTGTTTCTGTTGCTACATCTCTAATTCCTTTCCTAGAAAACGATGACGCAAACCGTGCTCTTATGGGTGCTAACATGCAGCGTCAGGCTGTTCCTCTACTTGTTACAGAATCTCCTATCGTTGGTACAGGTATGGAATACAAAGCCGGTGTTGACTCAGGTAACTGTATTCTTGCTGAAGAAGACGGTATTGTACTTTCTGTTTCTGCTGACAAGATTTGTGTTCAGTATGACAGTGGTAGAATTCAGAACTTTGATGTAATTAAGTTCCTTCGTTCTAACCAGAGTACTTGTATCAATCAGATTCCTGTTGTTGACAGAGGTCAAAGAGTTGTTAAGGGCGAAGTTCTTGCTGATGGTCCTGCTACAGACAATGGTGAACTTGCTCTTGGTAAGAACGCACTTATCGGATTTATGACTTGGGAAGGTTATAACTACGAAGATGCTGTTCTAATTAACGAAAAGATTGTACGTGAAGATATGTACACATCTATTCATATTGAAGAACACGAAACAGAAGCTCGTGATACAAAGCTAGGACCTGAAGAAATTACTCGTGACATTCCAAATGTCGGTGAAGATATGCTTAAGGATCTTGACGAAAACGGTATTATCCACATCGGTGCTGAAGTTCGTTCAGGTGATATTCTTGTTGGTAAGGTAACTCCAAAAGGTGAAACTGAACTAACTGCTGAAGAAAGACTACTAAGAGCTATCTTCGGTGAAAAGGCAAGAGAAGTTAGAGATACTTCACTTAGAGTACCTCATGGTGAAACAGGTATCGTTGTTGATGTTAAGGTATTTACTCGTGAAGAAAGTGCTTCAGAACTACAGCCTGGTGTTAACAAGGTTGTTAGAGTTTACCTAGCTCAGAAGAGAAAGCTATCTGTTGGTGATAAGATGGCAGGTCGTCATGGTAACAAGGGTGTTGTTTCCAGAATCCTACCTCAGGAAGATATGCCATTCCTACCTGACGGTACTCCACTTGACATCGTTCTTAACCCTCTAGGTGTTCCATCTCGTATGAACATCGGACAGGTTCTGGAAGTTCACCTAGGTTATGCTGCTAAGGCTCTAGGTTGGAAGATTATGACACCGGTATTTGACGGTGCTCATGAACAGGATATTTTCCAGTGTCTAAAAGATGCCGGTTATAGCGAAGACGGTAAAACATGGCTTGTTGATGGCCGTACAGGTGAAAGATTTGATAACCCTGTTACCGTTGGTTATATGTATTACTTGAAGTTGCATCACCTTGTTGATGATAAGATTCATGCTCGTTCAACCGGTCCATACTCACTAGTTACTCAACAGCCACTTGGTGGTAAAGCACAGTTCGGTGGTCAGCGTTTCGGTGAAATGGAAGTTTGGGCACTTGAAGCTTATGGTGCTGCTTATACTCTACAGGAAATCCTAACAGTTAAGTCTGATGATGTTGTTGGTAGAGTTAAAACTTACGAATCAATCGTTAAGGGTCAGAATATTCCTACTCCTGGTATTCCTGAATCATTTAAGGTTCTTATTAAGGAACTTCAGTCACTTGCTCTGGATGTTAAGGTACTTGACGAAGATAAGAATGAAATCGACCTAAAGCAACATTTTGATGATGATATTCCTGAAGTTGCTAATAACGAAGAAACCCTTGAAGAAGATAATGTTATGACTTCCGAAGGTATGGAAGGTTTCGTATTAGACGAAGATTCTGACGGCGAGGGTAATATGTTTGATGAAAACTCAATCGTTGAAGATAATGACGATATGTTAAACTTTGATGATTTTGGTTCAGATGAATTATAATAAGGAGGCAGTTTATAATGGAAAACAATACATTTGATTCAATTAAAATCGGTCTTGCCTCCCCTGACCAGATTAGAGAATGGTCATATGGTGAAGTTAAGAAACCAGAAACAATTAACTACAGAACATTAAAGCCTGAGAGAGACGGTCTATTCTGTGAAAGAATTTTCGGACCTACTAAGGACTGGGAATGTCACTGTGGTAAATATAAGAAAATCCGTTTTAAAGGTAAAATTTGTGATAGATGTGGTGTTGAAGTTACAAGATCCAAGGTTCGTAGAGAAAGAATGGGTCATATTGAACTAGCTGCTCCTGTATCACACATTTGGTACTTTAAGGGTATTCCTTCAAGAATTTCCCTAATGCTTGATATTTCTCCTAAGGCTTTGGAACAGGTTCTATACTTTGCATCTTACATTGTTATTGATCCGGGTGAAGCTAGAGAAATCTCTAAAATGCAGATTCTTACTGAAACAGAATACAGAGATTTGTATGAAAAGTATGAAGATGACTTTAGAGCAGGTATGGGTGCTGAAGCTATCAAGGAACTTCTAACAGAAATCGACCTTGATCAGCTATATACTCAGATTACTACTGATCTTGAAGGTGCATCAGGTCAGAAGAGAGTTAGACTTCTTAAGAGACTGGAAGTTGTTGAATCATTCCGTCAGTCAGGTAACAGACCTGAATGGATGATTCTTGATGTTATTCCTGTTATTCCACCGGACATCAGACCTATGGTTCAGCTTGATGGTGGTAGATTTGCAACATCTGACCTTAATGACCTATATAGAAGAGTTATTAACAGAAACAACCGTCTTGCAAGACTACTTGAACTAAAAGCTCCTGATATTATTATCAGAAACGAAAAGAGAATGCTACAGGAAGCTGTTGACTCACTAATCGACAACGGCAGAAAGGGTAGACCTGTTACAGGTCCTAACAACAGACCTCTTAAGTCACTATCTGATATGCTAAAGGGTAAGCAAGGTCGTTTCCGTCAGAACCTGCTGGGTAAGCGTGTTGACTACTCAGGTCGTTCAGTTATCGTTGTTGGTCCTGAACTAAAGATGTATCAATGTGGCCTTCCTAAGGAAATGGCACTTGAACTATTTAAGCCTTTCGTTATGAAGAGACTTGTAGAAACAAAGGCTGTTGTAAATATTAAGGCTGCAAGAAAAGCAGTAGAAAGAGCAAAGCCTGAAGTTTGGGATGCACTTGAAGTTGTTATCAAGGGTCATCCGGTTCTACTAAACCGTGCTCCTACACTTCATAGACTTGGTATTCAGGCATTTGAACCTGTACTTGTTGAAGGTCGTGCTTTAAAGCTACACCCACTTGTATGTACAGCTTACAACGCTGACTTCGATGGTGACCAGATGGCTGTCCATGTACCACTATCTGCAGAAGCTCAGGCTGAAGCAAGATTCCTAATGCTTGCTGCCGGTAACTTACTAAAACCTTCTGACGGTCGTCCTGTTTGTGTACCTACACAGGATATGATTCTTGGTTCTTATTACCTAACACTTGATAAGGACGGAGAAAAGGGCGAAGGTAAGGTATTTAGAGATGTTGATGAAGCTATGATGGCTTATCAGACAGGTTACCTAACACTTCATTCTAAGATTAAGGTTAGAATGACTAAGGAATTCAACGGTGTTAAAGAAACAGGCCTAGTTGATACAACAGTTGGTAAGATTATCTTTAATAACCCAATTCCTCAGGACCTAGGCTTTGTTGACAGAAGCCTTGAAGAAAACAAATTTAAATTAGAAATTGACTTCCTTGTAGGTAAGAAACAGTTAGGTAAGATTATTGATGCTTGTATCAGAGTACACGGCACACAGACTACTTCAGTTGTTCTTGACCATATCAAGGCTCAAGGTTATAAATATTCAACAAGAGGTGCTATCACAGTTGCTGTTTGTGATGCTAAGATTCCACCTGAGAAGAAAGCAATTATCTCAGCTGCTGAAGAACAAGTTGATGGTATCCGTAACGAATATATGATGGGTTTCTTATCAAACGACGAACGTTACCAAAATGTTCTTAAAGTTTGGGAAAAAGCTACTGATGATGTTACTGCAAAACTACAGGATAACCTAGATAGATTCAACCCAATCTATATGATGGCTGACTCAGGTGCTCGTGGTAGTATGTCACAGATTCGTCAGCTAGCCGGTATGCGTGGTTTGATTGCCAACACATCAGGTAAAACAATTGAAATCCCTATCAGAGCTAACTACCGTGAAGGTCTAAACATCATGGAATACTTTATTTCTTCCAGAGGTGCTCGTAAGGGTCTAGCCGATACTGCTCTAAGAACTGCCGACTCAGGTTACCTAACAAGAAGACTTGTTGATGTTTCTCAGGATGTTATTATTCGTGAAGACGATTGTCATACTGATGAAGGTCTTGAAATCTTCGATATTAAGTCAGGCAACAATGTTATCGAAGGTCTTCGTGAAAGACTTATCGGTAGATACCTTGTTCATGACTTCTGTGATGAAAATGGCAATGTTCTTGTATCTAAGGACAAGATGATGGGCGAAGAAGAAGCTGACATTATTGTTAATGCAGGTACAGAAGAAATCGAAATCAGAAGTATCCTTGGCTGTCATTGTAAGCACGGTGTATGTAGAAAGTGCTACGGTTCTAACCTTGCAAACGGTCAGCCTGTTACTGTTGGTGAAGCTGTTGGTATTATCGCAGCTCAGTCAATCGGTGAACCTGGTACTCAGCTAACAATGAGAACATTCCACACCGGTGGTGTTGCTTCTGCTGAAGATATTACACAGGGTCTTCCAAGAGTTGAAGAACTATTTGAAGCCAGAAAGCCTAAGTCACTTGCTATTATTTCTGAAATCGACGGTGAAGTTAGATTTGAAGAAATCAAGAAGGCTCGTCACGCAGTTGTTTATAATAAGGCAACAGGTGAAGAAAGACAGTACCTAATCCCATTCGGCTTTAGAGTAAATGTTGAAGAAGGTCAGGTTATCAAGGCCGGTGACAAGATTACTGATGGTGCTATTTATCCGGCTGATATTCTTTCAATCCTTGGACCAAAGGCTGTTCAGAACTACCTAATCTCTGAAGTACAGTCAACATACCGTCTACAGGGTGTTGATATCAACGATAAGCATATCGAAGTTATTGTTCGTCAGATGATGAAGAAGGTTAAGATTGAAGACAGTGGTTCTACTAGCTTTATGGCCGGTCAGAACTATGACCGTAACGAGGTTCTTTACGAAAACAAGATGATTGAAGAAAGAATTAAGAACGGTGAAGAAGGTCTTAAACCTGCTAAGTATACTCAGTTACTTCTTGGTATTACAAAGGCAGCTCTTGCTACTGATTCATTCCTATCAGCTGCTTCATTCCAGGAAACAACTAGAGTTCTTACAGATGCTGCTATTAAGGGTAAGGTTGACCCATTGGTAGGTCTAAAAGAAAATGTTATCATTGGTAAGCTAATTCCTGCCGGTACAGGTATGCACAGATACAACGGTGTTGAACTTGAAGAAAACTATGTTCAGCCACAGCAGGTACAGCCACTTGACTAATATATAACTGTTTAAATTAGAGGTTACCCTTATGGGTAGCCTCTTTTTTGCGGAAAAAAAGAAAAAATATGAAATTTATTATTGACAATGTTGTAACTTATGTGATAGAATGACGGTAAGCGTGGAATAGGGTAATTGCGTAAAATTACAGTAAAATCCGTGCTAAAATATCGGAAAACCGAAATAATTTAAGAAGGAGGAAAAAAATGCCTACATTTAACCAGCTTGTTCGCAAGGGTAGAGAAGTTACTGAAAAGAAGGCAAAGGCACCTGCTCTTTTAAAGGGTTGGAACTCACAGAAGAGACAGGCTACTGATAATGCTTCCCCACAAAAGAGAGGCGTATGTACTAAAGTGTCAACTGCTACACCAAAGAAGCCTAACTCAGCTCTTAGAAAGATTGCCAGAGTAAGACTTTCAAACGGTATTGAAGTTAGTTCTTATATCCCTGGTGTTGGTCATAACCTACAGGAACACTCAGTTGTTCTTATCCGTGGTGGCCGTGTAAAAGACTTACCTGGTGTTCGTTACCATATCGTTCGTGGCACACTTGATGCTCAGGGCGTTGCTAACAGAAATCAGGCTCGTTCAAAGTATGGCGCAAAGCGCCCAAAAGCAGGTAAATAAGGAATTGACAAACTAACACTTTTATGTTAAATAGTTACTGCAAAAGCAGACTTTATATAGATTATAGAGTTTCTGTTGGCAGTACGGAAGTTTGTCGCTTTCGAGTACCTATGATATCTCAAATATTGTGAAGGAGGGAAGTAAAGTGCCAAGAAGAGGCTCAATCGCAAAACGTGATGTTTTGCCAGACCCAATGTATAATTCAAAACTAGTTACTCGTCTAATCAACAACGTTATGCTTGATGGTAAGAAGGGTGTTGCTCAGAAAATCGTTTACGGTGCATTCGACATCATCCAGGAAAAGACAGGTAACGATCCACTAGAAACATTCGAGAACGCAATGGAAAATGTTATGCCGGTTCTTGAAGTTAAAGCTCGTCGTGTAGGTGGTGCAACTTACCAAGTACCTATGGAAGTTAGAGCAGAAAGAAGACAGACTCTAGGTCTTCGTTGGATCACAGCATATTCAAGACAGCGTTCAGAAAGAACAATGAAAGAAAGACTTGCTGGTGAAATCCTTGATGCTATCAACAGTACAGGTGGCGCATTTAAGAAGCGTGAAGATACTCATAAGATGGCTGAAGCTAATAAGGCTTTCGCTCATTACAGATGGTAATAGCAGGACTTATTAGAAATAACTTATAAAGGAGGATATTAACCGTGGCAAGACAGGTTTCACTTGAAATGACAAGAAATATCGGTATCATGGCTCACATCGATGCCGGTAAAACTACAACTACTGAAAGAATTCTGTACTACACAGGTGTTAACCATAAGATTGGTGAAACACATGATGGTGCTGCTACTATGGACTGGATGGTTCAGGAACAAGAACGTGGTGTAACAATTACATCTGCTGCTACTACATGTTTCTGGAAGGATCACAGAATCAACATCATCGACACACCTGGTCACGTTGACTTCACTGTTGAAGTTGAGCGTTCACTTCGTGTACTTGACGGTTCTGTAACAGTTCTTTGTGCTAAGGGTGGTGTTGAACCACAGTCAGAAACAGTTTGGAGACAGGCTGATAACTATCATGTTCCAAGAATGGCTTATGTAAATAAGATGGACATTATGGGTGCTGACTTCTACAGAGTTGTTCAGATGATGAAAGACAGACTAAGCTGTAACGCAGTTCCAATTCAGCTACCAATCGGTGCTGAAGATACATTCAGAGGCATTGTTGACCTAGTTACAATGAAGGCTGAAGTATATTACAATGATGACGGTACAGACATTAGAGAAGAAGAAATTCCTGAAGATATGAAGGAAATCGCTCAGAAATACCATGAACAGCTAATCGATTCTGTTGCAGAACTAGATGACGCTCTAATGGAAAAATATTTTGAAGGCGAAGAACTAACAATTGACGAAATTAAGAAGACTATTCGTAAGGCTACTATTGCTAACGAAATGGTACCTGTAACTTGTGGTACTTCATACCGTAACAAGGGTGTACAGCTACTTCTTAATGCTATCGTTGACTATATGCCAGCTCCTGTTGACATCCCATCAATTAAGGGTGTTAACCCAGACACAGGTGAAGAAGATGTAAGACATTCTTCTGACGATGAACCATTTGCAGCTCTTGCATTTAAGATTGCAACTGACCCATTCGTTGGTAAGCTATGTTTCTTCAGAGTATATTCCGGTGTTGTTAATGCTGGTCAGACAGTTTACAACGCATCAAAGGATAAGAACGAAAGACTTGGTCGTATCCTACAGATGCATGCTAACCATAGAAAAGACATTGATACAGTTTATGCCGGTGATATTGCTGCTGCTGTTGGTCTAAAGAATACTACTACAGGTGATACTCTTTGTGACGAAAAGCACCCTATCATCCTTGAATCAATGGAATTCCCAGAACCTGTTATTAGAGTTGCTATTGAACCTAAGACAAAAGCAGGTCAGGAAAAGATGGGTATTGCTCTTGCAAAACTTGCAGAAGAAGACCCAACATTTAAGGCATATACAGATGAAGAAACAGGCCAGACAATCATTGCCGGTATGGGTGAACTTCATCTAGAAATTATCGTTGACAGACTACTAAGAGAATTCAAGGTAGAAGCTAACATCGGTGCACCACAGGTTGCTTATAAAGAAACAATCCGTTCTGATGCAGATGTTGATATGAAGTATGCTCGTCAGTCAGGTGGTAAAGGTCAGTACGGTCATGTTAAGATTCGTGTTTCTCCTAACCCAGGCAAGGGCTACGAATTTGTTAACTCTATCGTTGGTGGTGCTATTCCTAAGGAATACATTCCAGCAGTTGACCAAGGTATCCAGGGTGCTATGCAGTCAGGTATCTTAGCTAACTACAATGTAGTTGACTGTAAGGTTGAACTATACGATGGTTCTTACCATGAAGTTGACTCATCTGAAATGGCATTTAAGATTGCCGGTTCTATGGCTTTCAAGGAAGCTATGAAGAAGGCAGATCCTGTTCTACTTGAACCACTAATGAAGGTTACAGTTATTGTTCCTGAAGAGTATATGGGTGACGTTATCGGTGACCTTAACTCTCGTCGTGGTCAGATTCAGGGTATGGAAGCTGTTGGTAATGCTCAGCGTATCAACGCTCATGTTCCTCTATCTGAAATGTTCGGTTATGCTACTGATATGCGTTCTAAGACTCAGGGCCGTGGTCAGTACGTAATGGAACCAGACACATATCAGGAAGTTCCAAAGTCAATCGCTGAAGACATTATGTCAAAGCGTAATAAGAAGTCTGAAGACTAATATCTTATAAATTAATACTCTTTTGTTGATTATATATCAACAAAAGGGTTGCAATTTTATTAAAAAATTGTTACAATAATAACTACCAAGATTTTAATCTAAGGAGGATTATAAAAATGGCAAGAGAAAAGTTTGAAAGAAATAAGCCACACGTAAACATTGGTACTATCGGTCACGTTGACCATGGTAAAACTACACTTACAGCTGCTA
>OOCD01002125.1_pt1 | contig 10983 bp, 9 predicted proteins | sample 1671791 | NCBI WGS metagenome assembly OOCD01 (sample SAMN06348193, study PRJEB24527) | human gut metagenome | biome: human gut; feature: ankylosing spondylitis patient; material: feces | host: Homo sapiens | place: China | collected 2015-10
ACGGTGGATTCATCTAAGGGTTAGGATACGTGCCTCTCACGCACGACATAGGGGTTCGAATCCCCTATCCACTACCAAGAGCGACTGTAATAGTCGCTTTTTTTATTACTGACTCTCCGGAGCAACGGGACAAGGGGAGGAGAACCCCATTCGAACAAACGGAGCAGCGAGACCCGGACGAACTCCGTTCGAGCCGCCGAGTCGTGACGTTTGAAGACAGGCGAAGCGAAATCAATTCCCTATCCACTACCGAAAACAACTGTAACAGGTCACTTTTTATTTTGCACTCCACGGCTCCGGTACAAAGACCGGGAATCCCGATTCGAACCGGATGCGCAACGGAGCAATGCAAAGACCGTTTATCTCGACGCAAGGCAGCGGCTCCCGATATAGAAGAAGCACACCTTGCCGTCCTTCGCCCACAACTCCTGCCCAAAAGTCGCCGAAATTAAAAACATTCCGAAATCCGATCGGCAAAAATCTTAAATTTAAGATTAATGACCTGCACAAGCAATATTTCAGTTCAAACCGCTATCTTTGCAAGCGGATTAAATACATAATATATTTTTCGCATGCCCACCGTTTCGGTCATTGTTCCCAACTACTGTCATGCTCCCTATCTCGAGCAGCGTATCGAAAGTATTCTGCAACAAACGTTTCAGGACTTCGAACTGATTCTGCTCGATGATTGTTCGACAGACGGCAGCCGTGAAATTCTCGAACGATACCGCAATCACCCCAAAGTTTCCGGCATTTTCTATAATGAACGGAACAGCGGATCACCTTTCAAACAGTGGAAAAAGGGGTTGTCGAAAGCCACGGGCGATTACGTGTGGATCGCCGAAAGCGACGACTTTTCCTCTCCCTGTTTTCTGGAACGGTGCGTCCGGATTCTCGACACCCGTCCGGATTGCAGCATAGTTTTCACCAGCAGCTATATCGTCGATTCCCACTCCCGGACCATACGGGAGGAGGCGCCCGTCAAATATCCCAAACACAAACAGATCCGATTCGGCAGCCGTTTCTTCCTCTACCGTTTTCTCTGCCCGAGGAACACCATCTACAACGCAGGAATGGCACTGGTGCGGCGCAGTGCGCTCCCCGCAGACGACAATTACACCCAATACCGTTATTGCGGCGACTGGCTGTTCTGGATACAGATCGTATCGGGGGGGGGAAATGTCGTCTATCTTGCCGAACCCCTCAACTACTACCGGGTACATGACAGCAACACCACCGCAGAATCGATCGTCACGGGACGCAAGCACATCGAAACGCTCCGCATCCTCGAAGAAACCTTCCGGCTCATAGACCCGCCCCTGATCTGCCGCCTCTCGATCGCGGGCAAACACCTGCTGCGGATCCGCAAAGCCGCCGGCAGCCACTGGAACGAGGAGCCCTATCTCTCGGTCCGCCTCGCCTGGCGGGAGCGCTACCGTCATCCCCGGATGATAATGTTCTGGCACAAGGTGTTCAAAGATCTTCCCCGCAGTTTCGCCCGCTAAATTCGCCGGGAATCGATCCGGCAACGACCGGACAGCCCTCTAAAAATACCGCATTGGAGCGATACTTCCCATTTTTTTTACTATATTTCAGGCACTATTAGAAATTTATCATGACCCGTTGGCGGAATTAAATTAGCGCATATTTAATTCTTCCAATAGGGTTGTAATTTTTGTAGTTCATATATTGCAGGATTGTCAGTGCGCTAATTTTCCCGATAATTCGGGTAAACAATCCTTCTATATCTTTCGCATAATTTCGTTCAATCATAAACTGGTCACAGAGCTGTGAAAATAACGTTTCTATTCTTTTTCTTGCTTTTGCGAAGCACGTAAATGTCGGTTTCCCATCTTTTTGATTGCTTCTATACGGAACTTCCAATCTGATATGGGCGGTTTCAAAAAGGTTCAGTTGTACATCTGCGCTGATATATCCCCTGTCACCGATTACCCGACAATTTGAGTAGTCCTCTTTGACGTCTTTCAGATAGTGAATGTCATATACACTTGCTTTTGGCAGGTCAAAAGAGTGGATGACTCCACTTAATCCACATACGGCATGTAGCTTACAACCATAGTAATAGGCCCCTTGCGAGGCACAATAACCAAACGAGGGCGCTCTTTCTACATCTTTCTTACCCATAGAACATCGCTTGGCACGGGCAGGACGACAAACCTCTATTGGTTTTGAATCTATGCAGAAGTAGTCTTCACTGCCATCAATCGCTTCCGCAATCTTTCTACGAATGACGGAGCAAAGAGATGACGTGAATTTTCTCCTGTCATTATATTGCCGCCGAGATATCAAATGGGGAATCTCTGATTTATACTCTTGCAATTTAGCAAACAAAAGAGATTCGCTATCAATGCCAATGGATTCAGAAGCCATACCGAGAGCTATCACTTCCAAGTCAGAAAATTTCGGGACAGCGCCACATCGAGGTAGATTTCCACGTCCGTTGACTAAATTTCCTGCAAGCAGCTTGCATATATCGAAAATTTTTGCAAATATTGGACATAAGTTGTGCATAAACCGAGTGTGTATTGAAAGTTTGGCCACTTCTAATATACTACAATTCAATGATATGTACAACTTTTATTAGCCATTTATTTACTAATTTAATTCCACCAACAGGTATTTATCATCGTTTAACAACCTAAAAACTAAAAAAATTGTATGAACCGAAAACTTTACACCCGCATGCTGCAGATCCTATTTGCAGTTTTACTATCTCTGGCGACCGCCTGCGACGAAGACAACGGCGGCGGAAATGAAGATCCGAAACCCTCCAAATTCTCCGTCACACTTTCTGTCAAGGACGTTTCGGCTTCGACAGCCTCGGTTGAAACCACCCCGAATGACAATACCGTCCACTACTTCTGCGATGCCGTGACCAAAGCCGAATACGACAAGGCCGGTGAGGACGCATTCATTGCCGGGCTCCTTGAAAGCTATGAAGTTCAGCTCGAAGAGGGAGAGACCTTCGCACAATTCTGGGAGAAGAAATCCAAACGCGGCAAGGGGTCGTGGACACTGAGCGGACTCACGCCCCAGACCGAATACTACACGTTCGCGTTCGCCGTGGATACCAACTCGGGTGAAGTACTATCGAAGGTATTCCTTTCGGAAGCATTCACGACCGCCGACGCCCCCACAGGCGAAACGGGTCCGACCATCAACAGGCTCGAGGTGTCTCCCGCAGCCCAGGATCCCAAAACGAAACTCGAAATGGAGTTGCAAGTCACCGATGCGACGAAAATATATGCACTGATTATGCCCAAAGCCGAACTCGATGCGGTTACCGGAGGCGACGAGCAAACGCTCATCGCGACGGTTATGGGAAGCGTGTCGCCTCTGGAAGAGGAACAATTCGAACAGGCAATGGGGGAAGGCCTCACACTGCTCACAGAAAACCTTAAGCCCGGAATCGAATACCTCGCCTGCGTAGTAGCCCGCAACGACTATGCGACGGTAGTCAAACAGGTTTCAGCGACAACCGAAGGCGAGGAGGCTCCATCGGAAAGTCTGTACGACAGACTGCCCGGAAAATACAAACTGACCACCCGTGTGATGAATATCAACTCTTGCGAGTGGGTAGAAACCCCCGTCGAACTCATCGTGGAAATAGCCAAAGGTGTGAATGACGCGACAGAGAGCGAATACCGTGCGAAAAACCGACTGGTCATCAAGGGTATTTTCGGATTCGACAACGGCGACGGCACCGCCCAATTCAGCAGCCCCGAACAGATGATCTCGGACGGAATCTGGCCGGACGAGCAGTCTGCCAACAAGAATTATGGGCCCAAATGGTTCTTGGAGATCGACGAAAACGAACAGCTGAGCGTTCCGGCCGATTTGGAAATTCCGGTCATGGCGGACGACACTAAAACGGACTATCTTCTGGGGTACGAACCATTCTACCAAACCATCTACGACACTCCGGGGCAGACTTTTCCCGCGACAGTCGACGAAAAAGGCGTGATTACCGTCAACCCGTTCTTCGGAGAATACAGTCTCGAATACCATCCCACAATCGTAGCTGCCGACCAATCGGAGAATAAAACCGCGATCTTCGTTACTCAAGGCGGAATCAAACTCATTCCGATGAAATAATGGAACCCGACATATAACCGAAAAAAGATTCCCGCTTTTCGGCGGGAATCTTTGTAAGAAACGTCGTCCCAACCGTTCGGAAGACCGACTATGCCGCTTCGCAGCACGGCATTCTTCCCATATAGCCAAGTATATAAGCAACAAAAACATCGTTTAAAGAATACAGTTGCATAAAGATATGCAAAAGAACTCATGTATCGTTTTTATCTATTCCATCAATGAATTTCATCTTTCAAAAAAATTATGCCGTACGAACATAATGTTTGTGCGGCATAATATAAATCTTCAATCACATCTTATAACTCTTTTTTCCCATTTCCGGATGCAAATTGCACCGGAAATGGGAAAAAAGAGTTATTTTTGTAAGGTTTAACCTTTACCCCGACACAAATGCTCATCACCGTCATCGTTCCGATTTACAACATGGAAGCCTACTTGTGCACCAGCCTGGACCGCCTGTTGCAGCAAAGTTTCCAGGATTACGAAATCCTGCTCATCGACGACGGCAGCAAGGACTCCTCGGGCGAAATCTGCGACCGCTATGCCAGGGAACACTCCCGGATCCGGGTCGTCCACAAACCCAACGGAGGATTGAGCACGGCCCGCAACGCGGGTATCGAACACGCCCGGGGCGAATACCTGACCTTCTGCGATCCCGACGACTGGGTCGATGCAGACTACCTGCAACAATTCGTCGAAGCAGGCATGGACGAACATACGCTGCCCGTGACAGGCATCCTGCAACACCGGGAAGGCAAATCGGACCGGCGGCTGACAGCGCCTGCCATGGACGTACAGGGCCAAGCCTGCACGGAAGCCATCGTCGTCCTGCGGCGGCACGACATGCTGGGATTCACCGTCAATAAATTGCTGGTCAAACGGATCATCGACGAGAACGGGCTCCGCTTCATCGAGGGGCTCTCGCACCGGGAAGACGAAATCTTCCTGCTGCAATACATTCCCCACGTTTCGCGCATCGTCATCAACGAAAAAACGCCCTACCACTACCGAGCCCTCGGTAGCAGCCTCTCCAAAAAACGCAAGCCGACAGAGCTGATTCTCCGCGTTTCCCGCCAGCTACACGACCTTTTCCTACAGGCCGCACCTTCCCCGGAAGGGCGTTATGTCGCAGCCCGCATCCGGTTGCAACAATGCTGCGAGGCGGTCGCGGCGTCGAAAACGAACGAGGAGCTGCATATTGCCGCGAAAGCGGCCCGCAATGCCCGCAAAGAGTATCTTTCGACCTTCGACCCCGCGTTTCTCACCGATCGCCGGGATCGGAAAGTCGCAGCCCGCAGCCGGTGGGTCTTCGCCCTCGGAACTCTCTCCGGCAGGCTGCTTCGACGCCTTACCCGATTGATTCACATATAAACCCGCTGCATCATGTCGAAATACGATTACCTGATCGTCGGAGCCGGACTTTTCGGCGCAGTCGCAGCTTACCGGGCCGCACGGTCCGGTAAGAAAGCGCTGGTCATCGACCGACGGCCCCACACGGGCGGAAATGCTTACTGCGAGGAGCGCGAAGGCATCCGCGTCCACAAATACGGCGCCCACATCTTCCACACCTCCAACCGCGAAGTGTGGGAGTTCGTGAACCGCTTCGTCGAATTCAACAACTACATCAACTCCCCGGTGGCCAACTACAAGGGCAAGCTCTACAACCTGCCTTTCAACATGAACACCTTTTACGCCATGTGGGGCGTCACCACGCCCGCCCAGGCAGCGGAGATGATCGACCGCCAGCGGCGCGAAGCAGGCATTTCGGAGCCCCGGAACCTCGAAGAACAGGCCATCTCGCTGGTCGGCATCGACATCTACGAACGGCTCGTGAAAGGTTACACCGAAAAACAGTGGGGACGCGACGCCACCCAACTGCCGGCATTCATCATCAAACGCCTGCCGGTGCGCTTCACCTTCGACAACAACTACTTCAACGACCGCTGGCAGGGTATCCCCATCGGCGGCTACAACAAACTCGTGGACGGATTGCTCGCAGGCGTCGAGGTGCGCTGCGACACCGATTTCTTCGCCGACCGCACGCACTGGGAAAGCCTCTGCGACCGCATCGTTTTCACGGGCCGCATCGACGAATACTACGATTTTAGACTCGGAGAGCTGGAGTACCGCTCGCTGCGCTTCGAACACGAAACGCTCGACACCCCCAACTATCAGGGCGTCGCCGTAATGAATTTCACCGAGCGCGAAATTCCCTACACCCGGATCATCGAACACAAGCATTTCGAACCGGGCGGCGATCAGCCCCGCACGATCATTACCCGGGAATACCCGGCCCCGTACGAACATGGAGCCGAGCCCTACTACCCCGTCAATGACCAGCGCAACACGAAACTTTACGAAAGCTACAAGGCGTTGGCCGACCGGGACCGGAAAGTCATCTTCGGCGGCCGACTCGGAGAATACCGCTACTACGACATGGACAAAGTGATCGAAAGCGCTCTCAAACTTACCCTTTAGAAAAATGAGCAAAACCGTCATCCTGGTCTGCGCCCACAAGCAGGACGCATGCCTCAAAACCCCGCCCTACCAGCCCGTTCAGGTCGGACGGGCCATTTCGCAAACGGAACTTCCGTTCGCCGTCGGCGACGACACGGGCGACAACATCAGCGACCGCAACCGCCACTACTGCGAACTCACGGCCCACTACTGGGCCTGGAAAAACCTGCACGACGCAGACTACATCGGGTTGAACCACTATCGCCGCTATTTCGACTTCGAGGGCGGTTCGGCCTGCTCGCTGCGGACGGTTCGCTCGGAAGCCTTCTTCTCGGCATCGCATCCGGTCCCCGACTTCGACCGCCTTTTCAGCCGCTGCGATATCGTCATGGCCCGGCCGAAGATCTATCCCTACAACCTCTACACGGATTATTGCAAGTGCCACATCGAAAGCGACCTGCTGACCGCACGGCAGGTGATCGCAGAAAAATATCCGGCCTACCTGCCGGATTTCGACCGGGTGTTCTTCCGCAACAACCGCCTCTCGCATTTCAACATGTTCGTCCTGCCGCGCGAGCGGTTCGAGGCTTACTCGGCATGGCTGTTCGATATTCTGTTCGAGGTGGAGCGGCGGATCGAGATTCAGGACGACCCCGTGCAGGGACGCGTGATGGGGTATTTGAGCGAACGGTTGCTCTCGGTATGGGTCCGGCACAACCGGCTGAAGATTTGCTACAAAACCGTTCTGATGGTCAATGACCAGAAGCGAAAAGGGCTGGGCAAGCACCTTTTCCATACGACGGTCAATACTCTGGCGTACTGGATCACTTATCCGCTGCGGCGCCGCTCGCCGCGTCGGGCAGCGGAATAATCTGCTGCCAGAAGCGCCACATCCGGGGCTTCGACCAGCTATGGCACCCCATCGGCAGGCGACTGCCGCACAAACGGTAGCAATAGCGGGGATTGGTGTCGAACGCGAACCGCAGCGCCTCCTCCTGCGAAGGATAACGAAACCCTTCGGGAACGACGGCCCAGAAAACATCCTCGTTGCCCAGGTGGTTGCCCATCGAACAAAACCGCTCGATCTCGTCGCCGTATTTTTCGCACGCGGCCCGAAAACTCTCCACGCGGCGAAGCGAAAGACCTCCGTTTCCGATCTTCCCGTAGAGCGACTGCCGGATCATCCGGCCCGCCCGCTCTGCACGGCGAAGCCTCCACCGCAGGTATTGCTTCAGAATCGGCAGATCATACACTTTGCGGCGGACCCAGGGAGCGGCCACACAGTCGTATCCCCTACGGCACCAGTCGGCGAGTTCGTCCCGGAAAATCCAGGCGTCGGTATGGCAGATCAGGAGATATTCGTAATCGCGGAACAACTCGTAGAATCCGGCCGAAAGCATCATCCGGTTGTATCCCGCAATCCCGTTCTTGCGGCCCAGCCATTCGTCCGACACCTCCCGAACCGGCAGTCCGGAGAACTCACGCCGGATCGCCGAGCAATCCATACCGCAGGGAACCAAGAGTTCGACCGGATAATTTTCCTGTAACACCCCAACAGTCTGCCTCAACGACGCCCGTTCCCAGACGGTCAATTCCGGCCGGTAAACAGGAACGACGACCACCACTTCCTTCTTATCCATACGCTATTTTTTCAAGTAATTTACAACGGCATCGGCGATACGCTCGCCGTCGAGCGCCGCAGAAATGATTCCGCCGGCATACCCGGCCCCTTCGCCCGCAGGGAAAAGCCCGGCGACCTCGGGGTGCATCAGCGTCTGCGCATCACGCGGAATGCGCACGGGGGTCGAGGTGCGGGACTCGACGCCCACGACCAACGCTTCATTGGTCAGGAATCCCCGCATCCGCCGCCCGAAAGTGGCGATACCCGCCCGCAGGGAAGAGGCGATAAATCCGGGCATCCACTTATCCAGCCGGGAAGGCACAACGCCCGGTATATACGAGGTCCGGGGCAGCGAACCGCTCGCACGTCCCGCCACGAAATCGGCGACACGCTGGGCCGGAGCGATCTGATGCTCGCCGCCGTATTGCCGGGCCAGCCGCTCGAACTGCTGCTGGAATTTCAGCCCGGCCAGCTCGCCCCACTCTGCCCGCAGATGCTCGAAATCCGCAAGCCGCACCTCGGTCACCAAACCGGAATTGGCGAAAACGGAGTTCCGGCCGCTGGGCGACATACCGTTCACCACCGATTCGGCCGCATCGGTCATCGCCGGAACGATGAATCCCCCGGGGCACATACAGAACGAATAGACGCCACGCCCACCCTCCTGGCTGACCAACGAATAGGAGGCCGCAGGCAGATACTCTCCCCGCGACTCGCAGTGGTACTGTATCGAGTCGATAAGCGCCTGCGGATGTTCGATCCGCACGCCCATCGCAAAAGGCTTGGCTTCCAGACGCACGCCCCGCCGGTGCAGCAACTCGTAAATATCCCGGGCCGAATGTCCCGTAGCAAGAACCACAGCCGCTCCTTCATAAAGGGTATCTCCGACCCACACCCCTTTTACGCGATCGTCGTGCAATTCGACATCGGTAACCCGCGCATCGAAAACGAACGATCCGCCGGCTTCGAGAATCGTCCGCCGGATATTGGAGATCACCCTCGGCAGTTTATCCGTTCCGATATGGGGATGGGATTCGTAAAGAATTTCGGGCGTGGCGCCGTGAAAAACCAGCGTTTGCAGCGCCTTGTTGTAGTCGCCCCGCTTCTTGCTGCGGGTGAAAAGTTTGCCGTCGGAGAATGTTCCGGCTCCGCCCTCGCCGAAAGCATAGTTCGAATCGGGATCGACCGCACCGTTGCGGTTGATCTGCGCGATGTCCCGCTTGCGGGCCGACACATCGCGTCCCCGTTCCAGAATCACCGGGCGATACCCCCGTTCGATCAGCCGCAGAGCCGTAAACAACCCCGCAGGGCCCGAACCGACGATCACGACCTCCGTACGCCCCGCAACCGACGGATAGTCGAAATGCACAGGTGCGGGCTGCGGTTCGCAATCGGCATAAACTTCGAGCGTAAGATTCACTTTGGGCTGCCGCTGCCGGGCATCGATCGACCGTCCGACGACCCGCACCAAAGCCACATCCTGCTCCGCGACACCCGCACGGCGAGCCGCCTGTTCAGTATAGTATTTTACGTCGGCAGCCTGCTTCGGAGTAAGAACCAGTGTCAGTTTATACGGCATAATCGATTGAAATAGTTTGCAAAAGTAACCAAAAATCGGCAAAATCGCCCGGCATCCATTCGAGAAAAAGGTTTTTTCGTTATCTTTGCCAACAGATAAGAGGCGGCTCGGGCAAGCTCGAATTTGTTTGGCTTGTCGCTTGCTTTCCTTATCCTTGCAAAGGACAGGAACCGATCCGGTAATCTTTGCGGACAATCCCGCACGATTGCGCTCGTTTTCCGGTAGCTTTGCAAAGGACAGGACGCGTTTCACGCACCGCCTAAATCCGGTTTTACACCCGGCTTTTGCAGTTCCTGTTCGGATATTTGCGGATATGGTGTAATTGGTAGCCACGTCAGACTTAGGATCTGATGCCTTAGGGCGTGGGGGTTCGAGTCCCTTTATCCGCACAAAGGAGCCTTTTCGAAGGGCTCCTTTTTCGTTGCCCGTTCGGTGCAAACAAGTGCAAATTGATTGTATATCATCGTTTTGCAAAGGTGTCGGCAAATTCTCTGAACCGGAAGCCGAAAGCATTTCGCAGCAAACTCGCGGGAGCACGAAAGGGAGCGGAGGCGAAAAACGGGCTGCGCGACGGAATTTGCTCCCGAGTACGTTTGCAATGCACTGTTTCGCTGCGTTTTACGTCGTAATAATTCTCTCTTGCGGACGTTTTGTTAACCAAAAAATTTCAACGTCATGAGACAAGAGACATTTGCCATTCTTTTCTTGATGCGGAAAGGACGACCGAAGAAAAACGGATTGGCGCCCATCTTCGCACGCATTACGACCGGAGGGCTCCGGCAAGAGGTCTACACTCAGTGCGACAGCAATCCCGAAACGTGGAACCAGCACAAGGAGCGCGCGATGGGAACGAACAAGCTGGCCATTCAGGTCAACGAGCGACTGAACGATTTCCGCGTCAAAATCATCGACATCCGCACCAAGCTGCTGGCCGAGGGCTATGCGGCCAATGCGGCGCAGATCAAGCAGCGCTACCTCAACCCGACCTGCAACACGATGATGCTCATCGCAGGCCTCGCCGACTACGCGAAGCGGCGGCAGGGCGAGGTGGGCGTGCGCATCACGCAGCGCACGGCCGACAAGTACGAACGGCTGCTGCGCTACCTGAAACAGTACCTCGCCCAGCGCGGCAAGGCCGAGGACATTCCCGTCGAGCGGATGAACTACGAGTTTCTGGACGGCTTCAACCTCTTCCTGCAAACCGCCCACC
>OOCD01002131.1_pt1 | contig 10967 bp, 9 predicted proteins | sample 1671791 | NCBI WGS metagenome assembly OOCD01 (sample SAMN06348193, study PRJEB24527) | human gut metagenome | biome: human gut; feature: ankylosing spondylitis patient; material: feces | host: Homo sapiens | place: China | collected 2015-10
GGGTGAATCGGCGGCAAAATGAATCGGGTGTGTTGCGGGGCGGTTAATCTTTCAGGGATGATCCACGGCGAGGCAGTGTTCAAAATGAACACGACCACATCTTGTGGATGGTTTCAAACCAATCCACAAAATCGGTGGGATTTGTGACAGAGAATATCATGGTTTGCAGGGTGCGTCAAGATGGTTTTGTAAAATTTATTGTGCTAAAGCGGTAATAGTAGGACTTATCTACTGGAAATTGAAGCATCTTGCAAAGAATTTGTGCGCACAAATTGGAAAATCAGCACATCTGTGCTATACTCAAAGCAGAATTTGTTGAGCTAAAACGGAGGTATTGAACCATGGCAGAGAAAAACACCGCCGACATTGGATTTGAAAAACAGATTTGGAATGCTGCCTGCGTGCTTCGAGGCAATATGGATGCTTCAGAGTATAAGGGTGTCGTCCTTGGTCTTATTTTCTTGAAATATATTTCGGATCGTTTTGAAGATAAGTACAATCAGCTGGTTGCAGACGGTGATGGCTTTGAGGAAGATCGTGACGAGTACACATCGGAAGGAATTTTCTTTGTGCCTGCTGGTGCGCGTTGGAGCGATGTTTCGGCAAAGGCACATGACCCGGAAATCGGTCAGGTAATTGACGATGCAATGCGTGCTATCGAAAAAGAAAACGCGCGCCTAAAAGATATTCTGCCGAAAAATTTTGCGCGTCCGGAACTAGATAAACGTCGGTTGGGCGAAGTTGTTGACCTGTTTACGAACATCAAAATGATTGAACACGGCAGCGAAAAGGACATTCTGGGGCGCACTTATGAATACTGCCTGTCGATGTTTGCAGAGCAGGAAGGCAAGCGTGGCGGCGAGTTCTTTACACCGTCCTGTGTTGTGCGGACACTGGTGGAAGTGCTGCAACCGTTTAAGGGACGAGTGTATGACCCTTGCTGCGGCAGTGGTGGTATGTTTGTTCAGTCTGCAAAATTTGTAGAGAACCATAGTGGAAATATCAACGATATCTCGATTTATGGACAGGATTCCAACCCGACCACATGGAAACTGGCACAGATGAACCTTGCCATTCGTGGCATTGAACCCGACCTTGGCAAGTATGCAGCAGACACATTCCTCGATGATCAGCATCCGACCATGCGGGCAGACTATATTATGGCGAATCCCCCTTTTAACCTGTCGAATTGGGGCGCAGAGCAGCTCAAAGATGATGTACGCTGGCAGTATGGTATGCCGCCTGCAAGCAACGCGAACTTTGCATGGCTTCAGCACATGATTTATCATCTTGCACCGGGCGGCCGCATGGGTATGGTGCTTGCAAATGGTTCTCTTTCCTCTCAGTCTGGCGGTGAAGGTGACATCCGCAAAAATATTGTGAATGCTGACCTTGTGGACTGCATCATTGCCATGCCGACACAGCTTTTCTATACGACCCAGATTCCGGTGTCGCTCTGGTTTATCTCCAAGCACAAGAAGCAGGCTGGTAAAACGCTGTTTATTGATGCCCGAAAGATGGGCGATATGGTGAGCCGCAAGCTGCGTGAATTGACCGATGAGGATATCAAAAAGATTTCCGATACCTACAATGCCTATGTTAATGGTACACTGGAAGATGTAAAAGGTTTCTGCGCAGTTGTTGATACAGAGAAAATTGCGGAGCAAGATTATATTTTAACACCGGGTCGTTATGTTGGCGTTGAGGAACAGGAAGACGATGGTGAACCTTTTGAAGAAAAAATGGCTCGATTGACTTCTGAACTTTCGGATTTGTTCAAGCAGTCGCATAAGCTGGAAGCAGAAATCAAGGAGAAGTTAGGGGCGATTGGATATGAAATCTGAATGGAAAACAATCCGTGCAGCCGACTTTATGGAATTTAATCCACGAATGAACCTTAAAAAGGGGACAATTGCAACTAAAATTTCGATGGATAAATTACAGCCATATACAAAGAAAATTCCAGAAACTGAACAGGCAGAGTTCTCAGGGGGAACAAAATTTTCAAACAGTGATACGATTATGGCTAGAATCACACCATGTTTGGAAAATGGAAAAACAGCATTTGTAGATTGCCTGAACAAAGATGAAGTTGCATTTGGCTCAACAGAATTTATTGTTTTAAGGGCGAAGCCGGGCGTAAGTGATGCTCAGTTTGTGTATTACCTTGCAACAAGTCCAGAATTTAGACAAGTTGCCATCAAATCAATGGTTGGATCGTCAGGAAGGCAGAGAGTGCAACAGCCTGTACTTGAAAATTTAGAGCTTGTAGTGCCTGAATTGCCTAAACAGAAGCGAATCGGAGGATTTTTGGCCGCAATTGATGATAAAATCGCATTGAATGCAAAGATAAACGATAATTTATACGATCTAGTAAATACGCTTTACACAAAGTTATTCAAAGACACGGGCTGCGAAATGACTACCGTAGAAGACTACGTCGACTGCATTTATAGCGGTGGAACCCCAGCGACCTCAAATATGGCATATTGGAATGGAAATCTTAACTGGCTTTCATCTGGAGAAACACGAAATCGTTTTGTGATTTCAACAGAGAAAACCATCACTCAACTGGGTGCCGATAATTCGTCTACTAAGTCTGCACAAAAATATGACATCGTTATAGCTTCTGCTGGGCAGGGCTTTACAAGAGGCCAAACTTCCATGTTGTTACTGAACACCTATATAAATCAATCTGTCATCGTTCTTCATGCTAAAAAGACAGTTCTACCGTATTTATTTTGGAATTTGACTAATCGGTATGATGATCTTCGAGCTATTTCAGATTCAAGTAGTATACGTGGCAGTTTGACAACTAAAATGCTTTCAAAACTTAAAATTCCAAAAGTTGAAGATAGTCTAATACTAAAATTTTCAGAGTTTGCATGGTCAATTATTCCTCAAATTGAAAACAATTTGATTGAAAACAAACGATTGACCGATTTACGAGATTCGCTATTGCCAAAACTTATGTCCGGCGAAATTGATGTGTCTGATATCCAGCTTTAAGCCGCTAAATTATCGTTTACCAGAATTTTAATAACTCTCACCAGTGGCGAGAGATTCTACGGAGAAACTGCCACTGCTGCCGTTCTCTGAAATCGTAATAAGGAGATACGGCAATGAAAAAACAAATTATCAACGAGATACAGCGAAAAATGCTGCCGTATCTCAATAACGAACAGTTGCTACATTTAAAAGCAGTACTGGAAGTGTCATTTCAAGGTGTCATAATTGAAATGGGGGAAGAGCAGCCAAAGGCTGAGGAACAAGATTCGGTAGCAGCGTTCATTACGGCAAAGCGGATAGAAGGATGTTCCGAGAAAACACTGACCTATTATTCAAAAACTATTGCAGCGATGCTGAATGGCGTGGGAAAATCACCGCAGCAAATTACAACGGACGATTTGCGAAGGTATCTGACGGATTATCAGACACAGCGGCACTCAAGCAAAGTTACAATTGACAATATCCGGCGTATTCTTTCCAGCTTCTTCTCGTGGCTGGAAGATGAAGATTTTATTATGAAAAGCCCTGTCCGCAGGATTCACAAAGTGAAAACCGCAAAAATCATCAAGGAAACGTATACGGATGAAGCGTTGGAGCTGATGCGTGACAACTGTTCAACAGTACGAGATTTGGCGATTATTGATTTGCTGGCATCTTCTGGAATGCGTGTCGGGGAATTGGTGACACTTAATCGGGAGGATATCAATTTCAACGAGCGCGAATGTGTTGTATTTGGTAAGGGCAACAAGGAACGATTGGTATACTTTGACGCACGGACGAAGATCCACCTTCAAAATTATCTGGATGAACGGTCAGATAGCAACCCAGCACTCTTTGTGACGCTGAAAGAGCCGCACGAGCGATTGATGATCGGTGGCGTGGAAACGATGCTCCGTGAATTGGGACGGCGATTGAAGCTAAATAAGGTGCACCCGCACAAGTTCCGGCGTACATTGGCAACATCAGCAATTGACAAGGGAATGCCGATTGAACAGGTGCAGCAGCTTTTAGGACACCAGAAAATCGACACAACTATGCACTATGCAATGGTAAAACAACAAAATGTGAAATTGGCACATAGAAAATTTATTGGATAAGGTGATATGAATGAAAGAAAAGTTTTTGAGAGAACTTGCGGACATTCAAACAGGACCGTTTGGAAGTCAACTTCATAAAGAAGATTATGTTGCGGATGGAACACCTATTGTCACAGTTGAACATTTAGGGAACAAGATGTTTTCCGAACAGAATTTGCCGCGAGTATCAAATACGGATAAAAATCGATTAAAAAAATATGTGCTAAAACAAGGCGATATTGTATTTAGTCGTGTGGGTTCTGTAGATAGATGCTCGTATGTTGATCAAAAACACGATGGATGGATGTTTTCTGGAAGATGCCTTCGAGTACGCCCAACTAGTGAAATTGATTCCGAGTATCTTTACTACTACTTTTGCTTAGAGGAAACAAAGCAATTTGTCCGAAATATAGCCGTTGGAGCAACAATGCCTTCAATCAATACCAAGTTACTTGGAGAAGTTGTAGTGACTTTTCCGGAACTGGAACAGCAGAAAAGGATTTCTGGAATTTTATCTGCAATCGATAGTAAAATTGAAGTCAATCAAAAGATAAACGATAATTTAGTGTCTTAGAGCTGGATACTTGCGATATCAATTGCGCCAGACATTAGTTTGGGTAACAGACTATCTCTTAGCATAGCAAGTGAATAATTTTGGTCTTCCAAGATTTTTTGTTGTGCAAAGATTGGCGCACAGAAACTATTAAATTGGTCAAGTGTGCTCCGATCAGGAATGATGGCGGGAATATTCTTCATGGCACTTCCTGAAATTTCTTTGAATGTCGAGCCTGATGCTGCACTCTCAATAACCGGAAGACTGTGTTTCAAGAAAAAGTATACAAATGCTGTTCCAATTTCCAAGTAAGGTACAACAGACTTAAAGCCTTGATTGGTTGTAACTTCGTTAGATGCAATTGCAATATACCCGATGGGAGCACGTGATGAAAACAATACTGTGCCCTTAGGCATGACTGTTGCGCTACTGTTCTTCAAACCAAGTTCTGTAATATCATTTTCGCCATGGGATATGAATTTGGACTTGTTGATAGATAAATCTTTTGGTGTTATCCACGCAATACCATTATTTGTATAGTATTCAGGCTTGGTTTTTGAAGGCGTACTACCGCCCACAACAGTTCCAAGGTCACTTATTGTGCCAATTTGCCACATGGGATTTGCATTGTTGATATATAATTCTTGAAAATAGGTGACGGCTTGCTGCTCTAAATTATCGTTTATAAAAGAAATGAAGGGATAATATGGAAGATTTTGATAATGCTAAGACAAGAAATTCGAAGGAATGCGTTGTTACAAACCTTAATAGCTACCTGACCTACATTTCTGATATAAAGGAAACAATAAAGAAAGAAGAAGGCGCAGAAGTAAGCACAAAACACTATTTCTTCCGTGGACAGGCCAGCAACGAATGGAATGTCATGCCGGGAGTATTCCGTGGTGGGATGCTACCACATGAAGCAGAATTGATAAACGCAGCTTACACACGGAATCCTGACGACTTCAGAAAGTTGACAACAGATTTTGAAAAGCTCGCAAAATTGCAACACTATGGGTTGCCAACAAGACTATTGGATGTGACGGAGAATCCGCTAGTGGCACTGTATTTTGCTTGCCAGAACAATCAAGAGAGAAAGACAAATGACGGGAAAATCACATTGTTGCCGCCGACCGATGGAAAAATCTATTATAAGCGAGATTACGGAAAAAGTTATAGCGACATAGAGATCAAAGTGCTGGCATATTTGGCGAGCCATGAAATTTCGGGCGACTATACATTAGAAAAGCTGCTTTCGGATTTGAACAAGTACGGGATTTATACGGATAAAGAAGCAGAAGAGTGTAGGGCAAGTGAATATAAAAGCTTGCTTTCAATTATTCAAAGAAATTATTTTGTGATTTCCAACTTAAATAATGAAAGACTGGTGCGGCAAAGCGGCTCTTTTCTGATTAGCGGGAAATATAATGTTCAGCTTAAAGGAAAAATCGGGCAGAGCATTGTTAAACGGGCATATAGTGATGTCCAAGATGAATTTGAACTTCAAAGTTTTAGAATACCAGCGGGAAGAAAAAGTGCAATTTTAGAAGAACTAAGTTTTTACAATATCAATGAAGGAACACTTTTCCCGGAACTTGAGCACCAGATGGCATATATTAAAAGCAATTATGCGAACATACAAAAGCCTATGGCCGATAGGTTTGTGAAAATAGAAGTTCCGGTAACAAATATTAGAGAAGTATGTGATTTAGATATTTCAGACGATAAAGTGGATGAGATTATTCAGAGGGTACTGCGGGATGAAATAAATCCAGCGTTTTTTGATGAGTCCTATATTGCAATTCAGGAAAATCTGATGCCAGATTGGTATCGCAAGGAAATTGGACTCAGTAAAGTTCGATTGGCACTGACGGACACATTGGATAATGGTACGCCGATAGGACGCGCGATGGCAAAAAGAGCAGCACAGTCTATCGTTGAAAAGATTGTGAATGCCATTGCGCAAGAATCGAATACAGCAACTTCGGATAATAGTTGAGGAGAAAAATCATGCTTTCATTTACCGAAGATACCTTTGAACAAGCAGTTATAGAGCTATTTGAAAATATGGGGTACACCCACATTTATGCTCCTGATATGAACCGGACGAATTACAGCCGCCCGCTGCTGGACGATGTTTTGCGGGATTGTCTGGTGCGGCTGAATCGCAGCCTTCCGGCTGTGGCGATTGACGAAGCGATTTTGAAGCTGAATGATTTTGATGCTGGAAGTCTGTTGCAGAAAAACATGGTTTTTATGGACTATCTGCAAAACGGTATCACGGTCAAATATGCAGTCAAGGGTGAAGAACGGTCTTCGGTAGTAAAGCTGATTGATTATGCAGATGCAGACAAAAATGATTTCTATGTGGTAAACCAGTATACCTTCGTGGAAAATGGAAACAACCGCCGCCCGGATATTATTTTGTTTATCAATGGCTTGCCGCTGGTTTTGATGGAACTGAAAAGTCCTTCCAAGGACGAAGTGGGTGCAGAAAACGCATACAACCAGATTCGGAACTACATGAAGGACATCCCTTCGATGTTCTACTATAATGCAGTCTGCGTAATCAGCGACCTTTCGACCAATAAGGCGGGAACAATCACTTCTGGACTTGACCGTTTTATGGAGTGGAAAACGAAAGATGGCGATTACGAAAATACTGCGTATGCACAGTTTGACACCTTCTATGAGGGAATGTTCCAGAAAGCACGGTTGCTGGATATTCTGAAAAATTTTATCCTGTTTTCCGGCGATGGGCAGAAGCCGATTAAAATTTTGGCTGGATACCACCAGTATTTTGCAGTGCGAAAAGCTATCGAAAAGGCCAAGATTGCTACTAAAACGGATGGCAAGGGTGGTGTGTTCTGGCATACGCAGGGCAGCGGGAAATCGCTGTCGATGGTATTCTATGCCCATTTGCTGCAAGAAGCTTTGGATAGCCCCACCATCGTTGTGATGACGGACCGCATTGACCTTGACGATCAGCTCTACACGCAGTTCGCCAGGTGCGCGCCGTTTTTGCGCCAGACACCTGTACAGGCAACCAGCAAGGAAAATCTAAGCAAGTTGTTGGATGGTCGAGAAGCAAACGGCATCATCTTCACCACGATGTTCAAGTTTGAGCGTGGCGAGAAGCCGCTGTCCGAACGTAGAAATATTGTGGTAATGGCGGATGAAGCCCACCGTGGACAGTATGGTTTTGATGAAAAAATTGTCATCAAAGAAAATGAACAGGGTGAAAAAGAAGCACATACGGTCATTGGCAATGCCCGTATCATTCATGATGCTCTGCCGAATGCAACTTACATAGGCTTTACAGGAACACCTATTTCGGCAAAAGATAGAAATACGCGTGAAGTTTTTGGTGATTATATCGATATTTATGATATGACACAGGCGGTGGAAGATGGTGCAACGCGTCCGGTTTACTATGAGAGCCGCGTTATCAAACTCCACCTTGACCAAAATACGCTGGCCTTGATTGATGCAACCTACGATGCGCTGGAACAGCAATCGGACGCTGCAACGATTGAAAAAAGCAAAAAGATGTTGGGGCAGATGGAGAGTGTGTTGGGAGCAGAGTCTACCATTCAATCCCTGTGCGAAGATATTGTCAACCATTACGAAAAGTACCGCGCTAATCTTTTGACGGGCAAGGCGATGATCGTGGCGTATTCGCGCCCGATTGCGATGAAGATTTATCGAAAACTTCTGGAGCTGCGCCCGACATGGAACGAAAAAATCGGCGTAGTTATGACGGGTGGCAACAATGACCCGGAGGATTGGAAAGAAATCATCGGTACAAAATCTCACAAAGAAGAACTTGCCCGGAAATTCAAAGACAACGATGACCCGATGAAGATTGCCATTGTTGTGGATATGTGGCTGACAGGTTTTGATGTGCCTTCACTGGCTACGATGTATGTTTACAAGCCAATGCACGGATACAATCTGATGCAGGCCATCGCGCGTGTCAACCGTGTATTCAAGGACAAAGAGGGCGGCTTGATTGTAGATTACGTTGGCATTGCATCTGCCCTCAAAGCCGCTATGAAGGAGTATACCAAGCGTGACCAGTCCCGATATGGCGATATGGACATTGCCAAAGTTGCTTATCCAAAGTTTCAGGAAAAGCTTCAGGTGTGCAAAGATTTGTTGCACGGCTTTGATTTCAGCGGATTTATTGGCGGTTCTCCGTTGATGATGGCAAAGCTGGTCACTGGCGGCGTAAACTTTGTTCTGGACGCAAAAGCACCCAAGCGCAAGGACTTGTTCCTGCGAGAAGCAATGCTGCTGAAGCAGTCGCACTCCCTGTGCTCCAGCATGACCACAGAACAGGAGCGTCATGAAGCCGCCTACATGGAAGCGGTTCGTTCTACGGTGGTGAAGATCACGTATGGTGGGAGTGGCGGCAAGACACTTTCTTTGAAAGAAATCAATGCTCAAATCAATGAACTGCTGAAAGCAAGTATCCAGAGTCAAGGGGTTATCAGCTTGTTTGACAGCAAGCAGGCAGATGAAAATATCAGCCTGTTTGACCCGGCGGTGCTGGATGAAATTTCCAGAATGAAAGAAAAGAACATTGCCGTAGAGATTTTGAAAAAACTGATGGCAGAGCAGGTGACGCTGTACAAGCGAACAAATGTTGTACAGTCTCAGAAGTTTTCGGAAAAGATTGCACAGTTGATGAACTCTTACTATAACGGCCTGATTACAAACGAGGAGGTCATCAAGGAACTTCTGAAAACGGCACAGGAGATTACAGAGCTGTATAACAACGGTAAAAAGCTGGGTTTGACGCAGGAGGAACTGGCTTTCTACGATGCTCTGACAAAGCCAGAAAACATCAAGGATTTCTACCAAAACAATGAACTGATCGACTTAACCAGAGAGCTTACGGAAATGCTGCGCAAAAATCGGACAATAGACTGGCAGAAAAAAGAAACTGCCCGTGCGAGTATGCGTAAGATGGTGAAGCATTTGCTGAAAAAATATAAGTATCCGCCGGAAGATTATGATACAGCAATCAGCACGGTCATTAGCCAGTGTGAGATGTGGACGGATAATATGATGGCATAAAAAAGAGGATGAACAAATGAAGTTTTGTAATTTTCTTCTTCGAGTTGATGGCATTCGTGAGGCATCATTGGAAGATATGAAAGATGTTGTTGCAAAAGGAAATCATATATTTCGGCCGCAAAAGCAGAAGTATTTATATTCTATTGATATGGATATTATAGAAGAAAGATTTTTCTGGATGGCATCTGACTACGATGATGCGGTACGCTTTAGAGACTATGTCATAAATAAAAAAACAGGTGAGAAGATGCCGAATCCACGTTCAAAAGAACAGGTTGAACCGAGACAACAATTTTTTGCGTGTTATGATGCACAGAAACATTTTCTTTATATGAATGACTACAATAAGAAGGGATTTGTTGAACAATATTTAAGTGACACACTACAAAAGGAATTTAAGATAAGTAATATTTATACATCATTAGATGATTTTTGTAAGAACATTAAAACTATTCGTGGATTTCAATATACGCAAGTGGATAATGTATTCAGCCGTGGAGGAACATTGTTTTCTCAAGTTGGTAACATCTGGGGACAGGACTTGCCAAGCAAGCTTCAACTAAAAATATCGTATGGAGACCTTCCAATACATGGAGGAGGAAAAGGTCTAGTGGATCGTATTTGTCGGCATCGGGAAGAATTTGAAGATGTTGTTATAATCGGATGCGATGAAAGTGGTATAGAGCAAACATTTGATTTTTCGTCTGTTCTAAAACACTTTTTGATTCAACCAACAAAAGATGAAAATGAGCATTTTGAACCAGATGAAGTAAGGGAACTGCTGCTTGCAAAACTGAGGTGACAGTGGTGGATAAGGAGCATAAAATATTTCTGATAGGGTGCTTTATAACAGTTTCAGTAATAGCCTACTTATTGAATTGGAATTTTGATAGCATGGCAGACACGGCAACTACGCTAGTATCAATAGCTGTAGGTGTATATATTGCTGCTGCATCAGCTCTGCTTGGGAGTCCATACGCGAAGGAACTGAAACAGACAACAGATAAAAAACGGACATCAAATACATTGTTAGGAACGCTTCTTGACTACTTTAGACACGCGGGAAAATTGGGTATCACAACTGTTATAGTAAGCTGTTTATATAAGATTCCAGCGACATACAACGTCCCGATAATAATTGCACGCATAGGTTCTGCGGCTGCGTATGGAATCTTCTTTTGCAATATTTTGTTTTGAGTAGCTTGAGCGAGCGACAACCACCAGCTCCGCTGGTGGAGAAGAAAATG
>OOCD01002152.1_pt1 | contig 10908 bp, 8 predicted proteins | sample 1671791 | NCBI WGS metagenome assembly OOCD01 (sample SAMN06348193, study PRJEB24527) | human gut metagenome | biome: human gut; feature: ankylosing spondylitis patient; material: feces | host: Homo sapiens | place: China | collected 2015-10
TTGCGTCTCTCCCTTCTAAGAAAGGAAAGCTATGACAGTTGTTTCGGTGCTGGTGGCGCTGCTGCTGCTGGGAATCCTGATTACGGTGCATGAATTTGGGCATTACATTTTCGCGCGCATGACAGGGATAGAGGTCATGGAGTTCGCGATTGGCTTCGGGCCGAAAATCGTCGGATGGACGGGAAAGTCCGGGACGAAGTTCGCGCTGCGGTGCATCCCGCTGGGCGGGTACTGCGCATTCTACGGCGAGGACGACGTGGAGGGCAAAGCCACGAACGACCCGCGCGCGTTCGGCAAGCAGCCGGTTTGGAAGCGGATGCTGTCGGTGCTGATGGGGCCGGGCATGAACTTCCTGCTGCCGCTGGTGGTGCTGGTGCTGTACTTCTGGATTGGCGGCGTGACGGGCACGGAAGCCCTCGTCGCGGACGTGGAGCAGGGCGGCCCAGCGTACACCGCGGGGCTTCAGGCGGGCGATATTATCCTTGACGTCAACGGCACAGCGCCGAATCCCGAAAACGCGTCGCAGTCGCTGACGGAGCTGATTAACGCCTCGCAGGGCGACGCGATGGTGCTGGGCATCCGCCGCGACGGTGAGCGCACCGAAATCACCCTCACCCCGTTCTATGATACGGAAACCGGGCGCTACCGCATGGGCATCCACGTCAGCGCGGCTGCGTCGGGCGAGATGCTGCCCGTGTCGTTCGGGGAGGCTGTGCGGGACAGCTGGAACGTGTGCGTCAACGCCGCGACAATCATCGGGCAGGCGCTGCGCGATATGGTCACGACGGGCGCGGGGCTGAATGAAGTCGGCGGCGTCGTCGGCACAGTCGCGGCGGTCAGCGAGCAGGTCAACACCTATGGCTTCGCGGCGTTCATCAACGCGCTGGTCGTTATCTCCATCAACTTGGGCATCATGAACCTGCTGCCGATTCCGGGGCTGGACGGCGCGCGGTTCCTGTTCCTGCTGGTGGAAGCCATCCGCCGCAAGCCGCTGCCGCAGAAGAAGGAAGCCATCGTCAACCTGATTGGCATGGCGCTGCTCTTCGGGCTGATGATTCTGCTGGTATTCAAGGACGTTTGGACCCTGATGGGACACTGAGGTGAATGATATGTACGAAACGAGAATGGTTCGCGTCGGAAATCTGACGCTGGGCGGACACAACCCGGTCTGGGTGCAGTCCATGACGAACACCGACACGCGCGACGCACAGGCGACGCTTGCGCAGATTCGCGCCTTGGCGAAAGCGGGCTGCGACATCGTGCGCGTCAGCGTGTACGACGAGGATTGCGCCCGCGCCGTCCGCACGCTGGTGGACGCCTCGCCCGTGCCGCTGGTGGCGGATATCCACTTCAACCACCGGCTTGCCATTGCCGCGGCGGAAAACGGCATCCACAAGCTGCGCATCAATCCCGGCAACATCGGCGGCGAAGCGCACGTTCGGGAACTGGCGGCGGCGGCAAAGGCGCACCACATCCCGATTCGCATCGGCGTGAACACCGGGTCGATTGAGAAGGATATTCTGGCGAAGTACGGGCAGCCGTGCGCCGAGGGGCTGGTGGAAAGCGCGCTGAATCACGCGCGGATGCTGGAGAAAGTCGGCTTCGAGGACATTGTGCTGTCCATGAAGGCGTCGGATGTGCGCCTGACGATTGCCGCCTATGAGCTGGCGGCGAAGCGCTGCGATTATCCGCTGCACGTCGGCGTGACCGAGGCGGGTCTGCCGGGGCAGGGGACAATCAAGAGCGCAATTGGCATCGGCGCGCTGCTGGCGGAGGGCATCGGCAACACGATTCGCGTCAGCCTGACGGGCGACCCCGTGCCGGAAGCAAAGGCGGCGTGGGACATCCTGCGCGCGCTGAACCTGCGGACGCACGGCGTGCAGCTGGTGTCCTGCCCGACGTGCGGGCGGACGTGCATCGACGTGGCGGGCATTGCCGCGCGCGTGGAGAAGGAGCTTTCGGATATTCAAGTGCCGCTGAAGGTGGCGGTGATGGGCTGCGTGGTGAACGGTCCCGGCGAAGCGCGCGAAGCGGACATTGGCATGGCGGGCGGCAAGCGCGGCGGTGTACTGTTCGTCAAGGGGCAGGAGCCAATGGTGGTCGAGGAGAATCTGGCTGACCGCCTGATTGAGCTGGCACGGAAAATTGCGGCGGAAAAAGCGGGGAAATGACGCTTTCTCGGCGGAAAAGCGGGGACGACCTCATCCGACTTCGCTTCGCTCAGCCACCTTCCCCAAAGGGGAAGGTTTTGGGCGCGCGCAGCCATCCCTGCCTTCCCCTATGGGGAAGGTGTCGCCGCAGCGACGGATGAGGTCGGATAAACACGCGGACACAGCATGGAATCGCGCACAACTAAATCGCGCGAAAGGGAGTCCAGAGGGTCAATGACCCTCTGGTGGGGTCAAGGGGGAGATGAGATGGGACGAAGTCCCCCCTTGGCTCGTCGTCGTTATAGGGAAGGAGGAAGCAGCATGAGTTACGATGAATTGCTCGCGCAGGTGTATGCCGCGCTGCCGCAGCTCAAGGGGCAGCTCCATGCGCCGCGCGTGGTGTATGTGCAGTCGCAGGGCAAGGTGTACATCACGTTTGAGTCAAATGTGCTGGTGGAGGAAGCGTCGTTCCTGAAGCTGGAAGCGCTTCTGCGGCGCGTTTTCCCGCAAAAGCCGCTGGCGCTGCGCGTCGTGTCGCCGGGACTGAAGGACGATTTTCTGGAGAACATCAGCGCGTATAAGCAGGTGCTGACCGACTTCCTGCGCCGCAATTATCCCGCGTCCGCCAGCTGGATGAGCCAAATCGACTGGCGGTGCGACGGCAAGCGCATCACGTTGACCTTCCCCGACGCGTTCAGCCTGGAATACATGGGGCGGCAGAACGTCGCGGCGCGCCTGTCACAGGCGGTGAAGGACATTTTTTCCGCTGAGGTGATGGTGGAACTGACCGTCGCGGGCGATCAGGAGAAGCGGCTGGCGGAAATCCGCGAAGAGCGGCTGCGCGAGCAGACCGTCACCTACACGCCGGAGCAAATCGCCGCGATGACGCAGGGGGACGCCAAGCCCGCGAAGGAGCACAAGGAGCGCAAGCCGTCCGCGCCGCGCGAGAAGAAGCCGGAGCAGACAACGCCGGAGCGCGATCCGATGCTGCCCGTGATGACCGACCACGCCATCGGCAAGCCGATTATGGGGCGCGCAATTGCCGATCCGCCGATGGAAATGAAGGAGCTGGCAAGCGACGCGGGGCTGGTCGTCGTGCAGGGCGACATTTTCAAGCTGGAAACGAAGGAACTCAAGGGCGGCGAACTGCTGCTCGTCACCTTTGCCATCACCGACTACACGTCCTCCATCCTCTGCAAGGCGTTCATGCGCTACCGCCGCCTGCCCTTCGGCAAGAAGAAGGACGACGACGCGCCGCCGCCGCCGATTACCGACGAGGAACGTCAGGCGGTGATGGACAAGGTCAACCAAATCAAGGTGGGGCTGAACGTCAAGGTGCGCGGCGAGTGCATGTACGATAACTTCGCGCATGAGCTGTCCATTTCCATCCGCGATATGGTGCCGATGGAGCGCATCAGGCGCGAGGACACGGCGGAAGAAAAGCGCATCGAGCTGCACATGCACACCAACATGTCCACCATGGACGCGCTGACCCCGGCGGGCGACCTCATCAAGCGCGCCATCGAGTGGGGGCATCCCGCCGTCGCGATTACCGACCACGGCGTGGTGCAGGCGTTCCCGGCGGCGTTCAATGCCGTCAAAAAGCAGCCGATTAAGCTGATTCCGGGCTGCGAGGGCTACCTTATCGACGAAACGCAGGTCGTCACCGATGAAGACGACCGCTCGATTGATGATACCATCGTCGTGCTGGACTTTGAATCCACCGGGCTGGATACGCTGAAAGACCGCGTGATTGAAATCGGTGCGGTGAAAATGACCGGCGGCACGCTGGTGGATACGCTGTCGATTCTGGTGAACCCGAAAATTCCCCTGCGGCCGAAAATCACCGAAATTACGGGCATTACGGACATGATGCTGGCGGATAAGGAAACGGCGGAGACCGCTATCCCGAAGCTGATGGACTTCATCGGCGATGCCGCGATTGCCGCCCACAACGCCGCGTTTGACGGCAAGCTGCTCAAAGCGGAGCTGCGGCGGCTGGGGCGCGAGTTCAACGCGCCGATTCTGGATACGCTGTCCCTGTCGCGCAAGCTGCTGCCGGAACTGAAGTCGTTCAAATTGAAGAGCGTCTGCAAGGCGCTGAGCGTGAGCCTCAAAAACGCCCACCGCGCCGTCCATGACGCGACCGCGACGGCGTACTGTCTGGCGAAGATGTTCAAAATCGCCAAGGAAGAGCACGGGTTCACCAAACTCAGCGACTTGAACACGCTCAAAGGAGGCGCCATCGGCGAAAGCTACCACGTCATCCTGCTGGTGAAAAGTCAGGAGGGGCTGGTCAACCTCAACCGACTGGTGTCCATCGGGCATCTGGACTACTTCCGCCGCCGCCCGCATATGCCGCGTTTCATGATTGACCGCTACCGCGAAGGGCTGATTATCGGCAGCGCGTGCGAGGCGGGCGAACTCTACCGCGCGGTGCTGGAAAATGAGCCGTGGGAGAAAATCAAGGAAATCGCGTCGTGGTATGACTATCTGGAAATCCAGCCCGTGGGCAACAACGCGTTTCTGGTGCGCGAGGGGCGCGTGGCGGACGACGAGGCGCTGCGGGACATCAACCGCAAAATCGTCCAGCTGGGCGACGAGCTGGGCAAGCCGGTCGTCGCGACGGGGGATGTGCACTTCCTTGACCCGCACAACGCCATCAACCGCTCCATCATTCAGGCGGGCATGGGCTACGATGATGCCGACATGCAGCCGCCGCTGTACTTCAAGACGACGAACGAGATGCTGGAGGAATTTGCCTACCTTGGCGCGGAAAAGTGCCACGAGGTCGTCATCGACAATCCGCGGAAGATTGCGGATCAGGTGGACAAGCTGCAATTGTTCCCCAAGCACCCCAAGGGCGAGGACACCTTCCAGCCGTTCTGGGAGGACGCGGCGGACAATATTCAAAATATGACGTGGGGCACGGCGAAGGAACTCTACGGCGATGAGCTGCCCGAAATCGTCGTGAACCGGCTGAACAAGGAGTTAAAATCCATCATCGGCTATGGCTTCGCGACGCTGTACAACATTGCCCAGCGGCTGGTCAGCAAGTCCAACGCGGACGGGTATCTTGTCGGCAGCCGCGGTTCGGTCGGTTCGAGCCTCGTTGCGCGCATGTGCGGCATCACGGAGGTCAACGCGCTTCCGCCGCATTACCGCTGCACCCATTGCCGCAAGGGCTTTTTCGACGTGGACAAGAGCCAATACAAAGTCGGCGTTGACCTGCCGGACAAGGATTGCCCAATCTGCGGTCAGAAGCTCGTGAAGGATGGCTTCGACATCCCGTTCGAGGTGTTCCTCGGCTTTGAGGGCGACAAGGTGCCGGATATTGACCTGAACTTCTCCGGCGAATATCAAAACCGCGCGTTCCATAACGTCGAGGAGCTGTTCGGGCATGACCACGTTTTCCGCGCGGGCACGATTACGGGTCTGGCGGAAAAAACGGCATACGGCTATGTGTCGAAGTACTTCGAGGAGCGCGGATTGCAAGTCGGCAACACGGAGAAGGAGCGTCTGGCGGCGGGCTGCGAGGGCGTGAAAAAGACGACGGGGCAGCACCCCGGCGGCATGGTCGTCGTGCCGAAGGAATACGAAATCTACCAGTTCACCGCCGTGCAGCACCCTGCTGACGACCTCAATTCCGACTTTACCACCACCCACTTTGACTTCAACTCCATGCACGACATTCTGGTTAAGCTGGACTGCCTCGGTCACGACGACCCGACGGTTTTGCACATGCTGGAGGAACTGACGGGCATCGGCTACAAGGATGTTCCGCTGGATGACCCGGACGTGCGAAGCCTGTTCTCGTCGCCCAAGGCGCTGGGCGTGACGCCGGAGGATATCGGCTGCCTGACGGGTACGTTCGGCGTGCCGGAATTCGGCACATCGTTCGTGCGCGGGATGCTTGATGAGACGAAGCCGACGACGATGGAGGAGCTGCTGCGCATTTCCGGCCTGTCCCACGGCACGGACGTGTGGCTGGGCAACGCGCAGGAGCTGATTGCAAACGGTACGGCGAAATTGAGCGAGTGCGTCTGCTGCCGTGACGACATCATGAACTACCTGATTGACAAGGGTGTTGCGCCGAAGATGGCGTTCACGACGATGGAGAGCGTCCGTAAAGGGCGCGGTCTGAAGCCTGAAATGGAACAGGCGATGATTGAACAGCACGTTCCGCAGTGGTTCATGGATTCGTGCAAGAAAATCAAGTACATGTTCCCCAAGGGACACGCCGTGGCGTATGTGACGATGGCGCTGCGCGTGGCGTGGTATAAAGTGCATCGTCCGCTGGCATATTATTGTGCGTACTTCACCGTGCGCGGCGACGGCTTCGACGCGATGACGATGCTGATTGACCCCGCGACGATTCGCGAGAAAATCAAGCAGATTAAAGCTGACCCGAAGGCGTCCGCGAAGGACAAGGAAGCCGTGACGAGCCTTGAACTGGTGCTGGAGATGAACATGCGCGGCTTCAAGTTCCTGCCGTGCGACCTGTACAAGAGCGACCTGAAGAAATTCAAGATGGAGGGCGAAACGGGGCTGCGGTGTCCGTTCACGTCCTTGGGCGGACTGGGCGAATCGGCTGCCATCAACATTGTGCGCGAGCGCGAGCGCGGTCCGTTCATGTCGGTGGAGGACTTGAAGGAGCGCACGCGCATTTCCAGCGCGGTCATTGAGCTGCTGCGGACGCACGGTTCGCTGGAGGGCTTGAGCGAAACCAGTCAGGTGTGCATGTTCTAAAGATTTCGCCGCTGCGGCGGCGACAAGGGGGCTTTGCGCTCGCCCCCTTGACCCCTTCGCCCGTCGCCCTAAAGCAACAGTACGGTTATGCTGCTTGGGGGTACGAAAGGCACACTAACTAAAAAGCAGCGATAACATCCAACAAACTTAGATGGGGATGCGAAGCAGTCCAGAGGGCGACCGCAGACTTCGTCTGTTTCCATTGCCCTCTGGTCGCTCCCGCAGGAGCGAAATCCTCGCATAAACACGCGATAGTAGTATGAAAGTGTCACCAACTCAATCGCGCGAATGGGTCAAGGGGCACTGCCCCTTGCTTGGGAGGTATCTCAACAATGAAGGAATTGCATCGGGCAAGGGTCGTCGCCATCGGCAGCGAAGAGGATATGGCGGCTGTCTGCCGTACATTGCTCGCAAACTGCGATTGGCTCGAAATCCCGGATGATCGCCCGCCGTATTCGCTGGAGGAGCTGCGCCAGCAGGTCAAACAGCACGCGGAGGAGCTGGGCGGCGAGGAGAGCGGATTCTACTATGGCATGGTCGCGCGCTATACCTATGGCGACGCGGATAACCGCACATGCCGCTTTGATATTGCGCGCCAGCCCAGCGGATTGTGGACGGCGTGCTTCCATTATGATGGCGAAACGCCCTTCCAGAGCGAGGACTGGCTGTACCTGCATGAACACGCCGGGCGCGTGCCGATGCTGGCGATTCATGCCTGCGCGGATTTTGCGGCGGATAAGGGGATGACCGTCTTTACCGGCGGGCAGACGCTGGATGAGTGGTCGCAGATGGCGGAAATCTGGTTCTGGCTGATGGAGCAGTACGAAATCGGCAATCCGCCGGAGGAAGCCGTGCAGCACCTGAAGAAGCTGGAAGGTATCATGCGCCAAAGCGACTTCGACATGACCATCCCCGAACTTCTGCGGGGGTGCATCGACCACCTGAACGACGTCATGGCGCACACGAATCAGCCGGATGCACTGCGCCGCTTGATGGACGAATGCGCCGAAAGAAAAGATTATCAGGGGCTGTTCGTCGTGCAGTGTCAGGTGGCGGAAACGGTGCTGTGGGACTGCACGCACGTTGATTTGTGGCTTGCGAACCTCGAAAGCATCCTGCGCGAGTGGCAGAAGGAGAATCCGGCATAATCGGCAATCGCCGCGCATACCCTGACAGCAGGAGAGGGGGAGCGCACAGTGAAAGAGCCGACAGTGCCGCAGAAGCCCTGCGGACTGGTTATCGAGAATCGCAAAAAGGCGGTTCTCACCGGGGTCAAGGAGGTTGACCGCTTCGATGAAACGGCGGTCGTGCTGGAAACATGGGGTGGGCGGCTGACGCTGACCGGCAGCGGGCTGCATGTTTCCGCTTTGCAGCTGGAAGAGGGCAAGCTGCTCGTGGACGGCGATATCGACGGCGTGCAGTATGAACAGGGGCGCGCGCGGCGCAAGGGCGGCTTCCTCCGCCGTGCCATCGGATGACGCTGGAGGTGCTGTTCGCGCAGCAGGGACAGGCGGAAACGTTCCTGCGGATGGTGCTGCTCGGCGCGGCGTTCGCCTTGGCGCTGACCCTCGGCGGCGCGTGGCGGCATCGGCATGGCCTGTCCGACGCGGCGGATGTGCTCTGCGCACTGATGCTCACGCTGGCGGCGCTCCTCGTTCTCATCCATAGCGGGGAAGGGCTGCGGCTGTACGCGCTGCTGGGGCTGCTGCTCGGCGCAGTGCTGTGGGAAACGGGCATCCGGCGCATCCTCCGCTGGATTGGAAAACGGCTGAAAAAAAGTTTTCCGTCAGGCAGGAATATGCAAAATCATAGCGAATAGATAAGGAAAAGAACACTTCCGATTCTGGAGAAAAGGAGTGAGGGCGTTGGGGCGCAGGCTGGTGCGTTGGAAGGCGGTTGTCATCCTGCTGGTGGTGTTGGGCATCATCTTCTATGTCGTGATGGCGCAGTCGCGGCAGCGGCTTGACGCGCTCTCGACGCACAATGAGCAGCTGCAGCAGCAGTATGCGGCGCTGGATCAGAAAAATCGGGACTTGCGCGAAGAACTGACGTATGTTGCGACGGATGCGTACATTGAGGAAACCGCGCGCAACGAGTTCGGCTATGTCCGCGACGGCGAAATCCACTTCCACTTTGCCAGCATGGATGTGCTGCGGGGCTACACCGAGGCGGAATGGAACGCGCTGCTGGATGAATTTCGGGATTAAAGGGGGACTTTGCGTCTGCAAGTCCCTTTTTCGTTACACATATTGTAAACCAGAAAGACAGGAGAGGTGAACCATGAGGGCAGCAGTCATCGGGATCGGCTCCAATTCGGTGAGGATGCTTGTGGCGGAAGCAGCCGACGGGGAGATTCGCCGCATCAGCCGCGACCGCGCCGGCACACGCCTGTTCGCCGGGCTTGACGAAGCAGGCAACTTGTCGCGGGAGGCAATGGCGTCCTCCTGCGCGGCGGTCAAACGCATGGCGGATTCCGCCCGCAGTCAAGGCGCGGAAAAAGTGCATCTCTTTGCCACCAGCGCCACGCGCGACGACGCCAACAACGCTGATTTCGCGGCACTGCTCAAAGCGGAAACCGGCTTGACGCTCGAAATCTGCTCCGGCGATGAGGAGGCCGCGCTGTCCTTCTTCGGCGCGACGGACGGCGGCGATTCCGGCGTCATCGACATCGGCGGCGGATCAACCGAAATCATCATCGGGCAGGGGATGAACATCCGCTGCTCCTTCTCCTGCCAAATGGGGGCAGTGCGATTGTTCCAGCGGATTCCGATTCGCGACCACGGCGATTTGGACGCGGTGGAGCAGATTGCCGCTGATATTCTGGCAGACAAGCTGCTGGATTACCCTGTGCTGTCGATGCCGGGCAGCTGGCGCGGCACGGGCGGCACATTCACGACGCTCGCCGCGATGGTGAAAGGCATTTACTGGACGGATAGAACCTACATGCACGGCACGGTGCTGACGGAGGCGGATGTGGCGCGCTTTGAGCGGCAGCTGGCGGATATGACGCTGGAGCAGGTGGACCATCTGGCCCAATTGGAGCCTTACGGCTCTGGGAATCCCCGCCCGGTGTTCGCCCTGCTGGGCGCCACGGTGGACAGCGTTCAGGCCGTGGGCCAGGGCAAGCACCTGAAACTGCGGCTCAGCAAGGGTCCCAGCCGGTTTGACGCCATTTTCTTTTCCATGCCGGAGGCCGAGGCCCATCTGGAGCCGGGCTGCCGGGTGGATGCCGCCTTTTATCTGCAGGCCAATACATTCCGGGGCAACACAACGCTGCAATTACAGTTAGTGGACCTGCGGCCCTCACTGACGCCCAGCCGCCACGAGGCGGAGTCGCTGGCGCTGCTGCACCGGCTGACAGAGGGCGGACACCTGACCGCGCAGGAAACGGCCCGGCTTATGATTTCCCGGGACCAGTTCGCTGCGTTCTGGCGGGTGCTGGAGTGGCATTTGAAGCAGGGAAAGCTGGAAACGGAGCTGCTGCCCTACCTTCGGACGCTGGCGGCACAGGCCGGGGGCTGCGACAGCTTCCTCCGGGCAGGGCTGGCTCTGACAGTGTTTCAGGAGCGGGGACTCATTTCCCTGACCTTGCAGGACGAGCGGCTTACGCTGTGTCTCAATCCCGTACAAGGGAAGGTGGATTTGAACGCCTCTCCCTATCTGCTCCGGCTGCGCGGCGGCGCGGAGACAAAGTGAGGTGGGTGTCATGATGATGAGCATTGACCAGCAGTACCAGAAGCTGGAGGATACGATTCGCTCGTACAATCCCGGGGCGGATTTTGCCCGCATCCGGGCGTCCTACGAATTTGCCCGGGCACATCACGGCGAGCAGCGCCGCAAAAGCGGCGAGCCTTATATCACGCACCCGTTGGCCGTGGCGCAGATCGTGGCGGAGGAGCTGCACCTCGATTCCGAATCCATTGAGGCTGCTCTGCTCCACGATGTCATTGAGGACACGGACGCCACCTATGAGGATGTGGCCAAGCTCACCTCTCCCACTGTGGCGGAT
>OOCD01002162.1_pt1 | contig 10891 bp, 6 predicted proteins | sample 1671791 | NCBI WGS metagenome assembly OOCD01 (sample SAMN06348193, study PRJEB24527) | human gut metagenome | biome: human gut; feature: ankylosing spondylitis patient; material: feces | host: Homo sapiens | place: China | collected 2015-10
TCGTCCACGGCCACATGATAAGCGATGTCCAGAACGCGATTTGTGCGTCCGAGATCCCCAGATCCTTGAACAGAACCGCAGAGACCATGTTCAGAACCACAAACGGAAGGCCCATCGCAAAGTACAAACTCGGAACCCAACGGAGAGGAGAAAGCGATTGTCGGGAGTTTTGAGTAAGTTGATTCATTTTGTATACTATATATTAGATCCGACAAAACAATGCCATCTAATATATAGTTCCACAACTCAATAAGATTCCCTCTCCTAAAGCTCTTTTTTTGATTTTTTCTTAAAATTAGAAACGAGAAAAATTTGACCCAAGAACAGATCAGCCGATTATATTTCAGAATATACTATCAATAGCAATAAGAGCAAATAATCCTTCAAAGACAAGCGTAATTTCATTGCCGCCTGTTGTAATTCCCTATCTACTTTTTTGAGGTTGATGCATAGCATGTCAGCAATCTCTTTGTAACTTTTTCCCTCCAGTTTATGAGCTATGAATACCTGTTTGGTCAATTCCGGCATTTGTTCCAGTTGTTTGCGGCATATCTCGATGATTTCCCGCTGGAATAATTCGTTCGGATTGCAACTTTCGATCGTGCGGGTATAAAAATCCATCACTCCGCGCTCCTTCATCAGGATTTTCTCATACACGGCTTTCCCCGTATATCTATCCCGACGATATTTCAGACAGCGTTTTTTTACGACACCGAAAAGATAGGCCTCTATGCTCGTAAACTGTACAGTTTCCCGGTTCTCCCAAATTGTCATGAAACTGTCATGGACAATATCTTCTGCCGTATTTGCATCATGTACAAGGCTATATGCCACAGCATATAGTTTTCGCTGGTATAGGCGAAATAACTTGTCGAACGACTGCTGGGTCAGTATGATAGTATCCGGTTTCATTCCAAGAACAAAGATAAGAAAAAATTAAAAAGATTATAATGCAAAAAAAATATTTACCCATATAATTGACCTGCAACAGGTTAATTTAATAAAAAAAATTATTTGCAAAAAAACGCATTTTAGAGGAGGGAATCTTATTGAGTTGTGGAACTATATAAATAGATGCGATATTATGACAGAATGGAAAAAAAGGTTACAGATGCAATGTTATTCCGTTTCTTCGCAGAGCAAACGACTTTGGAAGAAACCGATATGATTTCGGCTTGGCTGAACGAAGATCCGGAAAAGAATCAGAAAGTTCTCGATAAAGCATATAATTTGTATGTATTGGGCATAATGTGTGCACCTAATCCGGAGGCGGGTATAAATAATTCACGCTCTTTCCTACGTTTCGGATGGCCGAAAGTGCTGCGTTATGCCGGAGTTGCTGCCGCCATTTTACTGCTCGGAATTGCTGTCGACCATGTGCTTTTGAGTCAACGCATGAACCGGTGGTTACAACAGCAAACGACTGTCGAGGTTCCGGCAGGGCAGCATATTCGCCTAACGTTGGGGGATGGCTCCATCGTGGAACTTAATGCGCAGAGCCGCATCGTTTATCCTGCGATTTTCCCAAAAGGGGAGCGGCGTGTCCAGTTGAGTGGAGAGGCCATATTCAATGTCGCCCATAACTCTGAATGCCCGTTCATCGTGGAAACTTTTGCCTGTGATGTAGAAGTATTGGGTACGCATTTCGATGTAATCGCCAACCAAGCGGAGAATCGTTTTTCAACAGCTCTGTTTAGCGGCCGGGTTGCCGTGACGAATAAAAAAAACGGAGAATCCGTCATTCTGCAGCCCAACGATATCGTCAATCTTCGAGATGGAGGGTTTCAAATCCAAGAACTTGAAGATAAAGACGATTATCTGTGGATGGATGGTATTATTTCAGTGTACGGAATGCCGTTTGAGCAGCTGATGAGCAAGTTGGAGCGTAGTTATAACGTGAAGATAGAGATTCGGCGCGAAACCATGCCCGTCGTAAAATACAAAAGTTTGAAAATCCGTGTTTCGGACGGTATAGACCACGCTTTGCATATGCTACAACTCGCCTCGGATTTCACCTTTGAACACGATGCTGTTACCGATGTAATCATCATTAAATAGTCCATCCAATTATTAACTTATCTCAAATTCTTTAGATGCCTATGATGTAAACCACGAACTATCAACTCAGAACATTTGCTTCCTGATATGAAAAACCGATGAGTGGGCGAACACTCACCGGCGTATAGTTCAATCAGGAATATTAACCAATTCCCAACCATTGAACCAAACTTGACAAATGTATGAATAAAAAGATTATTCAGCAAATCTGCCTGTCTTTTCTTTTAGTTCTTACGCTCGTCTGTATCCCTGTTACTGGGGTGCAGGCACAGACGCAGAAGGTTTCCATCAAGATGGAAAACGTGCGTATGAAGCAGGTAATGAATGAGATTGAAAGACAGACAAAATTTCTTTTCGGAATCAATGATGATGTAGATGTTAACAGGCTCGTTACGGTAAATGTGACGAACCAATCCTTGCAAGCAGCCCTCGACCAAATGGTCAAAGGGACGGACATCACCTATCAGATCAGTAGTTCCAACATCATTCTCTCAAAAAAACAGGCAAAGCTCCCTGTTGACATTTCCGGAACTATCCGCGATATCAATGGCTCCCCGATCGTCGGAGCGACCATTGTTATCCGGGGCACCTCAATCGGCATCAGCAGCGGTTCCGATGGCTCTTTCTCGCTTCAGATACCCCCCCCCGCTGCCTCCCGGCAATTGGAAGTCAGCTATTTGGGCTATGAGACTCTGGTGGTCGATGTGGGTAACCGTACTGCTTTCGACCTTACGCTTCAGGAGTCGTCCGCCGAGATCGAACAAGTCGTGGTCACTGCTCTTGGTATTAAGCGTTCGGAAAAGGCCGTAGCCTACAATGTTCAGCAGATCAAGGCCGAAGACATCACAACCGTCAAGGATGCCAACTTCATCAACTCGTTGACGGGTAAAGTGGCCGGTGTCACGATCAACGCCTCATCGTCAGGTGTCGGCGGTGCCTCGAAGGTCGTACTGCGCGGCAACAAGTCCATTTCGCAGTCTTCGAACGCCCTTTACGTTATCGACGGCATTCCGATGTACAACTTCGGTGGTGGTGGCGGTACGGAGTTCGATTCGCGCGGTGCTACGGAATCCATCGCAGACCTCAACCCCGAGGATATTGAGTCGATGTCGGTGCTGACGGGCGCCGCAGCTGCGGCTCTCTACGGTTCGGAAGCCGCGAACGGAGCCGTGATGATTACGACGAAGAAGGGGCAGGCTGGAGCGCTGAAGGTTACGCTTTCGAGCAATACGGAATTCCTGAATCCTTTCGTGCTGCCCGAGTTCCAGAATCGCTACGGCACGGGCCTGAACGGCACCCGCAGCGGCTCGGGGATTTACAGCTGGGGCGAGAAGCTGCTCCCGGCGGCCCGCTACGGTTATACGCCGAACGACTATTTCGAGACGGGGCATGTCTATACCAACGCCGTTACGGTTTCGGGCGGTACGGATAAGAACCAGACCTATTTTTCGGCAGCTTCGGTCAACTCGGACGGAATCATCCCCAACAACGAGTACGACCGTTACAATTTCACGTTCCGCAACACTTCGTACTTTCTGAAAGACCGGCTCAAGCTCGATGCGAGCGCCAGCTACATCTATCAGAAAGACCAGAACATGACCAATCAGGGAGTCTATTCGAACCCGCTGGTTCCGGCCTACCTGTTCCCGCGGGGTGAGAATTTCGACCTTTACCGTCGCTTCGAGCGTTACAACGAAGGGACGAAACTCATGGAGCAATTCTGGAGTGCGGATATGGAAGGCGGTGATTTGCGCATGCAGAATCCCTACTGGATCAACTACCGCAACCTGCGCAATACGGACAAGAAGCGTTATATGCTGTCGTTCTCGGCCAGCTACGACATTCTTCCGTGGCTTAATGTTGCCGGACGTGTCCGCATTGATAATTCGAATTCGCTCTACACGCAAAAACTCTATGCCTCGTCGAACACCACGATTACGGAAGGCGGCAAAAACGGCCACTATACCGAAGCCCGTGCTTACGACACGCAGACCTACGCCGATCTGATGGTAAACATTAACAAGACTTTCGGCGAGGATTGGTCTCTGAACGCGAATATCGGCGCCTCGATCAACAATATCAAGACCGATGAGTTGTCATACCGTGGGCCGATTCAGGAGAACGGACTTCCCAACATATTCAATGTTTTCGATCTGGATGACACGAAAAAACGTGCCGAAAAGGTCGGCTGGCACGACCAGACGCAGTCGATTTTCGCCTCGGTCGAAGTAGGTTGGAAACAGATGCTTTACCTCACGGTGACGGGGCGTAACGACTGGGCTTCGCAACTGGCCAATTCGCCCGAGTCGTCGTTCTTCTACCCGTCGGTGGGCCTTTCGTGGGTTCCGACGGCGACATTCAACATGCCGGATGCGATCAGCTATCTGAAGATCCGCGGTTCGATCGCCTCGGTAGGTATGCCGTTCCCGCGTCACCTGACGGTTCCGACCTACGAATACGACGCCACGAACAAGGTGTGGAAAGACAAGACGCACTATCCCATCGGCGACCTGAAACCCGAGCGCACCATCACCTACGAGGTGGGTCTGGATGCCCGTCTGTGGCAACACATCAATCTTTCGGCTTCGTGGTACCGGGCCGATACGAAAAATCAGACCTTCGACCCGTCGCTGCCGCCCTCGTCGTCCTATACGACCATCTACCTGCAAACCGGCCATGTCCGCAATACGGGTGTCGAACTCTCGCTCGGGTACGATAACCAATGGCGTGACTTTCGCTGGACGACGAACTTCACTTATTCGTGGAACAAGAACGAAATCCGCGAACTTGCGGCTAATGCCGTAAACCCCGTGACGGGCGAATCTCTGAATCTCACCAAGCTCGACATCAAGGGATTAGGCAAGGCGAAATATATTCTTAAAGAAGGCGGTACGTTGGGAGACCTTTATACGACGTCCAATCTGCGGTATAATGAAAACGGCTATGTCGAAGTGGACAATGCCGGTAACTTACAGGTTACCGATAAGGGTGAGGATATCTATTTAGGTTCGGTGTTCCCGGATGCCAATCTCGCATGGCGTAACGATTTCAGTTGGAAGGGCATCAATCTCGGCGTGCTGTTCACAGCCCGTCTGGGCGGTGTCTGCTACTCCGCGACGCAGGCCAATTTGGATCTGTACGGCGTTTCGGAGGCTTCGGCCGCTGCACGTGATGCCGGCGGCGTGCTGATTAACGGCCGTGAGATGGTTGATGCGCAGAAGTGGTACCAAGCCATCGGCTCGCAGTCCGGTCTGCCGCAATATTATCTCTATTCGGCGACGAACGTCCGTTTGCAAGAGCTTTCGCTGGGTTACACCCTGCCGACAAAATGGTTCCGCGACAAGATGCGCATGACCGTCTCGTTCGTAGGGCGTAACCTGTGGATGATCTACTGCAAGGCGCCGTTCGACCCCGAAGCCGTCGCCTCGACGGGACTGAACTATCAGGGCATCGACTATTTCATGATGCCTTCGATGCGCAGTCTCGGTTTCAATGTCAAATTCCAATTCTAAAGCGCAGAAACTATGAGAAAGATCAATATGAGCTGGCAGTCGGTGTTGCTGTCGGTCGCGCTGCTCGGATTGGCTGCCTGCACCGGTGATTTCGAGGACATCAACCGCAATCCCAATCAGGTTACGGAAGAACAGATGGATGCCCTCAATTACAAGACCGGCACGAAATTCAAGTCGCTGCAGAGTCTTGTGATTCCCGTGCAGGAGCACATGTACCAGTTCAACGAATCGCTTTCGGGCGGGCCGTTCGGCGGTTACATCGGTGCTACGGTCGATACATGGCAGACCAAGTTCGAGACCTATAATCCCTCGGCCGACTGGCGCAAATGGCCTTTCGCCAACGTCATCACCGAGACCTATACCCCCTATAAGGGCATCGTCAACGGCACGGAAGACGAAGTGGCCATCGCTTTCGCCCGCCTGTTGCGAGTGGCCATCATGCACCGTGTGACGGACTCCTACGGTCCGATTCCCTATTCGAAGCTGGAGAGCAACGAGTCGGTCTATGTGGAGTACGATTCGCAGGAGGCGGTCTATACGAAGATGTTCGAGGAGCTGGACGAGGCTATCGAGATACTGGGCCGCAACACGACGCTCCCAGCCGAAGCATGGAGCCGCTACGACGGCGTCTACTACGGCAATATCGCGCAGTGGCTCAAATATGCCAATTCGCTCAAGTTGCGCATGGCCATGCGTTTGTCGTATGTGAAGTCCGACGTCGCCCGTGCGAAGGCCGCCGAGGCTATTGCCGGGGGTGTTATCGAGGCTAATGCCGACAATGCGGCGATGCACGCCGCGGAGAACCGCACGACGCTCATCTACAACGACTGGGGCGACCACCGTGTCGGAGCCGACATCCTCTGCTACATGAACGGCTACAAAGACCCGCGTATGGAGAAGATGTTCCTTGCGAACGATGTCGGCGACTATGTGGGTATCCGTATCGGCATCGATGTGACGAGCAAGTCGCAGGCCGTGTCGAAGTATTCGAATATGATCGTTGCGAGCGATACGCCCTACCTATGGTTCAATGCCGCCGAGGCAACGTTCCTGCGTGCGGAATATGAATTGCGCTGGGGCTCGGAAGAAACGGCACGGTCACTCTACGAAGCAGCCGTAAGGCTTTCGTTCGAGGAGCGCGGTGCCAGCGGCGCCGACGCCTATCTGGCCCAGACTGACGTCAAGCCCGCGCCCTACACCGATCCTGTCGGCAACTACAGCGCGATGGCCCAGAGCGACATCGGGATTCCGTGGGTCGACGGAGCCGAGAACTTCGAACGCAACCTTGAACGCATCATCGTGCAGAAATGGATCGCCATCTTCCCGCTGGGCGTCGAGGCGTGGTCGGAGCACCGCCGCACGGGCTATCCGAAACTGCTGCCCGTGCCCACCGACAAGTCGGGCGGCACGGTGGACGTAGCGCAGGGTGCACGACGCCTGCCTTACCCCGTCGAGGAGTACCAGCAGAACAACGCCAACCTTCAGTTGGCCATCCAGACGCTCGATGGCGAGCAGCAGAACGGCAACCGCACGGGCGACGTCATGGGAACCCGTGTATGGTGGGATTGCAAATCTTATAACAACTAACAGCTATGAAACAGAACTTTATATTCACGCTGCTGGCGCTGTTTTCGATGCTGTCGCTCGTCTCGTGCAGCGACTGGACGGAAACGGAGGCACTCGACAGTACGGTCAAAAAGCCTTGGGAGCAAGATCCTGCCCTATGGGCCGAGTACACCGCGACATTGAGGGCCTACAAGCAGTCGGAGCATTTCATCGTCTATGCCCGCATGCACAATTCTCCCGAGAAAGCGACCGGAGAGCAGGACTTCATGCGCTGCCTTCCGGATTCGCTGGACATCGTGACGCTGACCAACGCCGACAACTTCTCGAAATTCGACGCCGAGGACATGTCCGTCATGCACGAGAAAGGCACGAAGGTGCTCTATCAGATCGACTATGCCGCTCGTGCGGAGGAATTCGCCGATGCGGCGGCGCTCGACGCCTACTTGGATAAGGTCGTCGTTGCCGTCGCTGCCAATGGCATGGACGGCTACTCGTTCACGACCGACCCGTTGGCTGCGGATGCCACGGCTCGCATTATTGATAGGCTTGCCACGGCCAGAACTGACGGTCAGCTCCTCGTTTTCGAGGGTAATCCCCTGTCGCTCGCTGCCACCGACCGTGCAAAGATGGATTACGTCATCCTCGATACGGAGAAACTCGAAAATGTTTTGGATGTGAGACTCCATGCCCTGCACGCTGTTAACTATGCCGGCATCGAGGCCAATCGGCTGCTGCTGACCGCCGAAATCAATGCGGCGCTGTTTGATGAAGACCGCACCGAGCACGCCGCCGTCGACGAAATGTCGCGCCGCGTCGTCGAACTCGGGCCTTATGCGGGGCTTGCGGCTTACAATATTGCCGAAGATTACTACCATTCCGAGATGAACTACCAAACCATCCGGCAGGCGATACAAACGTTGAACCCCTCTAAATAAAGACAGTCATGAACATGAAAAAGATACTAATGGCGGTTCTCGTTTCGCTTGTGGCTTTCACGGCCTGCGAGAACTACGGCGATGACAATCACAAGTTCGACAATGTCGTATACCTCGACGTCGCTTCGACGAGCGACGCACAGCTCACGACCTTCAGCAACACCCGGGCTACCTACGATTGCGCGTTGCAGGCGGTACTGACATATCCGGCAGGACAGGATGTGGCGGTGACGCTCACGGTCGACCCGTCGCTCGTCGGGACGTACAATGCCCGTTACGGTACGGAGTGGACGATGCTCGATTCAAAATATTATTCTTTGCTGTCCGAAACTGTGACCATTCCGGCAGGGAAGACGACCTCCGATGCTGTCACGCTGCGCCTCCGTGAACTCACCGGAGAAGGAGATGAGCAGACCGGAGCTTTGCCAATCGACGAAACCTATCTGGTTCCAGTACGCATCGGTAGCGCATCGATCGATGTGTTGCACGGCTCCGACGTGGCTTACTACGTCGTCAAACGCTCCTCGGCCATCACCGTCGCGGCACAACTTACGGACAACTGGATCGAGTTCCCGACCCTCGATAAGTATTCCGAAAGCAGCAAGGATTGGAACGGCCTGCGGGCTGTGACCTACGAGGCCCTGATTTACATCGACGAATTCGTGAAAACCAATACTGAAGGCAATCCCGTCAACATCTCGTCCGTCATGGGCGTCGAGCAGTACCTGCTGCTGCGTATCGGCGACACGAATTTCGAGCGCGAACAGTTGCAGTTCGACGGTTCGGGCAGTGGCTCGGGCTTCGGCAAGATTCCCGGACGCGACGCGATGAAGCATCTCGAAACGGGGCGCTGGTACCATGTGGCCTGCACCTACGACCAGAATACCCGCACGGCCCGCATCTACGTCGACGGGCAGATTCAGAGCGAAGTCACGGGCGTGGGCATCACGACGCAGAACGATAAGAACTGCATCAACTTGGCCATGCGGGCGCTCTACGACCTGTGGAACACCGCTCCCGAGGGCGACAAGGCCCAGTACGAAGAACTGGGGTACGATGGCCTGAGCGAGGCCTATCAGTTCTTCATCGGCCGCTCCTACGACGACTATCGGCCTCTGAACGGCAAGATCGCCGAGGCGCGTGTATGGTCTGTGGCCCGCACGCCGGAACAGATTTGGGAAAATATGTATGAAATCGAAAACCCGGAGAACGATCCGACGCTTTTGGGGTATTGGAAATGCAACGATGCCTCGGGAAATACGGTCAAGGACTATTCGATGTACGGCAACGACGGCGTCGCCAAGTACGACATCATTTGGCCGCAGGGCATCGAGATCCCGAAACTTAACGAAAACAACGAGTAACTATGAAGACGATTTTTGATTTGCAAACAGGGGTGGTAACGCTTCTCTGCACGGCGGCACTCGCGGGCCTTACGGCCTGCGAGGCCGATCCCGTGATGCAGGAAAGCGGGAAGTTGCCCGACAAAGGTTCCATCGAAGAGGTTCATGTGATGTTGTGCAGCAGCAATTCCGTGGAAAATAGGGTCGATGTGCTGCTGACCGAAGGAGGGGTTATGACGAAGAACTTCTACTTGAGGCAGACACAGCCGGCGGCAGCGGGATATTCGCTCGACGCATGGTGCGATGCATCTTTGCTCAATGACTACGATGCCGGAGATGAAATCGAACGCACACTGCTGCCGGAGGCGAATTACGAGTTTCCCGACGGTAAGACGCTCGACCTCTCGGCCGCAACGCAGCGCTCGGAATTGAAACGTATCAAGTTCTCGGCAAGCGGACTTGCCGCCGGGGAATATGTACTACCGCTTACGGTCGCTGCACAGGACGCACCGGACGCGGACAAGACGCTTTACTACAACGTTTCGGTTCGCCAACCCTACACCGACGAATACACCCTGCACGACGGCCACGACCTGTTCTTCGTGTTCTATGTCAATACGAACGATTTTCAGCCGCTGTTGGCGCAGGACTACATCATGCGGAAGAAAGTGGCACGCGGCACGACCGTGGCGTGGTACGGTACCGTAGGCAACATCGTCAACCTGCGCACTGTCCAGGTCGGCTACGATGCTGCAGCCGGCCGCGCCCTGCTTGATCTCGGAACCGACATGACTTATGTGCTCAGCCAATCGACGAAATATATCCGTCCGTTGCAGGAACACGGACGCAAGGTATGTATCAGTATCGAAGGCGGAGGCAAGGGGCTCGGGTTCTGCAACCTCACCGATGCTCAAATCGAAGACTTCGCAGCGCAGGTCAAGACCGTTATCGAACAATACGAACTCGACGGTGTAAACCTCTGGGATCGAAATTCCGGCTACGGCAAGGAGGGTATGCCGGCCGTGAACACGACCTCCTATCCGAAGCTCATCAAGGCATTGCGCGAGGCACTTGGCACGGAAAAATTACTGACGGTCACGGTTTACGAGGAGCCGACCGCTACTTTCTGGGATACGGAAGCGACGGGCGGAATCGCCGTCGGCGATTACATTGACTACGCATGGTCGGGTTACAACAGCAACAGCGAGGCCCCGCAGCTGCTCGACCCGTGGCATCCCGAACTGGAGTATGTATCCACCTATACGCAAAAGCCGATTGCCAATCTGCCCAAGGATCGGTACGGCTGCATCAACTTTCCCATCTATCCTGCTGCCCGAACGGAAGAAGAGGCTATGATGCAGGAGCCGGGCTTTCTTATAGACTGGATTTTGGCCGATTATAGACCGAACAATATCATTGTCTTCGATGATTTGCGCGCCCATTTGCAGGACAATTATGAAACAGCATGGGACGGTAC
>OOCD01002165.1_pt1 | contig 10885 bp, 9 predicted proteins | sample 1671791 | NCBI WGS metagenome assembly OOCD01 (sample SAMN06348193, study PRJEB24527) | human gut metagenome | biome: human gut; feature: ankylosing spondylitis patient; material: feces | host: Homo sapiens | place: China | collected 2015-10
ACGTCATCGACGACCAGTCCAACATCGCCATGGTGGAGGCGGGCCTCGGCATTTCCATCATGCCCCGGATGCTGCTGCGCAACTGCACGGCAGCGGTCAAGATCTACCCCATCGAGCCCGAAGAGGACCGGGTGGTGGGTCTGGCCGTCCAGCGTCCCACCGCCATGGCTCCCGCCGTGGAGCAGATGTTCCACCACATCGTGGAGTGCTGCAAGGATCTGGACTGAACAACAGTGTAACATAACGGGCCGGTGTGCGCAACACCGGCCCGTTTTTTGCCGCCCGGAAAACTTTGGATTGTATCCCCGCCCGGGATACGGTATACTAAGAAAAAATCCATTCTGGTTTTGAGGGGAAAAATTATGGATCGAAGAAGTTTTTGCAAGGTGCTGGGGTTTGCGGCCGGCAGCACTCTGCTGCCCGGGCTGATGGTCCGGGCCGCCGGGCAGAGCTCCGTGGGACGCGCAGTACCGGATGGCCGCTACGCCATTGGCATCCGCAGTGACCTGAGCGGCCGCGACCTGACCCACACGTTCTATTACTCCGACAGCTTTTTCACCCACCCGGCCACCCAATATGACCACCAGCTGGCACTGGCAACGCTGGGTTTGGTCTGCGCTGCGGCCAACACCGTGGCCAGCGATGCGGAATACTGGGTCAACGGCTCCGTGGGGCGGGAAGCCCACATTGCTGCCGCCTACGAGGCCCTGGGCTTCGGGGACGCGCTGTTCTGCAACTACGACCTTGACACCGGCCGGGCCGGGGACTTTGTGGGCTATTCGCTGGCCCGCAAGACCCTGACCCTGAACGGCCAGCGCACCACCCTTGTGGCGCTTATCCTGCGGGGCGGCGGCTACGGCGGCGAGTGGGCCAGCAACTTCCACATAGGCGATACCAGCGCGCACACCGGCTTTGTCACGCCTGTGGCGGCGGTGTTTGCGTCCCTCAAGGCCTATCTGGCCCGGGCCGGGCAGAGCGGTGCCTTCAAGCTCTGGCTGGGCGGCTACAGCCGCGGCTCCATTATCGCAAATCTGCTGGCGGCAAAGATCGCCCGGGAGCTCCCCCAGCTGGGGCGGGAGAACATCTATGCCTACGGCTTTGCGGTGCCTGCGGCCCTGACTGCCGCTGACCGGCCTGACCTGCAGCAGGATTTCGATGCCAACCACGCCCCGGACGGCACCCTGCTGGAAAGCTGGCCCGAGAGCAACATTTTCAGCATCATTTCCAGCGGCGACGCGGTGGCCCGGGTGCTGCCCGCTGCCTGGGGCTACCACCGCAACGGCTGTGACCGCTTTCTGCCCGCCACCCGGAATGCCGAAGAACTGGCCGACCTGGACGCGCTGGGGGCGGAATTCGGCCCCACACCGCTGGTGGTCAGCAGCCTTGCCACCGCCGAGGACACCAGTGCCCTCATCGACATCGTGGCCAAGTTCTGCGTTTCCCGGGAAAATTTCCACCAGAAGTACGAAACCGCCATCATGGACATGATCCAGTGTGCCTTTATCCGCTCCGAAAAAGAGGTGGTCGATGGCTACATCCTCAGCGACGGTGAGATCGTGGAGCGGCTGCAGACCCTTTCCCACATGAAAGAGATCGATTACTGGCAGATCGTGGGCAGCGTTTGGGCCGCCTCCACCATGAGCCGGCCCATCCTTGAGCGGTACGGCCAGAACGTGCCCCTGCTGGCCCGGCAGATCCTGATCCCGGTGCTGGCGGTCGGCCTGTGCTACGGCATCGAGACCGATGTGGTGCAGATGGTGGCCCAGTACATCATCCGCCTGCTCACCGCCCGGGGCGAGCTGGACAGTGTTCTGCGCGCGGCGTTCTGCCACCACCCGGAAAACTACATTTCCCTGATGGAATACTACACCCCCGAGGAGCACGGCATGGAGCCCTTTACCAGAAGATGATTCACTTTTCTTCACCTTCCGCCTGAAATCTCTCCACCGGTGAAACGCCTGCGATTCGTTGAAATCCCGCTTTCTCTATGTTACACTTGAGTTTATCAATTGGAAAAGAGGAAAAAAACATGGAAACTCACCACAAGCGCAGCGCGTTTTCCGGCAAACTCGGATTCGTGCTGTCTGCCGCCGGTGCGTCGGTCGGGTTGGGCAATATCTGGCGCTTCCCGTATCTGGCCGCAAAATACGGCGGCGGCATTTTTCTGCTCATCTACATCCTGCTGGCTGTCACCTTTGGCTACACCATGATCATTGCCGAAACGGCGCTGGGCCGGATGACCCGCAAGAGCCCGGTGGGCGCTTACAGCCATTTTGGCAAGGGCAAGGGGCTGGCGTTCGGCGGCTGGATCAACGCCGTCATCCCCATCCTGATCGTCCCCTATTATTCGGTCATCGGCGGCTGGGTCATCCACTATCTGGCCCAGTATCTCACCGGCCACGGCAGCGCGCTGGCATCGGACGGGTATTTCTCCGGCTTCATCTGCTGGCCGAGATCTCGTTCCTGCTGTTCGCCTTTATCACGCTGGGCATCATCTTTGCGGGCGTGCGCAACGGCGTGGAGCGCGTTTCCAAGGTGATGATGCCGGTGCTGGTGGTGCTCTCGGTGGTCATTGCCGTCTACTCGGTCACACGGCCCGGCGCACTGGCAGGCGTAAAGTATTTTCTGGTGCCCAACCCGGCCAACTTCTCGTGGATGACGGTGGTTTCCGCCATGGGGCAGATGTTCTACTCCCTCTCCATTGCCATGGGCATCCTGGTGACCTTTGGCTCCTACATGAAAAAGAACGTGTCCATTGAGCAGTCCACGGAAAACGTGGAGATCTTCGACACCGCCATTGCCATCATGGCGGGCCTGATGATCATTCCCGCCGTGTTCGCTTTTTCGGGCGGCGACCCTGACACCCTGCAGGCGGGCCCGGCCCTGATGTTCATTACCATCCCCAAGGTCTTTGCCAGCATGGGCATGGGCACTGCCGTAGGCGTGCTCTTCTTTGTGCTGGTGCTGTTCGCGGCCCTCACCAGCTCCATTGCCCTGACCGAGAGTGCTGTTTCTACCTTTGAGGACGAGCTGGGCTGGGACCGCACCCGCTCCACCATCCTCATCGGCTGCATTATGATCACACTGGGCAGCCTTTCCGCGCTGGGCTACGGCCCCCTTGCCAGTGTGACCGTGTTCGGGATGCAGTTCCTCGATTTCTTCGACTTCCTGACCAACTCGGTGATGATGCCCATTGCGGCCATTGCCACCTGCCTGCTGGTCTCCCGGATCGTCGGTGTGGAAAAGATCGAGGAAGAGGTCACACGGGAAGGTCAGCCCTTCCGCCGCAAACCGGTGTTCAACTTTATGCTCCGGTATCTCTGCCCCATCTTCGCGGCTATCATCCTGGCCAGCTCGGTCGCCAACGCACTGGGCTGGATCTCGATGTGACCCTGTTTTCTGCACGCAAAAAGCCCCCGGCCTGTATCCTCACAGGCCGGGGGCTTTTCGATCACTCTTTTTCAAACACAAGGAAGCGGAACGCGATGTCCGTGGTCAGCTCGGGCAGGGCGGCCAGGCGGGCTGCGCCATCTCGCGGCGTTTTCCAGTAATAGGGGGTCATGGCGAACAGCGCCTCCAGCTGCCCGGCAGGCACCGTGATGCTGCCCGAGACTTCCCGCTCCCCAATGGGGCGGAAGCCCTCATAGGCCACCTCCTGCACCGGATTTTTATAGGGCGTGTCGTAGAGGACAGCCTTCATCTGGTAGAGGTGCTCTGCACCGGGCACAACATAGATCATCCGTCCGCCCGGGCGCAGCACACGCCGGAACTCTTCCTGCGCAAAGGGCGAGAAGCAGTTGAGCAGCAGGTCGGCCCATCCGGTGCGGACAGGCTGGGCAAAGCTGGATGCCACCGCGTATTTTGCGGCAGGCAGCGCCTTTGCGGCCAGACGCACCGCAGGCTTTGCGATATCGAAGCCCGCCAGCTGCACCGGCCTGCCCGCCTGCGCAAAGGCCTGTGCAATGCAGCGGTCGTACCAGCCCTCGCCGCAGCCCGCATCCAGCAGGTGGAGCGGTGCATCTGCCCCGGCGGCAGCGCCATACGCAAGGCACAGTTCCCCCAGCGCCCGGCCGAAGATGCCGTAATACCCGGCGTTCAGGAAGGCACGGCGGGCGGCGACCATCTCTTTGCTGTCGCCCGGGGCCTTGGTGCGCATACTCTGCACCGGCAGCAGGTGCCAATACCCCTCTTTCGCCCGGTCAAAGCTGTGGTTCCTGCCGCATTTCAGGGCAGTGTCCCCGGTCAGGGGTTCGCCGCAGAGCGGGCACTGCCAGGGGGCAAACGGCTCAGGTTTCATCGGTGTGATCCTCAATGGGTGCGGTGGCACCGCCGTGGGCGGTCATATACTCTTCAAAGTTGGTGAACTTCTGCTGGGGCGGGCGGCGGCTGATCAGCATCAGGCCCGGGTCCTCGTCCCGTGCGGGGGCGGCGTTCCGGCTGCGGCCGCGGGGTGCCTCGCTCTTGGCGGGGCGGGCCGGGCGGCTGCTCTGCACTGCATTGCGGCTATTGCGGCTGCCCTGCTGACTCTGGCTGTTCTGGGCCGGGCGGGCATTGCGGCTGTTCCGCTCTGTCCGCTGCTCGGTGCGCGGATCATTGCGGTCGGTGTGCTGCTCGGCACGGGCAGGCTGACCGCCGCGCTGACGCTGGCCGTTCTGGGCCGGAGCAGTCTGCTTTGCGGCAGGCTGCGCAGCCGGAGCCTTTTTGACCGGGCGCAGAGGAGTAGCCTCCGGGGCGCTCACAAAGTGGGGGTCGAATTTGGGCTGGGCGTTGCTGCCGCGGTTGGCCGGCTGCGGGGCATTGCCCTCGCGGCGGGTGCGGCTGTTATTGGAGCGGCGGTTCTCACTGCGGCCGCCGGAAGTGCGCTTCTGGTTTTCCTCCATGGATGTTCCTTCTTTCGGTTCGGTATTCTTGGGGCTGGGCTGTTTTGCAGCCGCTTTTTCCTTCTTGGGGGCAGCGGGCTTTTCGGCCTTGGCTGCCTTTTCTGCTTTGGCAGGCTTCTCTGCCTTCACAGGCTTTTCCGGCTGCTCTGCTTCCGCCTTGGGCTTTTTGCCCCGCACCGGGGGCGCAGCCTTGACAGGGGCGGGCACGCCGTCCCAGGGATGGCCGGAGACCACCGGGATCTGGCGGCGGTTCAGCTTTTCGATCCCGGCCAGATATTCCTTTTCCTCCGGGGCGCAGAAGCTGACGGCAGTGCCGTCGGCACCGGCACGGGCCGTGCGGCCAATGCGGTGGACGTAGGTCTCGGGCACCTCGGGCAGATCGTAGTTGAACACATGAGACAGCTCGCTGATGTCAATGCCGCGGGCGGCGATATCGGTCGCCACCAGCACCCGGGTCTTGCCCGCCTTGAAATCCTCCAGCGCCGTCACGCGGGCGGTCTGGCTCTTGTTGCCGTGGATGGCGGCAGCGGGGATGCCCTGCTTGTTCAGATCTTTTGCAATTTTATCAGCTCCGTGCTTGGTGCGGCTGAACACCAGCGCGTTCACCACCTCAGGCTTCAGGTTTTTAATGAGCCAGGGCAGCAGGAACTTCTTGTTGCCCTTCTCCACAAAATACAGGCTCTGCTGGATGCGGTCCACCGTGCTGGACACCGGGTCTACCTTGACAAAGGCCGGGTCGTGCAGGATGCCTGCGGCCAGCTGCTCGATCTCCTTGGGCATGGTGGCGCTGAACATCAGGTTCTGACGCTGCCTGGGCAGCTTGGCGATCACCTTTTTCACGTCGTGGACAAAGCCCATATCCAGCATCCGGTCGGCTTCGTCCAGAACAAAGATCTCAATGTTGGAGAGGTCCAGCAGCCCCTGCCCCACCAGGTCGTTCAAGCGGCCCGGGCAGGCAATGAGGATGTCCACGCCCTTTTTCAGGGCTGCGACCTGCGGAGCCTGACCCACACCGCCAAAGATGACGGTACTGCGCAGGGTCAGATACTTGCCGTAGGCTTCAAAGCTCTCGCCGATCTGCAAAGCCAGCTCCCGGGTAGGGGTCAGGATCAGGGCGCGGATGGCACCCTTTTTGCGGGGCGCGCTGGCAGTCAGGCGGTCGAGCATGGGCAGCGCAAAGGCAGCGGTCTTGCCGGTGCCCGTCTGGGCGCAGCCCATCAAGTCCCTCCCGGCCAGCACCGGCGGAATGGCCGCCGCCTGAATGGGCGAGGGGGATTCATAGCCCGCCTGTGCCACAGCACGCAGCACAGGCGCGGAAAGATTCAGTTCGTTAAATGTCATTCTTCACCTAAAATGTTTCTGCATTCCATATAATAGCGCTTTTCCTCTGCGTGCCCCATGCTGAAGGTCTTGCGGGGCAGCACACCGCCCATAACGATGCCCTTGAACAGGTCGCTCTTCTCAAAGGGCGGCATCAGGAAAGCCACACCTCCCTGCCTGCACAGGGCGCGGACAGCGGGCTCATCGTGGACATAATCCACCCGGGCCTCGATGTGGCGGGCCATGAAATACTCAATGAATGCGTCAATGGTGCCCACGGTCAGCGGGGCAACGGGATGTTCAAAGCTGAGCACATTGGCCACATGGGGGCCTGCCAGCGTAAAGGACTGCTGTTTTGCATCGCCGAAGCAGATGCCTGCCGCGTGGGAATCGCTCCACGCGATGAGGGCCAGCAGCACGGCACCGCAGTCCACATTGAAAAGGACACGGTGGATGGGCTCGATCTCAATGGCCGGAGAGTGGACATTGCAGACCTCAGCCAGGCACCAGCGGGCCGGGTGGGTCAGCTGCTGCTCCGGGGTCAGGGTCTTTTTCAGCTCCTCCCAGCAGGCCTTGGCGGAAGCCAGCGAATGGTTGCCGTCGCCCACGGCCAGCGTCAGGGGCGCGCCGCCCTTTGCCTGGGGATACCGGGCATCAAAGGCCTCCTGGCTGCCCAGAGCGTTCAGGGCGCTGTCGATCTGGGCCAGCAGGGCGGGATCTTCCACTGCCCAGCCGGCAATGTGGCCGCCGTTCAGCATCAGATCGCCCTCGTAGACCTTGCGCAGCTGCTCCTTTTTCTCGCCGATGGGCTCGATGAGGGTGCAGCCGGGGTCATCGGCCAGCATCATAATATGGGGCGTTTCCAGCCTTGCCCCCCGGCGCACCGCCATGCGGGGCGGGATGCGGCTTTCCACGGTGTGCTCACTGGGGCGGATGGCAGGCACCGCGCCCTCGGCATAGCTGTATGCCTCCAGGTCGATCCTGCCCACAAGGCCCTGCCGCACCCGGCCGCTCTGCTCGGTGCGCTCCACATAAATGAAGCCGTCCACCGCGCGGGTCAGCACGTTCCGGGTATAATCGTCCATGGCCGCATGGATGGCATTGATCCTTGCATCCACGTCATCCTCTTCCAGATAGACCTCCGGCAGGATCAGGTTCAGTGTGCTGGGGCCGCCTGCGGCGGCCTGCGCAGCCTTTTCCCAATAGGAGCGGTCACTGGTGAACTGATCGCAGGCCACACAGCCCCACTGCCCCACCGGGATCTGTTCCGACGGCAGCAGGATGTGCGCCGGGGAAAAACAGGGTGTTTTGTTCATAATACTTCCCTCCCTCTCACAAAAACGCAGGGATCACTCAAAATAGCTGGCGGCATCGTCCCGGATGACCACATGCTCCACACCTGCCTCGGTCAGGGAGAGGGTCATCTCCTCCCGGGCCGCTGCATCCAGCGTAGAGGAGGACGGGACCTTCACCAGCAGGTTCTTCACGCCCAGCTGGGCCGCAGGGGCTCCCAGCTGGCTGGAGGAGCCGGTCACCTCGGCCAGCGAATAACCGTACCAGAGCGTCACCGTATCTCCGAAGCGGGCCTGCCAGGCGGCGATATCCGCAGTCAGCTGCCCGGCACGGTCCACACCGTTGGTGGTGCCATAGTCCTGCTTGGCGCTGGTGGACGAGGGGAACCGGACATTTTCCAGCAGCACCTGATCAAACCCGGCGGCGTGCACCTCGGCGATCAGATCACCGATATACTGCACGGTCTCCGCAGCGTAGGGGTTCAGCCAGGGGTTGCCTCCGGCGGAAGCCTTGTTGTCCAGCCAGAGGTACTCCTGCCCCTGATACCGGATGGCCAGAGCGCGGTCGGCCCGGGCACCGGCAGGGTCACGGAAGGCATTCAGCGCGGCCACCGGCACCAGCCCCTCTTCCTTGAAGATGGATGCCATGCTCGTCAGCTCGACCTGCGTGGGGGCTGCATTGGCGGCACCCACCGCCGTCTGGGAGGCGTAATACACCTGCCCGGCGGTGTCCTTCAGGGTCAGGATGGCATAGGTCATGCCCTGTGCCTTGAGCTGCCGGGCGGCGGAGCGGATGGCGGCCTCGTCGGTCAGGGTGGTCACATCCACCTCTGCCCACAGGCCCGTCACAATATCAGTGCCCTTGACCTCGGGCTCCGGCTCCTTTTCCGGCACCGAGGAAGCTGCCGGTTCGCTGGCAGCGGTGCTCTGCGCCCCGGAGGATGCACTCTCGCTGACAGCGCTGGATGCGGAGAGGTCACGATCCCGCACCACGGTATACCAGGTGTGGGTGGCCCAGTCCAGCACATGGGGCGCAGCCACCCAGGCCGCTGCCAGCACGGCCACCACCAGCACCGCAATGCCGATGCCCTTTTTCAGCCGCATCTCGCGGGTGTAAAAGCTGCGCCGGTAGCGCTTGACCTTCTGGCGTTTGGGATATCTTGCCATAATCAACCACCCTCCTTGGGGTCAACTTACAGGATCACGGAATGGCCGGTAAAGCCGTAGATGGCCAGCGCCAGCACACCGATATAGATCAGGGTGATGGGCAGGCCGCGGAATGCTTCGGGGATGGCCTTGCTGCGCAGGCGGTTGCCCGCCTCGGTCACCAGCATCACAGCCAGCAGGTAGCCCAAGCCGCTGCCCAGGCCAAAGCCGATGGACTGCGCCAGCGTAAAGCTCTGGGTGCGCTCCACCAGCACCGTGCCCAGCACGCCGCTGTTCACGGCGGCAATGGGCAGGATGCGGATAAGCAGACCGCTGCGGGGGCCTTTGACCGCCCGCAGGATGGCGTGCTCAAAGATGCAGACCACCGCCACACAGGCCAGGTAGAGCAGCGGGCGGAGCGGGGCACGGTAGGGCAGATCCACGATCTGGCTGCTCGCAAAATACGCCAGCGGAGCCACCAGCGTCTGGGTAACACAGAGCAGCAGGGCAAACCACCAGCTGCTGGTGCGCTCGTCGCCCACCAGCTGGATCAGGCGCGACACACCCAGACCGCGGGTAAAGATGGCGTTCTGGGCAAACAGGGCCAGCACGGCGTAGGCAAAGGCCACACCGATGGTATTCATCACAGCACTCACTGATCCTGCACCTCCTTCCGGGGGTGCGCAGCCAGAGTGCCGCGCGCCTCAGTTTTCAGGTATTCTTTGTGTTTGCGGGCCAGCGCGCGCCAGACGGCACACACCACGCCCAGCACGATGAAGCCGCCTGCCGGCATGGATGCCATGGGCAGGACAGAGCGATTGAGCTGGATTCCAAACACACTGCCCAGCGCCAGCCACTCCCGCAGGCAGCCCACGATGAACAGGATGAGCGCGTAGCCCACCGTGATGCGCAGGCCCTTGGAGACAGCCTTGCGCATGGATTCCTGCACGCGGCCAAAGCGGTAGGTCAGCAGGGGCTCCACCACCAGCATGGGCAGGTAGATGCCCAGCATCAGCAGGTCGGTGCCGAACACGGCGTTCAGGATGGGATAAGCGGCAAGGTAGACCACCGCCGCACTGCCGCTGTACACCAGCGCCCGGGGCAGCAGCTTTTTCTCCAGCTCTTCCGGGGCAGGCTGCTCATCCCGCAGGGGGAACAGGCGGCTGACCAGACAGGCCAGCATCCGGGAAGGCGTGAGCAGCAGTGCCACAGCCACGGCCAGCATCAAAGCATTTTTGCCTGTGGTGGCAAGCACCACCAGCGGAGCCAGACCCATGCCCTGCATGACAACGGGGTTGTTTTTGAACACCCGGTCATGGTGGGCAAACTTCTCCGGATCACGGGTGATCAGTTCTGCAATGGAACGTTTCATTCAGCACCCTCCTTTCCGGCCGCAGGGCGGTGCATCAGCTGGTACAGGCGGCTCTCGGTGCGGTCCATCCAGCCGGAAATGCTGTTGACCGTGAGCAGAGCAAAGCAGACACCCGTCTCATACACGCCGTAATACCGGAAGCCCATGGTGATCGCACCCACCAGCACACCGTACAGGATGCGGCCCAGATGGTGATGGGCGCAGGTGTAGGGCTCGTTGAGCAGGAACACCGCGCTGAACAGCATGGCACCGGTCAGCAGTTCGTCCCGCACGCACTGCAGGCGCAGGGCGATGTCCACGCCGTTTACCCCCACCTGACGGGGGAAGAGGAAGGCGATGAGGGCACAGGTGACCACAAAGCTGACAGAAGCGCCCAGACGGACATCCTTTTGCAGCCAGAGGAAAAGCCCGCAGGCCAGAAGGATGAGGGCGGCACCGGTGCCCATGGGGGCGGCGTACTCGCCCAGGCCCAGCGAAATGGCGCTGATGTTCAGGCTGCCGCCGCTGCGCAGGGTATCCGAGATGGTGCTGGACACCGGCACGCCGGTGACATCCCACAGGGGGATGTTGGTATAGGGCTGGGGGTAGCGGAACACCTGCTCCGGCCAGGACACCGCCGCCACGGCGTAGCCCACAGCAGCGGGGTTGAAGGGATAGCTGCCGTAGCCGCCGAACACCTCCTTGCCGATGAGGACACCGGCCAGCACCGCCATAATGACCACATACCAGTCCACCGTGGCGGGCATGAGCAGGGCGATGATGAGGGCAAAGCTCTCGTTGGAGAAATCCCCGGCCCGATACACGCGGCGGCGCAGCAGGGAGACCAGGCGGTCACACAGATTGCCGGTGAGCAGCGCCGCGCCGCAGAGCAGCAG
>OOCD01002173.1_pt1 | contig 10874 bp, 10 predicted proteins | sample 1671791 | NCBI WGS metagenome assembly OOCD01 (sample SAMN06348193, study PRJEB24527) | human gut metagenome | biome: human gut; feature: ankylosing spondylitis patient; material: feces | host: Homo sapiens | place: China | collected 2015-10
GTGCTTTTGCAGAATTTTTTATACTACTAAGTTTATGAAAAGAAGGGAATATCTATGTATAAGATCAATTTTCAAAAACCGATCCACATTCATTTTATCGGCATTGGCGGTATCAGCATGAGCGGGCTGGCAGAGATTCTTCTTGAAGAAGGCTTCACTGTATCAGGATCCGATGCAAAAGAATCACCTCTGACGAAAAAGCTGGAATCTGAAGGTGCAGTGATTCATTATGGACAGTGTGCCGAAAATATTACAGATGATATTAATTGCGTCGTTTATACAGCAGCGATCAACAAGAGTAACCCGGAACTGATGGAAGCTGTCGGCAAGAAGATTCCGATGCTGACCCGTGCGGAGCTTTTAGGGCAGCTTATGAAAAATTACGATACTCCGATTGCCGTATCCGGTACTCACGGAAAGACCACAACTACTTCCATGATCTCCGAGGTACTTCTTGCAGCAGATATGGACCCGACCATTTCTGTAGGCGGCATCCTGAAGACGATCGGTGGAAATATCCGGGTAGGAAAGTCCGGGAATTTTATCACAGAAGCCTGCGAATATACGAACAGTTTCCTTCATTTTTATCCGAAGATCAGTGTCATCCTTAATATTGAAGAGGATCATCTTGATTTCTTCAAGGATCTGGAGGATATCCGTCATTCGTTCCACCAGTTCAGTGCCTTACTTCCTTCTGATGGAACTCTGATCATCAACGGAGACATCAAGGATTACCAGGAGATCTATGAAGGACTGGACTGCAATGTTATCACTTACGGTTCTTCTGCAGAATTTGATTACAGTGCAACTGAGATCCAGTATGATGAAAAAGGATTTGTTTCCTTTGAGTTATTAAAGCACAATACTTCCTGTGGACGCGTTCAGCTTTCCGTGACCGGTGACCATAATGTATCCAATGCCCTGGCTGCCATTGCAACAGCAGAGCTGCTCGGTATTCCGATGGATACGATCAGAAAAGGACTTTTATACTTCAGCGGAACAGACCGCAGATTTGAATACAAGGGAACTTTTAACGGTGTGACCGTTGTGGACGATTATGCACATCATCCGACGGAGATTGCTGCTACCCTCAAGGCTGCACAGCATTATCCACACAATGAAATATGGTGCGTATTCCAGCCGCATACTTACACTCGTACCAAGGCTTTCTTCCATGAATTTGCAGAAGCCCTCTCTCATACCGACCATCTGGTCCTCGCAGATATCTATGCTGCCCGTGAGACGGATACCCTTGGTATTTCCTCTTCCGACCTTGCCAAAGAAGCCGCAAAACTCGGAACGGACACACACTACTATCCAAGCTTTGCAGAGATCGAGGCATTTCTGAAAGAGAACTGCAAGTCCGGTGATCTGCTGATCACCATGGGTGCCGGAGATGTAGTGAAGATTGGTGAAGACATCTTAAAATAATCCCGCCCAGGCGGATATTCCCCGGCAGAGTACAGGATCTTCGGACTGTAGCTTCTGCCGGGTTTTGCTTGTCCCACTGGCTTTCAACCGGAAATGTCCGCATTTTGCACCTGCCACACTGACTTTTGATCAGAGATATTCACATTTTCTACGAGTTTTCCCCCGGTTTTCCACATAGTTATCTACAAAAAAGGGGGATTTACCCACTTAAAAGTCCTTTTTAACAGTTTCGGAAAATGCTATAATAATCACACCTATAAGATGTCGGAGCAGTTTGACAAAAGAGATAAAATAGAAAGTGGGATAACGTCATGAAGAGATTGAAGTTAAAGAATCGGTTTCAGGCAAATGCAACCATCTTGCCGAATGAATTTATAGATCATTATATGGTCAGTGCCAACGGGGAATTTGTAAAAGTATATTTGCTGCTTCTTCGTTATCTGAACGAGCCGGGTTCTGTCCTGACGGTTTCCATGATCGCTGACTGCCTGAACAATACGGAGAATGACGTCCTTCGTGCTTTCCGTTACTGGGAGTCCACCGGACTGCTCCGTCTCACGAAAGATGCGGATGGAAGTATTTCAGGAATCGAGCTTTTGTCCTCTGATACAGAAGATGCATCAGCGTTTTCTCCGGGTTCCTCTTCACAGGAACTGACAGACAGTATGGAAGAGCCTGCTTCTGTTATGAACGTTTTCGGAACAGTACCTGATGAATCTTCCGGAACTTTCGAGTCTTCCCCGGATTCTTCTTTCTCCGGTACTTCCTCTGAACCGATCGCCATGGATGCGTTCCGTTCACAGAAAGAATTAAAATCTCTGTTCTTTATTGCAGAGCAATACCTCGGAAAGACGCTTTCGCATACGGATGTCGATATGATTACATATTTTTACAATGAACTTCATATGTCCTCTTCCCTGATTGAATATCTGCTTGAGACGTGCGTGGAAAGCGGGCATAAAAGTATGCACTATATACAGAAGGTTGCCATTGCATGGGCAAAGGACGGGATCAGCACGGTCTCACAGGCAAAGGAACAGTCTGCCGTTTATAACCGCAACTGCTATACTGTCCTGAATGCCTTCGGAATCAAGAACCGCGGACCGGCAACTTCTGAGCTTGCTTTCATTAATAAATGGGCAGAGCAGTACTGCTTTGAAGCCGACATCATCCAGGAGGCCTGCCGCCGGACGATTTCTGCAACGCATCAGCCAAGTTTTGAATATGCAGACCGTATCCTGACCCGCTGGTATGAGCAGGGTGTCCGCCATCTTCAGGATATTGCCGCTTTGGACGAGCAGTATCAGAAGGAACGCAGCAGCCGCAGAGCTGCTGCCCCAAGGCAGCCAAATACAAAGAACCTGAATAACTTTGAACGCCGGAGTTATGATATGGACTCTTTAGAAGCCCAGTTGCTGAAAAGTAATTAAAGATTGGAAATACCACCTGGTTTTGAAACCTTCAACCCGGTACCAGGAACCAAAAGCAATTTAAAAGGAGACATCCCATGGGATTAAGAAATGCACAGTATCATGCCATCATGCGTGAATATGAAAAAAGACAGTTGAAGAGCCACGACATCCAGACTGCACGCTATGAGGAAGTCTATACAAAGCTTCCTGAGTTCAAGTCACTGGATGACTCTATTTCCATTCTTTCTGTCCAGTACGGAAAGAAGCTCCTCAACGGAGATCCCACTGCCCTTTCTTCCCTGAAAGAAGAACTTGCCCTTCTTCGTGCAAGTAAAAAAAAGCTTCTGACATCTGCCGGCTATCCGGAAAATTACCTTGAACCGGTTTATGAATGTCCCGACTGCAAGGATACCGGTTATATCGGTAATGAAAAATGTCATTGCTTTAAAAAAGCCATCATAGAACTGCTTTATGAGCAGTCGAACATAAAAAAAATCCCTGAAGATGCAGATTTTTCAAATTTCAGGCTTGACTATTACTCTCGTTCACATTACGATAAAAAAACCGGACGTTCTGCCCGGGAGGCGATGGAAAATACTTTAGAGATCTGTCGTCATTTTGTTGACAGCTTTGGAACGGAATTTCACAATCTCTTCCTTTATGGGGATGTAGGTGTCGGAAAGACTTATCTTTCCACCTGTATTGCCAAAGAGATCATCAACCGTGAATTTTCAGTGATCTATTTTTCTGCTCCGCAGTTGTTCAATACGCTGGCTCAGAATACCTTCGATAAAAAAGATGTGGATGCCCGCAATATGAGTGAATACATCTTTGAGTGTGATCTGCTGATCATCGACGATCTGGGCACAGAATATACAAATTCTTTCATTGCATCCCAGTTTTTTACCTGTATCAATGAAAGACTGTTACACAGGAAATCAACGATCATCTCAACAAACCTTTCTCTGGAATCTCTTGCGGATCTGTATACAGAACGCTCTTTTTCCAGGATTACAAGCAGTTACAGTCTGTTGAAGATCATCGGTGATGATATACGAATCAAAAAGAAGTTAGAACATTAGGAGGATACTCATGTTAACTCGATCAGAAAGAACCTTAGAAAATATCCCTGTTGGAAGTCTTGGAATTATTTCCCTTAGAGGCTGTGAAGAGCTGGGACAGAAAGTGGATGATTATCTCGTAAAATGGCGTCATGAAAGTGCTCATCAGTTTAAAGGTGATGCTGCCTTTTCCGGCTATGAGAAAGATACTTTCCTTGTCGGAGCCAGTGTTCCGCGTTTTGGATCCGGTGAAGCCAAGGGCATCATCGAAGAATCTGTACGCGGTAAGGATCTGTACCTGATGGTGGATGTCTGCAACTACAACGTCACGTATTCTCTTACCGGCAATACAAACCATATGTCACCGGACGATCATTATCAGAACCTGAAGCGTATCATTGCTGCAATCGGAGGAAAAGGACGCCGTATCAACGTAATCATGCCGTTCCTCTATGAGAGCCGCCAGCATAAGAGAACTTCCCGTGAGTCTCTGGACTGTGCCCTTGCACTTCAGGAGCTTGTGCGGATGGGTGTTGACAATATTATTACATTTGATGCTCATGACCCTCGTGTACAGAATGCGATTCCGCTGAGCGGATTTGAGACAGTTTCCCCTACTTATCAGTTTATCAAGGGACTGCTTCGTACTTATAAAGATCTTCAGATCGACAGTGCCCATATGATGGCAATCAGCCCGGATGAGGGCGGAACAAACCGTGCCGTATACCTTGCAAATGTCCTCGGTCTTGACATGGGTATGTTCTATAAACGCCGTGATTATACACAGGTTGTAGACGGACGTAATCCAATTGTTGCTCATGAATTTCTCGGTTCTTCCGTAGAAGGAAAAGATGTGATCATTATTGATGATATGATTTCTTCAGGAGAAAGTATCATTGAAGTTGCAACCGAACTGAAACGCCGAAAAGCGAACCGCATTTTTGCCGCTGCTACATTCGGACTCTTCACAAATGGACTTGAGAAGTTTGATAAGGCTTATGAAGAGGGTGTTCTGACAGGTGTTCTGACTACAAACCTGATCTATCAGACACCGGAGCTGCTCTCCAAACCATATTATATCAACTGCGATATGAGCAAGTATATTGCACTGATTATCGACACTCTGAACCATGACGGTTCTTTGAGTCAGATTTTAAGTCCGAATGAAAGAATCCAGAATGTTCTTCGCAAATACAAAAATGGAGAGAAGATCTGATCTTCTGATTGATCTGATCTTCTGATTGATCTGATCTTCTGATTGATCTGATCTTCTGATTCCCGCAGGATCTCTGAAAGATTATTTTAGCACAGCCTATGGCTGTGCTAATTTTTCAATCAGGATGATTCATTTTTAAGAGGAGTGATTCTTTATGAAAAAAATACGATGGAACCTGGCAATCACGGTCCTGCTTCTGGCTGTAACGACCATTATTTCTTTTTGCTTCTTTCATTTTGGAAATAAATATACTGCCAATATCACAGTCCTCTATACACTGGCACTGATCCTGATCGCATTAAAGACAAGTGGTTATATTTATGGGATCATCGCTTCGATTTTCTGTGTATTCGCAGTAAATTACTTTTTTTCATACCCTTATTTCCGATTAAATTTTACATTGGACGGATATCCTGTCACTTTTGCCGGAATGCTTACGATTGCACTGATCACCGGTGCAGTAACCACCTCACTCAAGCAACAGCAGCAGGCTATCTCCGAACGTGAAAAGCAGCTTGCTGAAGCAGATAAGGAAAAACTGCGTGCCAACCTCCTCCGAGCCGTCTCCCATGACCTCAGGACACCTCTTACCAGCATTATCGGTTCCGCCGACTCCTACCTTGAGAACCGGGAAGAGCTTTCCGAAACCGAATGTACAGAGCTGGTTTCCAATATCCGGGAGGATTCAGAATGGCTTTTAAATATGGTGGAAAATCTGTTGACCGTTACCCGTATTAACAGCAGTTCTGCTGACAAGGTAAAGAAATCTGCCGAGGTTGTAGAAGAAGTGGTCTCTGAGGCGATCCTGAGGCTTCAGAAACGAATCCCTGATGCTGTGATCCATGTATCAATGCCAAATAATTTTCTCATGATCCCTATGGATCCTACCCTGATCGAACAAGTGCTGATCAATCTGATGGAAAATGCCCTGATTCATTCAGGAAGCACAGAACCAGTGGATCTGATCATCCGAGAACTGGATGATGCCATTTCATTTTCAGTCCGGGATTACGGCCGTGGACTTTCCGAGGATCTTCTGCCTCATATTTTTGAAGGCGGACAAGTTTCGTCCGGCTCCAGTGACAGCCACAGAGGGATGGGAATCGGACTTTCCATCTGCCAGACGATCATACAGGCACACGGCGGGCAGATTACCGCTGTCAACCATACCGGTGATCGTACAAAGGGAGCTGAATTTACTTTTACACTTCCAAAAGAAAAGGAGAGCTGACAATGCCTAAATTTTCGATACTGATTATTGAAGATGAAAAAAATATCCAGACTTTTATGCGTAAAATCCTGATCCGTCATGACTACCGGGTTCTTTGTGCCGATGCCGGTACGGAAGGGTTAAGTCTCATCCGTTCTCAATGTCCTGATCTTGTCCTTCTTGATCTCGGACTTCCCGATATGAACGGAAATCAGATCATCCAGGATGTGCGGACATGGTCGAGTATCCCCATCATCGTGATCTCCGCCAGAAGTGCGGAACGCGAAAAGGTGCAGGCTCTTGACCTTGGTGCTGATGATTACATAACCAAACCTTTCGGCACTTCCGAACTGCTTGCCAGGATCCGTACCTCCCTGCGGCACAGCAACCGGATGCATACTGATCAGGAGTTATATATCAAAGCCTACAGACATGACAAAATGACACTGGATTTTTCCAAAAGGCTGCTCACCCTGGAGGATGAACCCGTTCATCTGACACCTGTTGAGTATAAGATTGTTGCCTATCTGGCACAAAATTCTGGAAAGGTTGTTACTTATGCCTCGATCCTTTCCAATGTCTGGGGACCTTATGCAGATGATGACAATAAAATCCTGCGTGTAAATATGGCGAATATCCGTCGCAAAATTGAGCTTGATCCTGCCCAGCCACATTATATCTTTACAGAAGTCGGTGTCGGCTACCGCATGGCAGAAGATGACGGGCAGGTCTGATATCAGGCCTGCTAAAATTATGCTAAAAAGACTTTCTTTTTATTCCTTTTCACATTCTTTTTTTCTAAAATAGACACTGTTCAGAATACAAAAAGGAGTGTGCAACATTATGAATATCGGCTTAATTTTACTTATGATTATCGGTGGGGCTGTCGGTGTCTTCTCTACACTTTACATCCTGGTTTCTTTACCTGCGACCATCATCTTTAAGATAATCCGCAAGGTGAGTCATGGTACGCCACTGATGATGTAAACAGCTTATATTAATTAACAATACCAGATACCTCTTTCCTATTTCCCCGGAGCAATTCATTTTCACGAGAAAAACGGTTTCATAATGGACTTGGGTTCATAAATAACTTTATTTCGCAAGAAACTCATTTCCATGACGGATTATTTTTTCAGAAAATGTTCTCTCTGGGGATATTCCTGTCTGAAGGCAGCAAGAGCTGCTTTTTGAAGCAGTTCAAACTCCTTATCCATATGCAGCATATGTGGAGCGGCAAATGCGATCATACTGATCTGATCGGCAATTTTCTTTGCCACACTTTCTTCTGATAACTGTCCCATTCCAAATACGATTGAAGTGAATCCTCTTCCTTTCCGGCTTACATCAATCAGCTTTAGAAAAGCATTTTTCAGTTCCTGCAGTAACAGTTCCTGTTCCCATACATTTCTCTTCTCTGCATCAAATAAGCAAAGCTTCGTAATAATTTCTATTGCAAGCTTTCTCTTTTGCCCGCCAAGATCTACAGAGCCTCCTTCTGCAATATATTTTAATTCCATAAGACTTCCTACAAATGCATCTTTTTTTGGTCTTCTCTTCCCGTATCTTGCAATCCACAGCTTTTCCATAAACCGGATTTCCGCGGTAGTTCTATCTGCATTTTCACCAATGTTTCTTACTTCTTCCCTCTCTTTGAGCATCTGCTGCCTTTTTACTGCATCCAGCTCCTGATAAAATGCCTCTCTCCACAATTTCTCTTCTCGGTCTTCCTGTCTGTCAGTTTCCAGTCCGGTTCTTCTTTCCAGACCATTTCTTCCTTCCTGCCCATTTCTTCCTTCCGGCCCAATATTCTTTTCTCTTTGTTCTTCTTTTTTCTCTCTGTCCTGCATTTTCTTCTCCGTCTTCTGCTTATAAAACCACTTGCCTGCTGCTCTGTACAGTTTCTGTAAAGTCTATCTGTTTCTCTGAAAAATATCTATTTTCCTAAAAGTATCTATTTCTCTAAAAATTCATCTACATTCCCGGTTTCTACTTTCTGATATAAAGACATATAGTATCTTCCATCTTTCAGTTTATGCTTACTGATATCATTTCCTTTAAAAAGATCAACAGCAAGCCGGGCTATCTCTCCTGCCTGGTCTACATTATCGTTGTATACTGTTCCCTGCATTGTTCCTTCTTTTACTGCCTCCAGTGCATCCTCCAGTCCGTCTATTCCGAAAATAACCGGTCTTTGTTCCTGACTGTATCCTGCATTTTTATATGCCTCTACTGCACCAAGTGCCATCTCATCGTTATTGGATATAACCAATTCGATCTCGGTCCCATAATGGTCGATCAACTGGCTCATACGATTCTCTGCCTGCCCCCTGTTCCAGTCTGCGAACTGATAACTTAATTTTTCAAGCTCTATGCCATTCTCAATCAGCGTTTTTACCGAGCAGTCCGTCCGGCTGATAGCATCCTGGTGTCCCGCTTCTCCCTCTAAGAGTACATACTGGATCTTGCCATCCTGATTCTTATCTGCTCCCGGATGAGCTTTCAGATAATCTGCTGCAATTTCTCCCTGCATTTCTCCCGACTGCTTTGCATCGCACCCTACATAGTACAGTTGATCCCACTGCATCAGATCTTCTTTTACAGGTTCTCTGTTAAAAAAGATCACCGGAATCTTTTCCTGTCTTGCTGCTTTGATGATATCTGACGGTGCGGTTCTGTCAACCAGATTCACGCACAGCACATCACACCCTGCTGCAATCATTTCTTCCACCAGTTCATCTTGGTCTCTCTGATCATTATCACCATTCTTTACAGAAACAAGAATCTTCATATCTTTTGACTCTTTTAATTTGAGATCCTCCCGGATCTGCTCTGTCATGGTATTGATAAAAGGATCGTCCTGTGTATACGTCACAATGCCTACCCTCAGTGTCCGGTCTGAGGTATTTTCTTTTTTTCCACACCCCGGAAATGACAGAGCAAGAACGGACACCGTCAGAAATATCATTGCTTTTCTTCTCTTTTTTCTACTCATAAGAATACAAAAACCTTTCTATATCTTCCGAAAATAAATCTTTTTTGTAAACTACCTGTATTTCTGTTTCATGACTTTCCATCTGATACCAGGAATTTTTTAACTTACTGGCAATCTCATTCATGCTTTCATATCCGACCTCATACAGATCCGGCACGATCAGGCATTGTATCTTTCCTGCATCCAACAGCGAAAAGGCTTTGATACTTGTCCCAATCCCGTAAATTTCTGCTCCGCTATAGAACCCATTTTCTGCCTTTTCTCCTACTTCATCCAGAATATATGGATCGAGGACTGCCAGATAATCTACTTTTTCTTTCGCTTTCAATATTTCACCGGCATCTTCCTTGCTCTCCTGATTATACTTCCATATGATCCTTCCACCTCCGGCTTCCATCACCTCACAGAATCCTCTGACACGGTTCCTGCTTTCTTCAGTCCTTGCATTTCCTGCTACAACTCCGATTCGCTTTCCATTCATAAGACCGGATGTATTTTTCAACATCTGCTCTGCCAGTTCCTGCCCCATTTTATAGTTATCCGGCTTGACTGTTACAAATGAAGAGGCGGCATCCGCTTCATAACTGTAAATATCCTGCATGATCAGCACAAACGGTTTCGTTCCCTGCAACTGCTCTAAAACCTGCTTCGTATCCTGTCCCGGAGCAGGGTTGATAATAAATGCATCTACGTCATTCTCCAACTGCTCCCGGATCATCTCCTGCTCATCCTCAGAGCTTTCCTGTTCGTCCGTATTACAGATAATCAGCGACAGATTCTGGACTTTGGCCGCCTGCTTCATTCCGTTAAGCAGGCTGTCCCATCTCTTGTCTCCTGAATTTTCTACGATCACCGCCACTTTTTTAGGTGGCACATCTCCATGAAAGATACTGTAGAAAAAATAGGCTGCAAGAACCGCAAGCAACGCTTCTGCTATCAGCGGCAAGCAACAAAGTTATTTTATTTCTTTTCGTCATATGCTTCTCCTTTCCTGTAAGTCTGTTCCTCCAGTTTTTTTCTGTTCTCTTCTGAAAATGGGATTGCAGGAATATGGATTACAACTTCCGTTCCCTCGTCTGGCTCACTGTATATTTTCAAACCATATTCTTTTCCATACATAAGCTGGATTCTTGTATGTACATTGATCAGTCCCACGCCCGAACCATGCTTTGGTACCTTTCCATTATCCAAAAGAAGATTCTCTACAATCTCCTCACTCATTCCCATTCCATTATCAATAACAGAAATATAAATATCATTTCCGTCCTTTTTTCCTTTGACTGTGATCTTTCCGCCGTCATCTTCGTCCATATTTCCTACTCCGTAATAAATGGCATTTTCCAGAATTGGCTGGATGATCAGCTTAATCGTACAATATTCTTTTATCTCTTCCTCTATAAGGAACTCTGTCTCAAAACGGTCTTTGTAACGAACTTTCTGAATATTCATGTAACTTGTGCTATGTTGCAGCTCATCTGCGATTCTGATGACGGTTCTTCCCTTCGACAGACTAATCCTGAGCAGCTTCGCAAGCTCTGATATCATAAAG
>OOCD01002176.1_pt1 | contig 10855 bp, 5 predicted proteins | sample 1671791 | NCBI WGS metagenome assembly OOCD01 (sample SAMN06348193, study PRJEB24527) | human gut metagenome | biome: human gut; feature: ankylosing spondylitis patient; material: feces | host: Homo sapiens | place: China | collected 2015-10
GGTCTGCTGCCGGAGGCGTATGATGTCTCTTTGAATCAGGCGGAGCGGCTTTCGGATGGGCAGAAGATCCATGTCTATACCAAAGAGGAAGCGGCAGAGGGGCTGGCACCGACAGAGGAAAGTTCTTCGACATCGGATGGAAAGGTCAACATCAATACGGCTTCCACGGAGGAACTGACAAGTTTAAAGGGAATCGGACAGACCAGGGCAGAAAGCATTGTCGCCTATCGGCAGGAGCATGGAGCCTTTGCGGCAGTGGAAGATCTAAAAGCAGTATCCGGGATCGGTGATGCGACCTATCAAAAGATCGCAGATGCAATTACAGTGAATTGAGGTTTTGAAAAATGGCAAAAAAAGTAGAAGGATATATCAAATTACAGATTCCTGCTGGAAAGGCAACTCCGGCACCACCGGTTGGTCCTGCACTTGGACAGCACGGTGTAAATATCGTTGAATTTACAAAGCAGTTTAATGCTAGAACAGCAGATCAGGGAGATCTTATCATTCCTGTAGTGATCACTGTTTATAATGACAGAAGCTTCAGCTTCATCACAAAGACACCACCGGCAGCAGTTCTTATTAAGAAGGCCTGCAAGATCCAGTCCGGTTCAGGTGTACCGAACAAGACAAAAGTAGCTACAATCACAAAAGCTCAGGTTAAAGAAATCGCTGAACTGAAGATGCCAGACCTGAACGCAGCATCTCTTGAGACTGCTGAGAGCATGATCGCAGGAACATGCCGTTCCATGGGTGTAGTTGTAGAGGAGTAGAATACAGGAGAAGATGCCTGCGGGCATTGAATCAGATGTAACTACCTTATTGCAGGATTCTTCCAGCCGACCTTTTCCGGTGTCCTCGGGGGAGAGAGTGCTGAAGAATCGATTGTTTAGTAAATTCATGTAAAGTGGGAGGGGCAAGTTCCCGCCAATACCACAAGGAGGTTATTATAAAATGAAACGAGGAAAAAAATATATCGAAGCTGCGAAACTGATCGAAAGAGGAAATCTCTATGATCCTGCAGAAGCAGTAGCATTAGTTAAAAAATCAGCAACAGCAAAATTTGATGAGACAATCGAAGCTCATATCAGAACAGGTTGTGACGGACGTCACGCAGATCAGCAGATCCGTGGTGCTGTAGTTCTTCCGCACGGAACAGGAAAGAAAGTTCGTATCCTTGTATTCGCAAAGGATGCAAAGGCAGAAGAAGCAAAAGCAGCAGGAGCTGATTTTGTAGGCGGAGACGAGCTTATCCCGAAGATCCAGAATGAAGGATGGCTTGACTTTGATGTTGTAGTTGCTACACCTGACATGATGGGTGTTGTTGGACGTCTCGGACGTGTACTCGGACCTAAGGGTCTTATGCCAAACCCGAAGGCTGGTACAGTAACAATGGACGTTACAAAAGCAATCAACGATATCAAGGCTGGTAAGATTGAGTACAGATTGGACAAGACAAATATTATCCACGTTCCGGTTGGAAAAGCATCCTTTACAGAGGAGCAGTTAGCGGACAACTTCCAGACGCTTATCGATGCAATCAACAAAGTAAGACCTGCAGCCGTTAAAGGTCAGTACCTGAAGAGTGTAACTCTTACATCTACAATGGGACCTGGCGTAAAGGTTAATCCAATGAAGCTTGCATAATAAAATAACGGTCTTCAAAGACAGTTTATAAGAAAGAGGCTGTATGCCGGAGATTCTCCGACGTACAGTCTCTTTTTTGCTCCCGGATAAAGATAGTTTCCTTATCCGGTAAATGGAAGAATTAATATTCCACTGAATCCTTGTCTCCTGCTATATTGTACGGAAGGACAATATAGCGGAACATCATGAAAAACAAAAAGAAAACAACAAAAAATAACAGAAAACAAGAAAAAATGCTTGACAGCCAGGGAACCATGTGTTAATATACACTAGCAACTGCCGAAGACAGTAGGTGCTGAAAAGCGTAAGTAGTGAACGCCTACCGAGGAAGAATGAATTTTTACATCTGTATGAATTTATGTGCTTTCGTGTCTTTGGATACGAAAGCTTTTTAAGTTTCAGCAGAATTTCTGCTGAGAACTTTGGCAGTACACGAATAAAATAAGGAGGTGTACCCAAAAGTGGCAAAAGTTGAATTAAAGCAGCCGATCGTAGATCAGATCGCAGAAGAAATCAAAGACGCCCAGTCAGTAGTTCTTGTTGACCACCGTGGACTTACAGTTGCTCAGGATACAGAGCTTCGTAAGCAGCTCAGAGAAGCAGGTGTAGTTTATAAAGTATACAAGAATACAATGATGAAGAGAGCTTTCGAGGGAACTGATTTTGCAGCCCTTGATGGATGTTTGGAAGGACCTAGTGCTATCGCAATCTCAAAAGATGACGCTACAGCACCGGCAAGAATCCTTTACAAATTTGCTCAGGATGCTCCGGCACTTGAACTTAAAGGCGGTGTAGTTGAAGGAACAGCATATGATGTTGCAGGAATCTCTGAACTTGCTAAGATCCCTTCAAGAGACGAACTCCTTTCCAAGTTGCTTGGAAGCCTGCAGTCACCTATTACAAACTTTGCTCGTGTTATCAATCAGATCGCAGAGCAGGGTGGAGAAGCCGCTCCTGCAGAGGAAGCAGCAGCCGAGGAGACAGCAGAGACACCTGCAGAGTAATCTGCATGGAAAGCTGCACTGGAGACAGGCAGCAGGATGAGCGGAAGCTCACTAAGATCAAAAAGATTAAATTAAGAAAATATGGAGGATATTTAAAATGGCTAAATTGACAACAGCTGAAATGATCGAAGCGATCAAAGAGTTATCAGTATTAGAATTAAATGATTTAGTAAAAGCTTGTGAAGAAGAATTTGGTGTATCTGCAGCAGCAGTCGTTGTAGTTGCAGCAGCAGCAGACGGAGCTGGAGCAGCAGAGAAAGATGAGTTCGACGTAGAGCTTACATCTGCAGGAGCTTCTAAGGTTAAAGTTATCAAGGTTGTTCGTGAAGTAACAGGTCTTGGACTGAAAGAAGCAAAAGAGCTTGTTGACGGAGCACCGAAGGTAATCAAGGAAGCTGTTTCTAAGGCAGAGGCTGAGGAACTTAAGGCTAAACTTGAGGAGCAGGGAGCAGAAGTTACTCTGAAATAATTATTTCGGGAACTGAATGCAGTGGACCGCAGAAGATAAAATGCTTCTGCGGTCTTTTAGATTAAAAACCATACTTTTCATCATTTGAAAAAGATCGGCATGATATCATATCTGTCGAAAAAAGTCAAGAAAAAGTGTAAAAAAGTATGAATATCTTGTTGACAATGAAAAGAGCTGTGTGATATAGTAGAAAATGCGCTATTGTGGAAAGGTATGCCATATAGTACAGGTTTTTACTGTCGCATGGCTCTTTCTGCTTATAAAATACTGGAACTCGACAAAGGCAGATAATTGCCTGCAAAATCAATATATGTATGAGGAGTGAAACGTCAATGGAGAAAAACAGAATTCGTCCCATCAAAACCGGAAAAAGCTTCCGCATGAGCTATTCCAGGCAGGAAGAAGTATTGGAGATGCCCAACCTCATTGAAGTTCAGAAGGATTCCTACAAGTGGTTTCTGGATGAAGGCCTCAAAGAGGTATTCGACGATATTTCCCCGATCGCTGACTACAGTGGTCATCTGAGTCTGGAGTTTGTGGATTTTACACTCTGCGAAGATGATGTAAAGTACACGATCGATGAGTGTAAGGAGAGAGATGCAACTTATGCGGCACCTCTGAAGGTCAGAGTAAGGCTTTATAATAAGGAAAATGATGAGATCAACGAGCATGAGATCTTTATGGGAGATCTTCCGCTGATGACAAAGACAGGTACATTTGTTATCAATGGTGCAGAGCGAGTTATCGTCAGCCAGCTCGTGCGTTCCCCTGGTATCTACTATGGAATCGCACATGATAAGTTTGGTAAAAAGCTTTATTCCGCAACCGTGATTCCGAACCGTGGTGCATGGCTTGAGTATGAGACAGACTCCAATGACGTGTTCTATGTACGTGTTGACCGTACGAGAAAAGTGCCGATCACAGTTCTGATCCGTGCACTTGGAATCGGTACCAATGCAGAGATCATCGATTTATTCGGTGAAGAGCCAAAGATCCTTGCCAGTTTCACAAAGGATACTTCCGAGAGTTATCAGGAAGGTCTGTTAGAGCTGTATAAGAAGATCCGTCCGGGTGAGCCGCTTGCAGTGGACAGTGCAGAGAGCCTGATCACGAGTATGTTCTTTGATCCGAGACGTTATGATCTCGCAAAGGTCGGACGTTATAAATTCAATAAAAAGCTGAACCTGAAGAACCGTGTAACAGGTCAGGTACTCGCTGAAGATGTGGTCAGTGCCGTGACAGGTGAAGTAGTTGCGGAAAAAGGCACAAAGATCACCCGTGAGCTTGCCGGTATGATTCAGAACAGTGCAGCTCCGTATATCTGGGTAGAGGGAGAAGACGAATCCAGAAATATTAAAGTATTATCAAATCTGATGGTAGATCTTCAGTCTGTTGTCGATATTGATCCGGCAGAGGTTGGAGTGACAGAGCAGGTTTATTACCCGGTACTTGCAGGTATCATCGAAGAGTCCGCAGGAGATGTGGATGAGATGAAAAGGATGATCAAGAGAGATCTCCATGACCTGATCCCGAAGCACATTACAAAAGAAGATATTCTTGCATCCATCAATTACAATATGCATCTTGAGTATGGCATGGGTAATGATGATGATATCGACCATCTGGGTAACAGACGTATCCGTGCGGTAGGAGAGCTTCTTCAGAACCAGTACAGAATCGGTCTTTCCAGAATGGAGAGAGTTGTCCGCGAAAGAATGACAACGCAGGATCAGGATGGTATTTCACCACAGTCCCTGATCAATATCAAGCCGGTAACTGCAGCGGTGAAAGAGTTCTTTGGATCTTCCCAGTTGTCCCAGTTCATGGATCAGAACAACCCGCTTGGTGAGCTGACTCATAAGAGACGTCTGTCAGCACTTGGTCCTGGAGGACTTTCCAGAGACCGTGCCGGATTCGAGGTTCGTGACGTTCACTACTCCCATTATGGAAGAATGTGTCCGATCGAGACTCCTGAGGGTCCTAACATCGGTCTGATCAACTCTCTTGCATGTTACGCAAGAATCAATGAATATGGATTTGTTGAGGCTCCATACCGTAAGGTTGACAAGTCTGACCCGATGAATCCGGTCGTTACAGATGAAGTTGTATACATGACTGCTGATGAAGAGGATAATTACCATGTAGCACAGGCAAATACTCCTCTTGATGAAGAAGGCCATTTCATTAATAAGAACGTATCCGGTCGTTACCGTGAGGAGACACAGGATTACGAAAGAAATAAATTTGATTATATGGACGTATCACCTAAGCAGGTGTTCTCCGTGGCTACTGCACTGATTCCGTTCCTTCAGAATGACGATGCGAACCGTGCACTGATGGGATCCAACATGCAGCGTCAGGCAGTACCGCTTCTTACGACAGAAGCTCCGGTAGTCGGAACAGGTATGGAAGTAAAATCTGCGGTTGACTCAGGTGTTGCTGAAGTTGCAGAGCAGGCCGGTGTCGTTGAAAGTTCTACATCTACAAGCATCACGATCCGCCATGATGACGGAACAAAGAAGACATACAAACTGACAAAATTCCAGAGAAGTAACCAGAGTAACTGCTACAACCAGAGACCGATCGTCGATAAGGGTGAGCGTGTGGAAGCAGGACAGGTTATCGCTGACGGACCGTCAACATCCGGCGGGGAGATGGCTCTTGGTAAGAACCCGTTGATCGGATTCATGACCTGGGAAGGTTATAACTACGAGGATGCCGTTCTTTTAAGTGAAAGACTGGTTCAGGAAGATGTTTATACATCCGTTCATATTGAAGAGTATGAAGCAGAAGCAAGAGATACAAAGCTCGGACCTGAAGAGATCACGAGAGATATTCCGGGTGTCGGTGATGATGCACTGAAAGATCTGGATGAAAGAGGAATTATCCGTATCGGTGCAGAGGTACGTGCCGGAGATATCCTTGTCGGAAAGGTAACTCCAAAGGGAGAGACAGAGCTGACTGCCGAGGAGAGACTGCTTCGTGCAATCTTCGGTGAAAAAGCACGTGAGGTAAGAGATACATCTCTGAAAGTACCTCATGGAGAATATGGTATTGTAGTGGATGCCAAAGTATTTACCAGAGAGAATGGTGATGAGCTGTCTCCGGGAGTAAATCAGGCAGTCCGTATCTATATTGCACAGAAGAGAAAGATTTCTGTTGGTGATAAGATGGCCGGACGTCATGGTAACAAGGGTGTCGTTTCCCGTGTACTTCCTGTAGAAGATATGCCGTTCCTTCCGAACGGACGCCCGCTGGACATCGTGCTGAACCCGCTGGGTGTGCCTTCACGTATGAACATCGGACAGGTGCTGGAGATCCACTTAAGTCTTGCAGCAAAAGCACTGGGATTCAATGTATCAACTCCTGTATTCGCAGGTGCGAACGAGAATGACATCATGGATACACTGGATCTGGCAAATGATTATGTAAACCTTGAATGGGAAGAGTTTGAAAAGAAGCATGGTGAGGAGCTTCGTCCGGAAGTACTGCAGTTCCTTTCAGAGAATAGAGCCCACAGAGAGCTGTGGAAAGGTGTGCCGCTTTCAAGAGACGGAAAGGTTCGTCTGCGTGACGGACGTACCGGAGAGTACTTCGACAGTCCGGTAACGATCGGACATATGCATTACCTGAAGCTGCATCACCTGGTAGATGATAAGATCCATGCACGTTCTACAGGTCCTTACTCTCTTGTAACGCAGCAGCCGCTGGGAGGAAAAGCCCAGTTCGGTGGACAGCGTTTCGGAGAGATGGAGGTATGGGCATTGGAGGCTTATGGTGCATCTTATACACTGCAGGAGATCCTGACAGTGAAGTCGGACGACGTTGTAGGACGTGTGAAGACTTACGAGGCGATCATCAAAGGAGAAAATATTCCTGAACCGGGTGTTCCTGAATCCTTCAAGGTTCTCCTGAAAGAACTTCAGTCTCTTGCACTGGATGTCCGCGTATTACGTGATGACAATACAGAGGTCAAGATCATGGAGAGTGTTGATTATGGCGAGACAGATCTGCGTCATATCATCGAGGGCGACAGAAGATACCGTGATGAAAATGAATCGTTCAGAGATCATGGATTTACGGAGCAGGAATTTGTTGGTGAGGAACTTGAGAACGTAGAGCCGGAAGAGGAAGACCCGGACGACAGCGATCTTGAGAACTTAAGTTTTGATGATGACTACCTGGGTGAGGAATAATAAGGAGGAGCCGTTTTTATGCCAAATAACAATGAACAACAATACGAACCGTTAACATTTGATGCGATAAAGATCGGCCTGGCTTCACCTGAAAAGATCATGGAATGGTCAAAAGGTGAGGTTACGAAGCCGGAGACAATCAACTACAGAACACTGAAACCGGAAAAAGACGGACTTTTCTGTGAGAGAATCTTCGGACCAAGTAAAGACTGGGAGTGCCACTGTGGAAAGTACAAAAAGATCCGTTATAAAGGTGTCGTGTGCGACCGCTGTGGTGTTGAGGTAACAAAGGCAAGTGTCCGCCGTGAGCGTATGGGTCATATCGCTCTGGCGGCACCGGTATCGCATATCTGGTATTTCAAGGGCATCCCGAGCCGTATGGGTCTGATCCTTGATATCTCTCCGAGAACTCTGGAGAGAGTCCTGTATTTCGCTTCTTATATTGTGCTTGACAAAGGCGAGACAAATCTTGCCTACAAGCAGGTGCTTTCTGAAGCAGAATACCAGGAAGCAAAAGAAAAATATGGAAGAAATGCATTCCGTGTAGGGATGGGTGCAGAATCCATTAAGGAACTTCTTGAGTCCATCGACCTTGAGAAGGAATATGCAGAACTTCAGGCAGGACTGGAGAATGCGACAGGACAGAAACGTGCGAGAATCGTAAAGCGTCTGGAAGTTGTAGAAGCATTCCGCGAGTCCGGCAACAGACCGGAGTGGATGATCCTTACAGCAATCCCGGTTATCCCACCGGATCTGCGTCCTATGGTACAGCTTGATGGTGGACGTTTCGCTACATCTGACCTGAATGATCTGTACAGAAGGATCATCAACAGAAATAACCGTCTGAAGAGACTCCTTGAGCTGGGAGCACCGGACATTATCGTAAGAAACGAGAAGCGTATGCTTCAGGAAGCTGTTGACGCACTGATCGACAACGGCCGTCGTGGACGCCCGGTAACAGGACCTGGTAACAGAGCATTGAAGTCTCTGTCTGATATGCTGAAAGGTAAGTCCGGACGTTTCCGTCAGAACCTGCTTGGTAAGCGTGTTGACTATTCAGGACGTTCTGTTATCGTCGTTGGACCGGAACTGAAGATCTATCAGTGTGGTCTGCCGAAAGAGATGGCAATCGAGCTGTTCAAACCATTTGTTATGAAAGAACTTGTAGCAAACGGAACAGCACATAATATTAAAAATGCAAAGAAGATGGTTGAGAGACTTCAGCCGGAGGTATGGGATGTGCTTGAAGATGTGATCAAGGAGCATCCGGTTATGCTGAACCGTGCCCCCACACTGCACAGACTTGGTATCCAGGCATTTGAGCCGATCCTTGTAGAAGGTAAGGCGATCAAGCTTCATCCGCTGGTATGTACGGCTTACAATGCCGACTTCGATGGAGACCAGATGGCTGTCCATGTACCACTGTCACAGGAAGCACAGGCAGAGTGCCGTTTCCTGCTCCTTTCACCGAACAACCTGCTGAAGCCGTCTGATGGTGGTCCGGTAGCTGTTCCTTCACAGGATATGGTACTTGGTATTTACTATCTGACTCAGTTAAGACCGGGATCAAAGGGCGAGGGCATGTTCTTCAAGAGCGTGAACGAGGCAATTCTTGCTTATGAGAATGGATATATCACACTGCACTCACAGATCAAGGTGCGTGTGGCAAAGACTCTTCCAAATGGAGAAGAGATGACCGGAATTATTGATGCAACACTGGGACGTCTTCTCTTTAATGAGATCATTCCTCAGGATCTTGGTTTCGTAGACCGTGAGGTTGAGGGAAATGAACTGAAGATGGAGATCGACTTCCATGTTGGTAAGAAGCAGCTCAAGCAGATCCTTGAGAAAGTAATCAATACACATGGGGCTACAGCAACTGCAGAAGTACTGGATGATGTAAAAGCCATCGGATATAAGTTCTCTACAAGAGCGGCAATGACTGTATCGATTTCCGATATGACTGTACCACCGCAGAAGCCTGAGATGATCGCAAAAGCTCAGGAAACTGTAGACCGTATTACAAAGAACTACAAGCGTGGTCTTATCACAGAGGAAGAGCGTTATAAAGAAGTTGTTGAGACATGGAAAGCAACCGATGATATGCTGACAGAGGCACTGCTGACAGGTCTTGATAAGTATAATAATATCTTCATGATGGCAGACTCAGGAGCCCGTGGATCTGATAAGCAGATCAAGCAGCTTGCCGGTATGCGTGGACTGATGGCTGATACAACCGGTCGTACGATCGAGCTGCCTATCAAGTCAAACTTCCGTGAAGGTCTTGACGTACTGGAGTATTTCATGTCTGCCCACGGAGCCAGAAAGGGAATGGCAGATACTGCTCTTCGTACAGCCGATTCAGGATACCTGACAAGACGTCTTGTAGACGTATCACAGGAACTGATCATTCACGATACAGACTGCGTAAAACCGGGTCAGCCGATTCCGGGAATGTATGTATCTGCATTCATGGATGGAAATGAAGAGATCGAAAGTCTTCAGGAACGTATTACAGGACGTTTCTCTGCAGAAGACATTAAAGATAAAGATGGTAATGTCATTGTAAAGGCAAACCATATGATTACTCCACGCCGTGCTGAGCGTGTGATGAAGAAGGGCGTTGACGAGAACGGCAATGCACTTGAGCAGGTTAAGATCCGTACAATCCTTACCTGTAAGTGTAAGAGTGGTGTATGCTCCAGATGTTATGGTGCGAACATGGCAACAGGAGAAGCCGTACAGGTTGGTGAGGCAGTCGGAATTATGGCAGCACAGTCCATCGGAGAGCCAGGTACACAGCTTACCATGCGTACATTCCATAACGGTGGAGTTGCCGGAGACGATATCACTCAGGGTCTTCCTCGTGTCGAGGAGCTTTTTGAGGCAAGAAAGCCGAAGGGACTTGCAATCATCACAGAGTTTGCCGGACGTGCAACGATCAGTGATACAAAGAAAAAGCGTGAAGTTATTGTTACAAATGAAGAGACAGGCGAATCAAAAGCTTACCTTATCCCTTATGGATCTCGTATTAAGATCCAGGACGGAGCAATGCTCGGTGCCGGAGATGAGCTTACAGAAGGTAGTGTAAATCCACATGACATCCTGAAGATCAAAGGCCTTCGTGCAGCACAGGACTACATGCTTCAGGAAGTACAGCGTGTATACCGTCTGCAGGGTGTTGAGATCAATGATAAGCATATCGAGGTCATCGTTCGTCAGATGCTGAAGAAGATCCGAATCGAGGAGAAGGGTGATACAGAGTTCCTGCCGGGAACAATGGTAGACGTCCTTGAGTTCGAGGAAGTCAACGAGCAGCTTGTTGCAGAAGGAAAAGAGCCGGCTACCGGTGAGCAGATCATGCTTGGTATCACCAAGGCATCTCTTGCTACAGAATCCTTCCTTTCAGCCGCTTCTTTCCAGGAGACAACAAAGGTTCTGACAGAGGCAGCAATCAAGGGTAAAGTTGACCACCTGGTAGGTTTGAAAGAGAACGTTATCATCGGTAAGCTGATCCCGGCCGGAACTGGTCTGAAACGTTA
>OOCD01002177.1_pt1 | contig 10847 bp, 9 predicted proteins | sample 1671791 | NCBI WGS metagenome assembly OOCD01 (sample SAMN06348193, study PRJEB24527) | human gut metagenome | biome: human gut; feature: ankylosing spondylitis patient; material: feces | host: Homo sapiens | place: China | collected 2015-10
GCTATGGAAGCAACTGAACGCCTTTTCACCGCCCTCGACCAAGTGGAAGACAAGCAGCAAGAAGACTTCGAGAGCTTATACCGTGCCGGCCAATATTTGTTTATGAAAGGAGATATTGACAAAGCCTTACAATACTATAAGAAAGTGTTGGAAGGCAGTCCGGAAATGCCTTATATGCATCTTCATATGGCAATGGCATATCTGGCAAAAGGAGATATGAAACATTTCGGTGAGCACTACAGGCAGACATCTCCCGAAGAATTGCTCGATTATCTAAAAAATGCCGGGCTCAGTTATGAAGGGATAATCGAGCGTATCGGCAGCAAACATATTCCACCGGAAGACCTGGTGAAAGAATTCCTCAAGAATAAGGATAATAATAATTAAACATGAAAAGAAATCTAAAAGACTACGGCCTCTTAGTTCTAAAAGGCATGGGTATGGGTGCGGCAGACGTCGTGCCTGGCGTATCAGGCGGGACCATCGCCTTCATTGTCGGAATCTATGAAGAGTTGATCGACTCGATCAAAAGCATTAACGGAGCCAGTCTCAAACTGCTTTTTACCGGAAAAATCGCGGCATTCTGGAAAGCAATCAATGCCAACTTCCTGCTATCCATCATTGCAGGGATCGGGATCAGTATCTTCTCATTGGCAAAAATCATTACCTGGCTGTTGACAGACCACCCTATTCTGGTCTGGTCCTTCTTCTTCGGATTGGTACTTGCTTCCACCTGGTTCGTTTCCAAAGATATCAAGAAATGGGATTGGAAAACGATCCTGAGTTATATCATCGGGATCGTTATTGCATTCTACATAACGGTTGCGACACCAGCCGAGACACCTTCCAACCTGTTCTTTATCTTCCTTTGCGGAGCGATAGCCATCTGTGCCATGATCCTGCCGGGTATATCGGGTAGTTTCATTTTAGTGCTGTTAGGCAAATATTTTTATATCATGGAGGCGGTAAAGACATTCAATATTCCCGTAATGTTAGTGTTTATCTGCGGTGCGGCAATCGGTATCACCAGTTTCTCCCGTGTGCTTTCGTTCGCTCTCCGCCGGTTCCACGACATTACGATCTCCGTATTGGCCGGTTTTATGCTCGGTTCGCTAAACAAGGTTTGGCCCTGGAAGGAAACGATCGAGACTTATACGGACAGCCACGGCATTGTAAAGCCTTTAGTCGAAGCCAACATCATGCCGAATCAACTTGTTTGGGAAGCTGTCGGCCTGATGGTTTTAGGCTACGCCATCGTTTACTTCTTGGAAAAGCTCTCGATGAAAACATCGAAATAATAAATTACAACAAAAAAAGAGGTTCAGCAGCATCATTTTTTGCAGTTGAACCTCTTTTTTATTCTCACTCCACCCCACCTTATCATAAAGTCGTGTATACAAACGCCTCTACCGCATGAGTAAGGATATAGGCGGCAGGCGTAGGATGGGTTGCCGAATAGCCTTTTTTCAGCTCTTCGAGCATCTCTTTCTTTCCCGTCCCCAAGACCGGGACCAGCAACGGCGAATCGTTCAGGATCAGCGGGCCGGTCATCGTGATACGGAACTGATGGGATTCGGGATGTTGGGAAACGGCGTAATTACGGCTGTCCGTCAACAGCGGCAAGGTATCCGGAAAAATGGACGCAGTATGCGCATCACCTCCGATACCCAAGATGATGCAATCAAAATAGGGCAATTGCCCGTGCCGGGGCAGATACTCTTTCACGACACGCGAATAACGCATCGCTTCCGTACCAGGTTCCACTTCTCCATGAATGCGGTGCACATGACCGACGGGTATATGCAGCGGCTTGAACAAAAGCTCGTTTGCATGTCCATAATTACTGTCCGGGTCAGTTGGCGGAACACATCGTTCATCGACCCAAAAGAAACGGATCGCATCCCAGTCGATCTTATCCTTATATTCATCCACCCAAAGAGCGAACATCTTCTGTGCCGTCCCTCCTCCCGACAAAGCGAGGTTGAAAGGCAGGCCGTCATCTTTCCGGTCCATATACCGGACAAGCTCTCCGGTCATTGCCCGGAGGGCCTCTTTATCATCTTTAAAATTCTCTATGATCATAATCATCCTTTTTTATCATTGACAACTTTGGCAAGGGCAATCCTTCGGTGTCATCCCCAACTTGGCCTTTTCGATCGGGCCGTCTTCACCGGGGGCGTAGAAGAACAGGTTCTTCGCACCCTCCTCCTTCCAATGATGAAGGATCGGGTCGATCAGCCGCCAGCTTGCCTCCAAAGCGTCGCTACGGGCATACAAAGTCGAATCGCCCAACATGGCATCGAGCAACAGGCGTTCATAGGCATCGGGCAGATAGTTCTTCGAAAGCGAATCATAGCGAAAATCCATACCCACCTGCTTCACCGTGAAACCGGCTCCCGGCATTTTCAGACCAAACTTCAGCGTGATGCTCTCGTCCGGTTGGATACGGATAATCAGTTTGTTGCAGGAACCTCCCGAACATTGTCCGACGAAAAGCTGGTGAGGAGTAGACTTGAAGTTCACGACGATCTCCGAACTCTTTTCCGGTAATTTCTTCCCAGTAAAGATATAGAACGGGACATCGCTCCAGCGCCAGTTATCGATAAACATTTTCATAGCGACGTACGTCTCCGTAGTGGAGTCAGGCGCCACATTCTTCTCTTCCCGATAGCCGTCGTACTGGCCACGCACAATCAGGTTGTCCATATCATGCGTCTTATACGGACGCAAAGCGCGGAACACCTTCACGATCTCGTCACGGATCGGCTCCGGGTCAAACACCGAAGGCGACTCCATCGCCGTAAATGCCATCAGTTGCATCAGATGGTTCTGGATCATGTCGCGCAAAGCCCCCGCCCCGTCATAATATTTCCCGCGATTCTCCACGCCAAGTGTTTCCGAGGCACTGATCTCGATCGAGTCGATGTAATTACGGTTCCACAACGGTTCGAATATGCCGTTGGAGAAACGGAGAACCAGGATGTTCTGCACCGTCTCTTTCCCCAGATAATGGTCTATACGGTAAATTTCCTTCTCATCGAAGATATGGATGAGATGCTTGTTCAGACGTTCGGCCGATTCGAGGCTCGTTCCGAAAGGCTTCTCCACGATCACGCGGCGCCAACCGTCCTCGCTTCCGGCAACATTCATCCCGTTTTCTTTCAGGCAGGTCGGGATCAACTCGTACATCACCGGCGGCGTGGCAAGATAATAGATGATCTTGTCCGGCAACTGCTGCTCTTGCCGTAACTGATGGATACGATCTTTCAGTTTATGGTATCCGGCGGAATTAGTCGAATCGAACGCAAGGTAAAAAACACGGCGGAGGAAACTGTCCAGTTCGACATCGTCCACCTCCTTGTTCTTCAGGGATTCCCGGATATGCACCTTTTCGAAAGCGCGGTACTCGTCATCCGTATATTCCGTACGGGCCGCCCCCAAGATGCAGAAACGTTCCGGCAATAAGAGGGCAAGAGCTTCCGCCCCGTCAGGTCGCCGGAAGCTCCGAATATGACTAATAATTGATTGCTTGCTGTTTTCATTTGCTTTTTTAATTTAATGATGTCAGAACTTTCCGAAAACCTCAAAAATCATTTTTTAAAGCAGCGGAACTCCCGAAAGCCCCAAAAATCATTTTCGAGGGTGGCAGAACTCTACGAAAGCTTCAAAAACTATTTTTGAGGTTTTCGGAAAGTTCCAAAACAGTAGAATCAGACGCTATACGTGCCCGAAACCGTATTGCCTCCTTCCCCAGTCCAATTGGTGTGGAAGAAATGACCACGTTCGCGATCGGTACGTTCATAAGTATGGGCTCCAAAATAGTCGCGTTGAGCCTGAATCATATTCGCTGCCGAATACAGCGTGCGCAACCCATCAAAATAGTTTAGAGCTGAACTCATGGCAGGCAGGGCGACACCGCTCAGCGCACCTTCGGCGACAACCCGGCGCCAGGCAGGAAGAGCCTCCTGTATCTTAGTGTGGAAAAAGTCATCGAAGAGCAGGTTTTCCAAGTCCGGGTCCTTCCGGTATGCCTCCGTGATCTTTTGCAGGAAGACGGAACGGATGATACACCCCTTACGCCAGATGCGGGCAATCGTCCCGTAATCCAAATCCCAACCATAATGCTCGGAAGCGTGGCGAAGCAAGGAGAATCCCTGTGCATAGGAAATCAGCTTGGCTGCGTATAGTGCCTGACGGACGTCTTCAATTGAAAGTTGAGCGTTGTCTGATAACTTTCCACTTTCCACTTTCAACTTTCCACTATAAAGGCTTGCCGCCTTTATTCGTTCGGGATACAAGGCCGAGAGCAAGCGGGCGTAAACCGCTTCGGTGATCAACGTCAGCGGATCATTCTCGTCCATCGCCGCGATCGCGCTCCATTTGCCGGTTCCCTTCTGTCCGGCGACATCCAATATCTTGTCGAGCAACGGTTTTCCGTCTTCGTCACGAAAACGCAGAATATTGGCGGTTATCTCGATCAGGAAACTATCCAATTCTCCTCCGTTCCATTCGTCAAAGACGACGGCCATCGCATCGTTGTCCAATCCTTTCCGGTTTTTCAACAGCGAATAGGCTTCGGAAATAAGCTGCATATCCCCATATTCGATGCCGTTGTGCACCATCTTCACAAAATGGCCGGCTCCCCCCGCTCCGATCCACTCGCAGCAAGGCGAACCATCGTCCAACTTGGCGGAAATTCCCTGCAAGATGTCTTTCACCAGCGGCCAAGCTTCCACCGAACCTCCGGGCATCACAGACGGGCCGTGCAAGGCTCCTTCCTCGCCTCCCGAAATTCCGGTTCCGACGAAATAGATCCCTTTCTTTTCCAACTCCTTCACACGACGTTCCGTGTCGTGGAAGTCAGAATTGCCTCCGTCGATAATTACATCGCCAGACGAAAGGAAAGGGAGCAATTGCGAGATCAGCTCGTCTACAGGACGCCCCGCTTTGACCATCATCATGATGATATGAGGACTTTTCACCGAGTCGACCAATTGTTCGATCGAATGCGTTCCGATAAAACGTTTGCTTTTGCCCCGGCCATTGATAAAACGGTCTACGACTCCCTCTTCGCCGGGTACGCTCCGGTTATATACGGCAACCGTGAAACCTTTGCTCTCCATATTGAGCGCCAGGTTCTCGCCCATCACGGCAAGCCCGATCAATCCTATATTTGCTTTCATATTTCAGTTGTTTTTATGTTGAATTCTATTTAAGGAACATTCTTTTTAACCTAATTGTTCCCAATGAGCATCTATTTATTGCTTTGTTTTCTCTCTGGAAATCCGTCATTTCTCATAAACTTTAGATACATTTGAACTCACAAACCATCTGAAGCATTATAAGACGGATAAAATGAATAAAGCAATAATAGCCATCGACTCTTTTAAAGGCTGCCTGACCTCGGAAGAAGCCGGAAGTGCAGTAATGGAAGGTATCAAAACGATCTTTCCCGATTGCGAGACCTTGCTGTTTCCGATCGCCGACGGAGGCGAAGGAATGTTAGACATACTCACCTCCGCAACAAAAGGGAAATACCGGACCCTGCCGGCACACGGTCCTTTGATGGAGCTCGTGCAGGGACGGTACGGTATTTCGGGCGACGGGCAAACAGCTCTGATCGAGATGGCAGCCGTCAGCGGCTTGCCTTTGGTTCCCGAAGACAAAAGGAATCCGATGCTGACGACTACTTACGGGACGGGAGAACTGATTCTCGACGCCCTCGAACAAGGTTGCCGCCATTTTATCGTGGGCATAGGCGGCAGTGCCACCAACGATGCAGGGTTAGGTATGCTGCAAGCCTTAGGGTTCCGTTTCCTGGACAAGCGGGGAAATCTGTTGGGGACAGGAGGCAGGATCATGTCGCAGGTAGCCTCCATCGATACATCTGCCGTACATCCGGCTTTAAAGGAGGCCCGCTTCACGATTGCCTGCGATGTACGCAATCCCTTCTGCGGGTCTGACGGGGCGGCTTACGTCTTCGCTTCGCAAAAGGGAGCCGATGCCAAGATGGTCAAAGAACTGGATACCGGTATGCAGGCACTTTCACGGGTTATCCTGTCGACTACTGGCAAAGACATTTCGGATATCCCCGGAGCCGGGGCAGCCGGAGGAATGGGCGGAGGTTTCCTTGCGTTCCTGAATGCCGAGTTGAAACCGGGTATCCGCCTGATGCTCGACGTGCTGGACTTCGGTAAGAGAATAACGGGAGCCGACCTGATCTTTACCGGTGAAGGACGGGCTGATCGGCAAACAGTGATGGGGAAAGTGCCTTCCGGTATCTTGGAAGAGGCCCGGAAACAAAATATTCCCGTCATAGTACTTGCAGGAAGCATAGAAGATGCAGCTCAAATGAACCGGGCCGGCTTCCAGGGAATATTCTCGATCACACCCGGTCCAGTCACAATGGAGAAAGCGATGGAACCGGAATTTGCGAGAGAAAATATCCGCAGGCTGGTGACTCAGATTTGTTCGGTAATCCACCCGTTCGCCACGCGCTAAAACAAGAAAAATATGTACACGGAATATCAACCTTGCGGACTATTGTCGGCCTACATTGATAAATATTGGGTATTCAAAGGAAAAACCGAACTCGGCACGTACTTCAAAATATTGCCGGACGGTTGCTGCGACTTTATCTTTTCCATTGGAGACACTGCACAATGTGTCGGCACGAACCAGCCGGTCATGCAACCCTATCGTTGCTTCTTCGTCGGTCCGATGACTACTTTCTCGGAATTGGTCACGAACACGCCGAGCGTTCACATGCTGGGAGTCCGTTTCCATCCTTGCGGGTTAACCGCTTTCTGCAAACCGCCTCTCTCTGAATTTACGAACCAGAGGATAAGCTGCAACGACTTGACGCTTCTCTTTACAGACTCGTTTGCCGAATCATTATGTGAAGCACAGACTTTACAGCAGCAGATTTGCCTGATCGAACGGTTCCTTATCCACCGCCTGAAAGACAACTATGAGATTGATCCTCAGATCCCGTTCGCCGTGCAGCAGATTAATCGCTCGAAAGGGCGTCTCCCGATCCTGCAATTGATGGATGAAATCTGCATTTGCCAACGTCATTTCGAACGCAAATTCAAAGCATATACCGGCTATACTCCAAAAGAATACAGCTGGATCATGAAATTCAGAAACACCATCGACCTGCTGAAAAATTGCATACCGGACAACCTGCTTACGATTGCCGTTGAAGCGGGCTATTACGACCTCTCCCACTTCAATAAGGAAATCCGGCAGTTATCCGGCAATACACCGGCTTCTTTCCTCTCGATCCCTATCCCCGAAGATGTCTTGCTGACTTACCTGGAATGAAAAAGTCGTTTTTTTACAATAGAGCAGGGCAGTTCCACCCCTACATTTGCACGTAACTAATAAAACATTGAAATATGAAACTTATGAAAGAAAAAGCAGAACAGTTATTGCAACGTTGCGAGGTTGTGGTTATTACTTCCGTCAACGAAGAAGGGTATCCCCGCCCTGTCCCCATGAGCAAAATCAAATCGGAAGGATATTCCGTGGTCTGGATGGCAACCGGCAACGACTCTCTGAAAACGAAAGATTTCCGTCTGAATCCCAAAGCAGGCTTAGCGAAAATGGCAATAGCGTGGCATTAACCGGAGAGGTAGAGGTAATTACCGATGCTGAAATAAAAAAGGAGCTCTGGCAGGAATGGTTTATCGCACACTTCCCGTTAGGACCGGCTGATCCGAATTATGTCCTGCTCAAATTCAAAGGACAAAAGGCTACGATCTGGATCGATGGGGTATTTATTCACGAATAGCCAGATTCAGATTAGAAATTCTTCTTCTCATCGATAATATATTCCGGACGTGCTTTGATCTCGTCAAACAAGATGCCGATATATTGCCCTAACACACCGACTGTCAGCAATTGAACGCCGCCAAAGAAAATAACGGAGGTCATGATGGAAGTCCAACCTGTTTCAGCATTGCTGAAGCCGTATATCTTGCCTAAAGTAAACCAGACGGCCAGCACGATGCCGACCAATACGGCGATAAAGCCCAAGCTTGTCGCCAGGCGCAACGGTTTCTTGGAGAAATAAAGCATAGCGGTGGTGGCAAACTTCCACATTTTGCTGAACGGGTATTTCGTTTCTCCGGCAATACGTGCCTCTCGTTCATAATAGAAAGGAACCTGCTTGAAGCCTACCCAGCTGATCAGTCCGCGAATATATTTTCCACGCTCCTGAAAACGGTCGAACTGATCCATCACCTTGCGGTCTATCAAGCGGAAATCGCCTGTATCTAACGGGAAATTCACATCACTCATGTAGTTCAGCATACGGTAAAAAGCCTTCGCCGTCACTTTCTTGAAAAGCCCTTCCCCTTCGCGGGACTTGCGGACGCAATAAACCACGTTCGCCTGCTCCTTTTCCTGCAATTCGAGAATGGATGGGATAAGTTCGGGAGGGTCCTGCATATCGGCATCCAGAATGACAGCCAAGTCGGCATCGCAATTGTTGATACCTGCCGTGACAGCCGGCTGATGTCCGAAGTTACGGGAGAAATGGATCACCTTCACCTGCGGATCGGAAGCCGCGATCTCGTCCAGCATCAGACGCGTCCGGTCTCTACTGCCGTCGTTGATATAGATAATTTCCGTTAAAACAGGGAGCTTATGCAACGCCTCCCGTGTACGCCGGTATGATTCGGCAATGACCAACTCCTCGTTATAACAAGGGACTATGACCGCAAGTTTCTTCATCTGCATTTAAGCTTTAAACGTATAAAACTTATTCATGATAAAATTAATCACCGTGTAAAAAGCCATTGCTATCAATTGGTTATAATATGGGTCGATCGACAGGTATGGATTCAGGACATACACTAAAAGCCCCAATTGCAACAGATAACACACTCCGAACACGACACCGAAACGGACGGCACTGCCGATCCATCCAGCCGAACTTCGGAATGTCCATTGCTTATTCCATATAAAACTATTCAATACGCCTGCTACATAACCGACCATATTCGAAACAACATCCGAACATCCGAACAACTTCATCATGATCCAGATGACAACGGCGGTTATCACCGTATTACTCACTCCCACTATACCATATTTAATGGCTTGCTTGACTGTTTCCTCCATTCTTTTTTATAATCTCTTCCACTTCCTCGGCCGACAACTCCTTCACATTCGTGATCGTGAAGACCTGCGAAAGAAAGTTTCCATACTGGTTACATTCGTTGATCACCTTGTCCAGCGCCTGCTTGATATCTGCCCGGACAGGGATCAGGAAAACCAGCTCCATATATTTTTCACCTATTGTCAACCGCTCGATTTCGCAACCCGCCTTTTCCAAGGAATAGGGGAATTCACGTTCAATCACTTTCTTCTGATACTCCAAGAACGGTTTCAGCTCATTCGCCAGGATCAGCACATAAAAACGCAACTTCTCCCCTTTTCCTCCCAAACCGGTAGAGATATAAATCTGCTTCTCGTCCGACAGTTCGGATTCCAGAGCGATACGGCTTTCCATCAAAGCCATATATGCCCAGTCTGCCACATCCGGATCCGGAGCCTGGGCATATTCTTCCAATATCCTGTATGCTTTTACCTGTCGTGAGGTCGCGAGCATAGACAATACATACTTCTTATGTTCCACAGTCGATTCGGGATCATCCAGACTATTTAAAATATTCCATCTGCCGTTCTACGGGTACACGCTGTTCTAATATATGGAAATGTCCGTCAATCTTACTAAAAGAGTCCCGGAACTTCTTGAAAATATCATTATCCTCTTTCATAAAGCCTGCTTTTTAGTTTTGTACATATCCAATAAACAAGAAACTAAGACAAATGTAAGGCTTTTTCGCGATAAATAACTTATAGCTGAGATAAAACGCACCAAAATTATTGCAACTTCCCCAGAACCGTTCTTGTTTTAGACTCCGACTCACGCCCCTGCATAAATAAGGAAGCCCAGGCCAATCACAAACAGGACGAACATTCCGGCATTCAGAAAATCCGAAGAACGTGGAGCTCTTCTGAATTCATGCCATATCAGAATCCCCCAAAGTGCGGATACAAGCGTCGCCCCCTGCCCCAAACCGTACGAAATGGCAGCTCCGGCCTTTTCAGAAGCGATCATACTAAAAGACTGCCCGATACACCAGATAACGCCTCCTAATATACCCACCAAGTGTGTCTTGGTATTCCCCTTGAAATAACCGGAGATAGAAACTGGTTCACCTTCCACCGGACGTTTCATAGCGATCGTATTAAACAGGAAATTACTAACAAACACGCCTAAAGAGAAGATAAACACAGCGGTATAAGGTGTCAGCTTGCCCAATGCGGGCTCTGCAAAATTATCCAGATCCATCGAAGCCGCAACAAAACGGTAGAAGAAAGCCATGATCACGCCTGCTGCGACAGAAATAAAAAGACCTTTTCCCGACACTTTTTTCGAACCGACCAATGCTTTCTTATAGGCCAGACCGTTCAGCAGGATAGCAACTGCGATCAGAGCTACGCCAATAAAGATATACAAAGGTTCTCCTTTAGCCGCTCCGAAATAATTGACTAATACGCCTAATACCAACGCCAGCCCGATTCCGACCGGAAAAGCTACCGACAGGCCGCAAATTGCAATAGCTGCCGATAATAGGATATTGGCTGCATTAAAAATAATGCCCCCCAGGAAAGCGCTCCCTAACGATCTCATATCAGCTTGTGGCAAATTAAGCAGAAACCCCTGCCCCTCAGAGCCAAAGCTGCCCAACGTAAAAGCGGAAAAAGCGGAAAAGAGCAACACTCCAATCACATAATCCCAATAAAAGAACTCATACCGCCAAGTCTTCGAG
>OOCD01002178.1_pt1 | contig 10836 bp, 14 predicted proteins | sample 1671791 | NCBI WGS metagenome assembly OOCD01 (sample SAMN06348193, study PRJEB24527) | human gut metagenome | biome: human gut; feature: ankylosing spondylitis patient; material: feces | host: Homo sapiens | place: China | collected 2015-10
GATATACTTTTATCGGTTGGTATACAGAAAAAGAGGGTGGTAGTCAGATTTACAACAATAAAGGTAAATGTACAAATGATGGTACCTATTGGAAGAATGGCAACTGGCATTATGTAGGTAATGCAACAGTATATGCACATTGGAAAGCTAATACTTATACAGTAAAATATGTTCCTAATGGTGGTACTGGTACAATGCCTACAGATACAGCAACATATGATTCAAACTATACTACCAGAGAAAACGGCTTTACCAGAGAGGGGTATAAATTTGTAGGATGGAATGAAAAATATGATGGTACCGGAACGGACTGGACAGCTAGGATCGGTAAACCATGGAAATGGACTTATACAAATGATGTAACACTATATGCGCAGTGGAAAGGTGTTACAGCAAAAATCTGTTATCATAGTGAAGATGAAAAGCACAATATTACTAAAACATATCAAGTTGGGGCAGGTCAGAAATTTGAAACTGCAACTGACTGGTGGAAGAAACAGAAGTTTACAAGTGCTTATGAACCGGGCAATAGTATATTCGCAGGATGGACCACAAAGAAAGGTTCAACCGATGATATGTATAGTGAAAATGCTGCTGTACCAAATAAACTTATCACAGATAATGTAAATTCTACGATTGATTTATATTCAATATGGGATAAGCCGACTGTCACAATTACACCAACAAGTAATAATGTTTCTTTTAACTGTAACAATAAGACTTGGTATAAAGATACAATAGAATTTAAGCTTACAGGAACAGATAAGAGATATAATGTTATCGGATTTGATTTTGTCCTTAATGGAAATAAGTCTGGAAACTGGAGAACAACAAATAACGGAAAATCTCTTACTCACACGTTCTCTACATCAGAATTTTATACAGGTGGTCTTAGAACAGTTATAAGCAAAGGCAATCCATTTACTGTAAAAGTATGGAGTGAGTCAAGTACAGCTACAAGTGGAACACCTATGGGTTCAAGTGATGCACTTTCTACTCAGTACTGGATAGACTTTACGGCTCCGGATCTTACTTATTCGGTAGATTCAAGTCATAACATAAAAGCAACTGCGACTGATGGAGAGTCAGGAGTTGATACTATTGATTTACAAAGCTACAGGGATGGTCAATGGGTAAGTGTTAAGAAAGTAACTGCATCAAGCAGTCAGTACGGTCAATTTGTTAATACATTCAATTTGAATCAGTCTGATTATAAGTACAGATACAGAATTACAGCTACAGATCATCTTGGCAATAGCAAGACTTCAAATGAATTCTATGTAGTGCCATTGACACTTAGCACATCACTTTCTAAATTGAATGGAGATGCAGTTTATAATGGACAGACTCTTGAATTTATTGCAGGTGGTGACTTAAATGCTACAGTAAATGTAAATATTACTGGATATGCTGAAAAAGTTAAATATGAGTTTGCAAATGAGCTTGGACAGGTTACTGATACCCACGTAGTATCATATGATGCGAGCGGAAATACAACAGAAACAAAGCAATTCCTTATTCCGTGGGAAATTGAGCATAATAAGAACTATTATGTAAAAGTAACAGCTTACAGAGGTAGTGAATCTGCAAGTACTGTGGAATATGTAAAACTGTCTGATATTGACTTTAGCAAATTCAGAAGTAATATCCTATACCAATCAGGTCAGCATGACTAAAATAAAAACAGCTCCTTCGGGAGCTGTTTTTGTATGCTTTATATGTGGTTTTAAATAGGTATATATTTTATATTGTAACTAACTATCTTCCTCTGTGTCTTCTTGGCTGCTGATCATATTCAACATTATTGGTATTCTCAGGAGCATCTTTAATGTCTCTGTGAATACTTGCATCTGATGCAATAGAGATTTCCCTTGTTTGGGCATCATATTTATATACTTGATTTGAAAGTCGTTCTTCCTCTCTGACAGCATCCTGATTTACTTCATAAACCATATCAGCTACTTTATCAGGAGTACCGAGATTTGTTGAAACAGCTATCATTTCCTGAGTGCTTGATGGTATCAGATACAGATCTGTACCAGTAATTTCAGCAATTTTATCAAGTGAATCCTTGTATAAGATATTGACAGCACCTAATGAAGCTTTATCATTGGTAATGATATACATCTGTTCATCCGGTGGCATCTGCTCAAGTGAAGCTGCCATAAGTTCAGGAACATAATTCTTGATAATATCTATCATAGGTATAACCTTAGTAGGCAGGATGTTTCTTGTATTTATCATCGCAAGATCATGCAGCTCCCTTTCAGATACTCCCATAATATCAGCAATTTTGTTATTGATATTAATTGTTGCATAGCCACCGTTTGATAAATCACTTAAGTATAATTTATAAATTACTGATAAATCCTGAAATTCTCTTGATGGCATATCACTGAGCATTTCGCTGTTAGCATCTGTATTTACTAATGAAAAGATTACCTTGCTTTTGGCATTGTCTCCACAGATTAAATCAAGAGGATTGCACTCTAAAGTTTCAACACCGTTGTCGAGAAGTTTCTGCTTAGAATCCATTAAGATACTAGCGGTATTTTTTATTATATCATCCACTCTTTCTGTTGCCTGGTATGTATCATACATAGTATTCAGATAGACAGTAGGCAATATGCTTGCTGCTGGATTGTTGGGAATAAGGCACATTCCATCATATATTTTTCCATTAGATTTCATTACAGGATGGATGTTGACCTGATAATTGTCCCGGTCCGGGATATAATCCATAATGCTTTCTTCAACAATCTTTTTAAATGAATCATAATCAAGCATTAGTCTTCACCTTCTTCCTTCATAGCCTGCATCTTTTGTGCATATGCACAAAATCTCTGTGTGGAATCTTCATTTGATGATACATTAAGAGTAGCATCAATAACGGAATCCCCCTTCTGAAGCATTACTTCAATTTTTTCTGACATATATATTCCTCCTTAATTTTGATTATGTATTTATCATATAATTTTTAGAAACAATATTTGTTTCATAAACGTGAGATAGTTAAATTTTTTACGAATAAAAAGAAAAATTTCTCTTTTTTGTCTTAATTGTAGGTATTTATTTTCAATAACTTCATTTATCGGCAATTATGAAGTGATACTATGATTTACATAGGATAAATATATAGGAAAGGTATGGTGGATTTATGGAAAATATAATTGAAGTAAACGGCATGGATGAAGTTGTGAAAATGATCAATGATTCAGATCCGGCACAGGAATTTATTATTAATGTAGATTGCTTTGAGAAAGATGAGGACAAATAACTAATGGAAGAAGAGAATAAGTTAGATGTTGTATCTATCAGATTAACAAAAGACAGACAGCTCATGAGTAATGAAAAAATGGATAGACCATTAGTTGCGGTAGAAACTGTTGGACGATACCTTGCAGATATGGACAGGGAAGTTGTATGTGTTATTAATTGTGATTCAAGTTTAAAACCTATAAACTGTAGCTTTGTCAGTATGGGAGCACTTAATTACTCGTGTGCAGTGCCGAGGGAAATATTTAAGTCAAGCATACTTTCAAATGCAAATGGTATTGTATTAGTCCATAATCATCCCTCGAATGACCTTACACCTAGTAAGGAGGATGCTGCAACAACTTATATGATGCTTGAAAGCTGTGAGATACTGGGAATGACATTTCTCGATCATATTATTGTGGGAACAGATAATGAAAGATATTTCAGTTTCAGGGAAAAAGGCATAATAGAAGATATTCATCCTGTAATGGAGAATGATATCAATAATATAAAATTTTCAATAGATGAAGCAGCTCAACAATATCTGGAACAGAATAATATGCGAATGAGAAGAAAAGGCAGATGATGGGATGTTTGTTTTAAAGGGAGTAGAAATACTCTCTTTTTTATTGGTTCTATAAATATAAGTCAATAATATTGCCGTTAATTTGTCAAAACTATTGACATTATAATCTATAAGTGATATTATACAAATATGGAAAAAATAATAAAATTAAGATACAAAAAAGAAACAACTAAACTGTACTTATGAATTATTATATAAAAGTCATAAGGGTAAATTACTATCCTAAAGCGAAAGCTAAAAAAATCTGGAACCATGTAAAGGGCAGAGTGTATATTCTGCAGATAGCATGAAAGTACAGATTTGACCTTTTGTAACCTTAATAGATTACGAGGTAGTAAAACAAAATCCATATTTATTGTGTTGTAAATGTGAGGTAGGATATGGCAGAAAATAAAATAATGTCTGTGGTAACTTTGCCACTTAAAACTGAAAAATGGCAGGAAGATATATTACAGAAAAGGTTTGAACTATGCAGGAAAATCTACAATAATATGCTTCATTATGAGATGAAACAGCTCAATAAAGTATTGCATGATAAAAGATACATAGATTCAAAGAAAATTATTACTGAAACTTACAAAATTGCCGATGATAAGGAAAAACGTGCCAGAAAACGAACTGAGGAATATAAGCAGGCAGTAAAAATTTCAAATGAAGTTTTAAAAGAATATGGTTTGACTGAATATGGCTTTAAAAATGAAGTGTTAAAACAGAGAGCAGTTTATAAAACCAATATATCGTCTACAGTTGCATATTTGTCTGTTGCTTCACCATTATGGGCGGCAATGGATAAATATTTGTTTGGCAATGGAAAAACGCTTCATTATAAAAAGTATAATACATTAAACTCTATGGCATCTGATGGCAAGAGTGGAATTAGAATGGTTGACAAAGATGGAAAAGCTATTTTCAGCCGAGAATCGGCTATGCCAATATGGATCAATATGAGTGTACCTAAAGGAAAAACTCTTATAATGCCTGTGATTATAGACAAAAAAGATTTATATAAAATTGAAATGATGTCACGAAAACTTAAAGTCATACGTATTACAAGAAAATTATGTGGAGCAAAATATAAATATTATGCACAGTTTACGGTAGAGGGTAGACCTGCCATTAGATATGATAAGGATGGCAATATAAAAAATCCTGTAGGCAATGGAAAGGTTGGCATATACATTGATACAACATCTATTACTCTTGCGTTAGAGAATGGCGATAATAAAACAATATCATTGCAACACGATAATACATCAAACGAAAAGATAGCAGAGCTTCAAAGGTATATGGATAACTCACGTAGGGCAACGAATCCGGATAATTATAATGCAGATGGAACTGTTAAAAAGGGCATTACTATTGATGGTAAAAAAAGTAAGCTTCGTTGGAATTATTCCAATGGCTACAATCGTGCCAGACTCGAGCTTAAAAATCTGTATCGTGTGGATGCAGAAAACAGAAAACTTGAGAAACAGATATTGGCAAACAAAATTTTATCATATGGAGACAATTTTGCTATAAATGATTATCCATTTCAGTATGCTGCAATGCGCAAGAAGATGTTTAATGAAAATACTTTACAGGATGAAAAACACAAAAAAGCAGGAGATAAGATTGGAAATAATGCACCTGCAACTCTTGTTGTTTTATTAGATAGTAAGCTTAAGGCAAAAGTTGGTGCAGGAGTAACCAAAGTTCAGCTCAAAGATATTGATTATTCAATGGAAAATTACAGGGAGCGTTACGCACAGAAAATTTTGGAATATTTGCAATAATAAATAAGCAGGGTGAATTACCATCCGAAAGTGAAAACTAAACTAAATCTGGAACCATGTAAAGGGCAGAGTATATATTCTGTAGATAGCATGAAAGTACAGATTTGACCTTTTACAACATTATAGGTTTACAAGGTAGTAAAACCTCAAGCAAATGCTCGAAAAAGATGAGGTACTTTTACAACATTATAGGTTTACAAGGTAGTAAAACTCCAGATGGAACTGTAAACGCTGAGGGTAACTTTTACAACATTATAGGTTTACAAGGTAGTAAAACATACGAACACTATACATTATCAGCAACTAATAAAGAAAGAAAAAAGGAGACATAATAAATTATGCTATATGATGAAAATATTACGATAAAACAAATAGTCTATTTGTTAATAAGTTGCGGATTTCAAAAGTGTGAACTCTGGACAGAAAAGGCATACATAAATGCAAATCATCATACAAAGCGATTTCGTTCACATAGAATAGCGTCTAAGAAAATGAATTTATTGCACGAAGCAGGAATGGATTATAAGGATGCACAAAAATTAGTTATAATGGAAGGAAAGCAAAAAGTTAATAAAACAAATTCCTCATTACTGGGGAAACCATTATGGATAGGTACTATACAGGAATTATCCAATAAACAAAGTCTATGGAATAAATCTGTGTGCGATTGCTGTATAAAAGGATTGTTTAGAAAGAAAATCCAAATAATTATAAAGGACGGCAATATAGATACCTAGACAAAAGAACTGAAATAGTTTTTCGGATGTATATGGATGCTATGAAGCAGAATCCGGAGCAAATAATAAGAGAGAGGTAGATGAGCTTACATGTTTTGGAAAAAAGGAGAAAAAAACTTCAACACTAGAAAAAATGCGATTATTATCGGTTCGGCTGGTAGCGGTAAATGTCATCATCCGTGGGATGATTTGAAGCCATGCCCTTGCGGATGCAAGGAAAGACCTTTATTGATGTATGAAAAGGATAAATTATATTATTGTGGTGGATCAACGGAAAATGTATTTGCTATTTGCAGTATATGTGGAAGACATACTGAGAAATCAGATATGGTAACAACAATAAACAACTGGAACAATGACAAAACAAAAAAAGATGCTAAGAGGGATGTATTTGTCGTAAAATATAAAGAGCGTTCCACGGGTAGAGTATTTGAAATCAATCCCAAAATAAACAACTCGTTTTATGATAGGCTTTGTCGGAATGCTTTTCAGACAGGTGAATATATCTTAATAAGCGGTGAATTGCCTGAAAAATGGAAATAAAAATGTCAGGTATGATAGTTATTTGCATAAATTCAGTGTTTTTGGCAAGCTCCACAGCGTTCTTGTGGGCTTGCCCTATGCCTGCTTTTAAAGATACTGCTTTAGTGACTGCAATATCTCTGTCAGCTCCTTTTGATTTTCCGTTATCAGATTATACGAATAATAGCTGCTGTCATTCAATGCGTGTGCTATCTGATTGAGATTATTACCTACTCGCTTTAACTCCGGTATAAGTTCCTTAATTCCGTCTGTGTTGGCAATATTCGACTGTGTAAGTGCTTCGATGATATACTGCTGTTGGTTCTTTCCAGACTGTTTTACTTTTTCTTTTATTTGTGACAGTTCTTCCTCTGACACTCTTATGACTATCTGCTTTGGTCGTGTCCTATTCATTGATAAAGTCCTCTCTTTCCTTTACCCACTTCTTAATGAGTTCGATTTCCTCGTCCATGTTCGGCTCTTTCTCTGGCTTCCAGTCCTCTCTCATGTCTTTCAGTTCTTCCAGTGCTTCTTCTAAGTCTGCCTTATAGCTTTCTAAATCTTCTTTTTCGCTTGCTATATATTCATCAACACTATTGTAACAAGGCACACACTCATAGCTTGTTCTATCATCATTGTACTTGTGGTATACAATGTATTTCCATTCATCACTCGGCTCGGCTATGTTCTGTTTAGTGATTTCAATGCTGGATTTTATTGACTCTACGTTTTTCAACATATCCAGATAATGCTCTGGTTCATAACCCGAATTTAATAAGTGATTCAGAAGTGTAGGCTCTGGGAACATTCCGAACCAACAACGCTCGAACCATTGGTCGGCATAATCTCTTTCATCACTTCCGTTGGAGTAAGTACCGCCAACCAAATCTCCGACAAAATTCTCTATCAGCTCTCCGATTGTTAAACCATGCTCCCCACACTTTCTCGCCAATCGGTCACAATCTGCATCCGACAATTTTAATGTGATTTTTCTCTCTCTGATTGTCTCAATTTCTTTCTTTTGTTCTTCGCCACAACTCATGCTTTTACCTCTCTTTATCTCTATCACTTTAAAACTTGCAATATATTCTCTACACATAATATAACATAGTGATAGCCACTTGTCAAGCGGATATATACGTGCGCACCGGAAAATATCAAAGGCAGATGATGAGATGTTTGTTTTAAAGGGAGTAGAAATGCTCTCTTTTTTATTGGTTCTATAAATATAAGTTAATGATATTGCCTTTATATTGTCAAAATCATTGACATTACAATCTATAAGTGATATTATACAAATATGGAAAAAATAATAAAATTAAGATGCAAAAAAGAAACAACTAAACCGTACTTATGAATTATTATATAAAAGTCATAAGGGTGAATTACCATCCGAAAGTGAAAACTAAACTAAATCTGGAACCATGTAAAGGGCAGAGTATATATTCTGTAGATAGCATGAAAGTACAGATTTGACCTTTTGCAACCTTATAGGTTTAAAAGGTAGTAAAACACGTGGCAACCAAGGAACTTGTTAGGAGACTTTTGCAACCTTATAGGTTTACAAGGTAGTAAAACAAATTGACACAAAAACACGGGCTGACTACTTTTGTATCTTACAGATTTATCATTTATATAAAAATAATTTCTGCCGCTGTAGATTACTGCTGTAGAATATGAGAGAAGTTTTACAGTATGCGATGTATTGTATTGTTTTCTTATGTTTATGTATTTCTATTTGGTTGTATTTGGAAATTTGATTTTTTAAGGGAGGATGAATTAATATGATATTAAATAAATGCCCTATATGTGGTTCCGAATTGGAATATAATCTTTTATATCAGTTTACAAAGCCATTTAAAATTTTAAAAAGTGGAAAACTATCAATTAGACCAAAGCGAGGAAAGGTTGATATATGCCCTATGGAATGCGGTTTTATATCTTGCACAAATACAAACTGTGGGTTTCACACCAACTGTGATCTGGAAGTTGAAGAAAATTTTCGATGTAAGATATTCCTCGATGATGATAATAATTATAATATAGAATTTGATGATAACGTTCCTGGACAAATGAGTATAGAAACACTTGAAAATGGCAAGTATATGCCAGAACATAGTTGAATCCGGTTTTGACAAATAATGATGAAAGAAACGAGCAGATAAGGAGAAAGGTAATTGTTAAAAAAATAATTGTAAATAACTATATGCGACTACTGAAAAGTATACTATTTGATAGTATACTTTTATTCATAAAATTCAACTACTAAAATGTATATAAAACATACTTTTAAAAGTTTCATAACTTTGTTATACTTTTTGGTAGTTGACACAAACAAAAATTTAGTAGACTAAATATGTGTTTCATAGGAAGATTGGAGGTATTGCATGTATTGTGTGGTGTTAAATAAAATCAAAGACATCTATGTACTTCGGCATATAATTTATGATGTTGATAAGAATGATTCACTAAACATTATAAAAGAAAAATATTATGCTGATTATAACAAAACATCAACAGATGAATTTCACCTATGTCAAACAAAAACAGAAATATCAGATATTTTATCAGCATTGAAAATCAGCCATTGAAACAAAAATTTTGCGGAAGCAGATGAAAGTATCAATAAAAAATATGAATTAAAGTTTATCAGATGACTTTATGGCAATATGCAGATAGAGTTAATTGTATTGATATTTTAATGCATCAACACTTATCTGAAGATTTAACGGAGGAAGAACAATGGAAGGAACAGAGAAAGAATGGGAAACACTTTTACATCATCTACTTAGTAATGGATATGATCCAGATGAATATTTAAACACAATGGACAATATTCAAACTGCTATTGCAGACAAGAAATATCTAGAGGAACATCCGGAAGAAGCTGACAAGGAAGAACTTAGTTATATTGATGATGATATAGAAGTTTGGGAAGAAGAACTGAACGACATGAGAGAGGACTGGAAACCAGAGAAAGAGCCGAACATGGACGAGGAAATCGAGCTATTAAAAAAATGGGTAAAGGAAAGATAAAAATGAATATAGAATCAGGTACACTTTTCCGAAAGGGAGATAATATATTAATATTTATTAGAAGGATGTGAAATGAATGGGATATTACTATGGCTACAATCGTGTATCATCAAAAGAGCAGCATGAGGATCGGGGAAATGCTAACATTGAGAATTTTTGCAAAAGCCATAACTATAAACTTGAAAGAATATATGTTGACAAGCAGACAGGCAAAAATTTTGACCGAGCCAGATATAGAGTTTTGAAAGAAGATGTGTTGAGGACTGGAGATACATTAATAGTTGCAGAGTATGACAGGTTAGGGAGAGCGGACGAAACCAAAACCGAATTAGAGTATTATAAGGAAAATAGTATCAGAGTCATATTTCTGGATATTCCTACTACTCAAATGGATTTTTCGGCAATAGAGGATAACATGGCAAAAATGATATTCAACTGTATAAATGATATGCTCATATCATTTTATGACTGCCTTGCCAGATCAGAACTGGAACGTAAGAAAAAACGTCAACGAGAAGGTTATGAAGCTCTGAAAAAACGTGGGGAATGGGATAAATTAGGCAGACCACGGAAGATGTCAAAAGAACAGTTTGCCCTTGAGTACCAGAGAGTGCTAAATGGAGAATTAAGAACAACTGAGTTGATGAAACAGCTCTGTTTGACGGAAAATACATATTATAGATATGTACGAGAATACAAAGGTAGCCTTTCAGAAAAGGAAAATATGATTTGTGATTGAAAATCTAATAATTTTATGATATATTTTTAGGTATACAAATTGCTATTACAATAGTATATGTTCCATAAATAGCGTTATGCTCTTACCTGGCATTGCGCTATTTTTATTTTGCGGATTTTTGCGGATAAAAATATATTAAATATAGGAATTTAAGATCGGAAGAGCACACGTCTGAACTCCAGT
>OOCD01002204.1_pt1 | contig 10738 bp, 9 predicted proteins | sample 1671791 | NCBI WGS metagenome assembly OOCD01 (sample SAMN06348193, study PRJEB24527) | human gut metagenome | biome: human gut; feature: ankylosing spondylitis patient; material: feces | host: Homo sapiens | place: China | collected 2015-10
GAGATCTACACTCTTTCCCTACACGACGCTCTTCCGATCTAACAATTAAAAGACTCCTCATGCGCACCCGGGAGATTTTTGATATGACGGTCAACGCCGGGTACCTCACCTCAAACCCTTTATCCAAAATAACTAAAGTGTTTCCAGTCCCGGCGGTCACCCACATGCCGGCCGTAGATTGGAAAGAATTACCGATCGTCCTCTCGCAGCTGGAGAAGCTCGCTCCTCAAAAATATAGGGTGCTGTTCTATTTTTCGCTGGCCACCCTGCTCCGCCCTAAAGAAGTCATCTCCATCAGGACAGAATGGATTACCGACGAGGCAATCACAATTCCGGCCGAAAAAATGAAAATGAAGCGAACTCATAGGGTTCCAATGACGCCCTACCTCGCTTCCCTGATTGAGGAGGCTAAAAATATGCGGAAAAACAAGCGCAGCCCTTACCTTTTCCCTGCTTCTTATGCTAACAAACCCATCAGCAGTCAGGCCCTAGCCAAGTGGATGCATGAGCAAAAAGAGTTTTCAAACAAGCTCGTTCCGCACGGCCTTCGCACGATCGGACGTTCATGGTTTGCAGACCACGAAATACCGTTTGAGGTTGCCGAAGCCTGCCTCGCTCATGTTGTCGGATCGCAAGTTGTACGTGCCTACCAGCGCGGGGATTATTTCGCAGCACGCCAAAAATTATTGCCAAAATGGCACGAGTACATTCAACACTGTGCTCAATGTGCCAAGGTTTTAAACAGCACTTCAGACAACTCGGGAGCTGAGACAACTTAATTTATAAGTTGTGCCTTGTGCCTGGCACTGAATAAACGTGGGCTCCAAATCGACAAAATTTGGAGCTTGCAAGACAAAAATCTCTGTCCCGAATATCTGGAGCAATGGCAGTGGTTACAACGATCAATTTGACTTGCAACAGTTCGGCTTTTACGGTTTGAATGGAGCTATGTACGCTTCAAGACAAGGGCCTCGAAAGTTTGACCGCGAACAATATGCAAGTGATTCACCCGGCGTTTTAGGCTGGACTTTTGACGCCTCTCGAAATTCTGCGCTTTACGGTGCTTCTGAAACAAACCAGCCTAAATCCGTGCGCTCCTTATGCCTCATACGCGCGTACGAGATATAAACCATAAAGGCCAGCGGGCTGAACGGTACTTGAGCCTCCGTAAATGGCGTTCGCTCCGGAAAGATCAAAAAATGCATGGTTGTCACCTTGATAATTTTGTGCAACCGTCACGTTAATTTTGTTTGTTCCTGGATCGACCTTGAAAACGCCCGTAGATTCAGGAGAAAAAATTCCGTACTGTCCGTCGATAACTCGCAAAATGCCTGAGCTATTCGGAACTACCGAATATCCCGGGGACGCTTCCCGGAAATCAGCTCGGCACAGTCGGTTCTGCTTATATCCCCGGTTGGCAAGGCGCTATCAGAATCAAGCAGATTACAGAAGGACGATCTGTCTCGACCGTACAATCGGCAGATTACAAAGTGACGTGGGATGCTGAATTTGATGCTTCAAAGGGTAATGCAATTTATGGGGCGTCAACAACGAACCAGCCCGCCGCCTTACAGGTTTATTGCCTTATCCGTTATTGATACCGAATCAACAGGTAACCTCTAAGCGATTTAGGCTGATTTGTTTCGGAATTGCCATAAACGCCGCTGGCCCTTGAGGCATCAAAACCGAGGGTTCTAGGAGCATTTGTAGCGTTTAACTTTTCGTCTGCCGCGGCAGGATGATCGTTAAAACCATCCTTGTTAAAAAACACTCCTTCGGCTCGTTCGAGGTTGATTCGATTGGCCCAGTTTCCGAAACTGCCAACGATATTCGGAACCGAATATCTTTGGCGAATGGTCAAACACTCACGCCGCCAATGCGGGGGCAGTTGTCGTCGGGGCGTCCTATTTTAGAGACACTCAAAATCCCAACCGAATGTCTGCGTTAATGGAACCCGCGTCAGCCCATATGGGCTTTAATGCCTCCCGTATATCTTCGATTTATCAGGATAATATGTCGGAAGTTCGTGTGAACGCCTTGTTTGCAATGTGCTTAATACGCTCGAACTAAACATAGAGTGCGCATCGAGGCTGTTTGAACCGTCGAAACGGAATCTTGATAAATTGCGCTAGTCCGAGAAAGATCAAAGTTACCCACGGAATCCTGATTTCCGTCTGTCCTAAGAGGATCGAAAACGGAACGCGGATATGTCCCTGTCGTATAGAAAGGGCCAGTTAAATTTGTGAGACACATTCTTAGTGAACCAACATTATCGACTTGGAATGTGCCTTTGCTATTCGGTTCCGAATATCACAACGTCCATCCCTCACGATTTTGTTATGACAAACATTGTGGCGGATAGCTCAGGGGCGTTCATCCAAACGCATAGCAATAGGTTGTCTGGAATTCGAGTTGACGAGGCCACAGGATCGTTTCAGGGTGTTCATATTGAATTCGACTTAGGCAGAAAAAATCCTATTTATTCGAATTCAGTGACAACAGTTCGCCCTGAATCGTTTGGGTCTTACTACCTCATCCGTTATGCCGCATAGCGGATTAGATATTGCCCCAATAATGCATCAACTTGTACCGTGCTAATTGAGTCAGAATAAACAGAGCTGTTTCTAGATAAATCCATGTTGACATACGAATCTTGGGTTCCATCAGCATCCGGGGTTCCCACCATGCTTCTTGGATAAGGTTCGCTTGTATAAAAAACTCCATTAGCGAAGGCGCACATTCGCAAATGTCCAAGATTGTCCATTCTGAAAGCACCACGGCTATTCGGTAGTCCCGAATATAAAAGGCGGTTTCGCGCTTAGACCCGTTGCAGACTTTGGCCATTTATCAGGCTCGATCATACAAACCAAAGGCGCTACAGAAACCGCAGACTGCGCGCTAAACGAGGAAAGCCGTCACTCTTATCAGCAATATTCATTTGATGCTTCGGTTAGTTCTCCAATCTACCAAAATGGACTGACTGAAATCCGAGTGAACGGACTTTTCGGCATGATGCTAATACGCTCTCACTAAAGCGAGCGCCCTAAAAGCCTCTGGCCTCACCGTCGTAACGGAATCTGAATACAAAGTATTTGCTAAATTCGCATCAAACTTCAGAACCGAGGAATTTGTCCCGCTTGTGAGAGTAAAGTTTTGAACCCAGCGGCGCATCCCTGAGAACGGGCCATCGCCACAAACCTCACCGGACGAAGGTGTTACGAAGCCGGCCAGCAAGGAATTTCCTTTTATATTCGGTAGTTCCGAATAGCAAAGGCTGGTCGTCTTGGCAATTAGGGTGCGGAGGCATATCCGAAAGCGGTTCTGCCCTCTACTATGATGGCGCGCTATCTGTCGAAAAGAACGGAACACGCCAATGCGCACCTGTTACAACGATGGTTGCCCCAGGTGACATTACAATCCGGCTGGATTTAAGCCAAGGAAACGCGATTTATTCTGATGCCGTCACAACCGTGAGACCGGAGGCGCTTAGAGCGTACTGCCTCATCCGTTATTCGTAGCGAATCAGCATTTGCACGTAAATTCCGGCGGGTTGGACGGTTGTAACCGAATCCGAATAAACATTTGAAGCACGGCTCGCAAGGAACCCTACAGTTTCCCAAGCGTAAGGTCTCTGATCCGGTGTTTTACGGACGATCTCATCCCCATAAACACCGCCATAGCTATGAAAGGCACCGTCGGGGTCAGGTTGTCCATTTTCTCGTAGGTGTGAGAAGTTGCCCGGTATATTCGGTTAGACCGAATATTCAAGGCGCATTCACAACCATCGATAGAAAAGATTATGAAACGCCACAAAATGTTTTCGCTTTAGGCTGGACATTAGACTTTAAGCTCGCGGACGGAGGAGAAATTGGGCCCCAATTCCGAGAGGAATGGATAACGTTCGATGCCCGCAGGTCTAGTACGCTTTTCGGAGCCTCAGACACAAGTCAGCCTAAATCACTTAGGGGATACTTTCTTCTCCGTTATTGATAATGAATGAGCATATAACCTCGAAGTGATGCTGGCTGGACTGTGGCCGAACCTCCGTAAATCGAATTTGAACGCGCCGCATTAATGTTAATTATTCCTCCGGCTGTTCCTGGCTCTCTAACAATAGAAAATGTCCATCGAGAGCAGGCGCTAAGAGCACCTCCGGAAGTAGTGGCAAGATCGTAGTACCCTGCAATATTTGAATAGCCGAGAATATTCGGTACTCCCGCTTCGACATAGGTTCCCACCTCACTAAGGGTGGTTGTCCCCTCCAAAAATCTGTGATGCGTATTCGGGAGGTTGAAATGCGTGGAATCGACGTTGCCGAATTTGTCTCCAATGACGTCATAAAGGTCTGAGAAATCAGTCTTAGAGACACTGGCGCCGTTGGTCAGCAAATAACCGTCAGGGATTTCGGTACCAAGGTAATAAATAACCGTGCCAATCGGAACCGCTGCCAGTGCTGCCGCTGCAATTTCTTTGCTAAGAAGTGTCTTGAGCGCTTCAATGGCTTCCGTGACATAGGTCTTTACGAAATTAAAAACGCCACTCGGAGTAACTGCTTTTGAGGAGTTTGTGCCTGCTTTAATTTCGTCAAGGGAGGCCAATTTCACAACGCCAGCCACTTGCGTTGTTGCCGGAGGATTAAAGAAGTTTGTATCTCCTTCAACTGTGATTCCGGAGGTGCCTCCACTGATAACCAAGTCAACCGAGAGAAGGCCTTGAGAGCCGGCAGCTTTTTGCAAAATTGCGCCGGTCGGCTGAGAACTGACGGCAAACAAAGTACCGTCCTCAAGGTACACACCTACTTCGTTCACCGTGTAAGCGTCAGAGCTTGTGTCACTCATGGTGACGTGAATTGTGTTGTCTCCAACGTCCCCGCCGGACAGTGCAGTGATTTCTTTGAATTTGCTCTGGAGCGCGGTTTGATCTGCAGAGGGCGTGTAATTCCCGGTTCCGAGGCCGAACTTAGTAATTTTTACGGGGAGTGTTCCGTTGTTTTCGGCATTTACGAGCGCGGCAAGTCCTGCCGACGTAATGACTACGTTAGGCATATCAAAACTCCTAAATTTTCAGTGGGTGATTAGATGCGTGCGTAAGAAACCGGTCTCATGAGCGGTGTCACGCTGATTTGAGTCGTGAGCGGCGTTAATTCAGAAGAACAACGCGCAAAAGAGGCCGAACGAATCGTTCCGGAAACCTGTAGATTTCCAAGCAGCGACTGAACGACGGTGAATGTGTAGTGGCTGCGAACTGGCTTGGCTTCGTCCAGCAACCTGAAAAAGTCTTCCTGAGCATTAGCGCTCAGACCTCCGGATATGGCTCCGATAGAGGCAACTACTTCAAACGTGTGAGGTGTGCCTTTAGGCGTCTTCTGCCACCATTCGGTGATAGAAACGGCGGAACCGAGAGATTCGAGGACTTTTTTGACCGCCGACAATGTGCCCATACGGCATTTCTGCGCCACAACGGTTTTGGCGACCTGTCGTTTTTGGCTCAAGGGCCAGTAATCACGCCAGGTCGTGAGATCAAACGAGTAGGCAATGTGATCAAGCTGCGTACTGGTCAATTTGTCAACGTTGGCCAGTACGGCGCCCAATAACAAGAAACCCGAAACTGTTTTCAGTTCCGGGTCGATTGCTTCTGCAGATTGTTTTACTTGCTGATCTGACGAGATACTGTCGGGCAACAGATCACCTAATGTGATGTCTTGTAGTGTTTTCATTTAGCCATCCTCCAGCCCCTTGAATGTCACTGTCACGGACGAGCATTGGGCGACTTGAGATTTGGTTAATGTTTTAAAAGCGGGCGTTAGGGTTGTATGAAGAATCCGGCCGGCGCCAGCATCGCGAACTCGTTTAATGAGTTCGTCTGGATTGATGTCTCTGCCGATTTTTGCCTGCTGCCATGCGACGTAATCGTTCACTGCCGCCTGGACAGCTGTCTGAATCGCAGAGAGTCTCACTGCGTCACTCTGCAGAACGTAATAGTCCACGTTGACGCTGTAGGAATACGCCGTCGGAGCTTTGGCATGAACCTCATCGGTCAGCGGTCTGATTTCCTCTCCGGACAGATAATCCTCAACTTCCTGCAGAAACGCTGTAGACGGCAGCGCGCCTCCGGTCAGGAGTGTGTATACGTTCACAACGCCCGGCGTCGGAGAATCGATCGCTACGTCGATGATGGAAGGAGAGACTGAAAAGGCATGGAAAATGTAGGCCTTCTCCGGACCTGCGACGGAAAAGCTATTCGGTTTCAAGCGCAGGCGCTCTGCATAGCTTGCATCGCTTTCAATGTCGGAGCCTCCGATTGATTCGGTCGTATTTACGGCGCTGGCCAAAAATGCCAGAGGCGCCACGATCGTGGAAATTTGTCCGGCTAAATATCCATTTCCGATGGTTCCGGCTTGCGTGCATTCTGCTTGCGCCGTCCCCTGCATTTCCCCCGGAGCGATTGTCACCAGTTCGGTCGTTTCAAATATGACGTTCCCTGCGCTCACCTGAAAACCTGCAGGTATAAAAAAAGCGCTCGAAAGCGCTTGGGTTAGTGTGAACTGAATTGTTGTAACGGCTTTATCTGCCGGCTGTCGGGCCGTATCGAGGAACACGCCTAAGGCGTCCAAATACTGTCCTTGAGCGTATGTGAGCAGATTCTGCTGCGCCCCATGGTTGAACACCTGCCGTAGCTGAATAATTTCTGAGGAAATCGTCAGCAAAAACAATCGGACCGGATCTCCGGCGCTGAGTGTTCTGCCGGCGGCAGTCTCATAACGATTGATGATGTCTGATTTGATTTTCTCCGGATCTGTCTCAATAAAATTAACATCCGGCATTCCCCAACGAGGTAATGTCTCAGGCATTTGCGCCTCCGATGCTCAATGTGATAATTGGATTCAAAAGGCCGTCCATCGCATCCTCGGCCTGTTCTCCGAATTCGATTTTGTCGATCACTACCCTGGGTTCCCATCGCTCGACAGCCTCAATAATTTCGGCTTGGATGAGCGCTTTGGCTATGTGAATCGGTTTGTCCACGTGCTCCCATTCGAGGCCGAAGTCTCGATCCAGAGGGACGGTCCCCTTTCGAGTTGCGAGAATCGTTCTGACGTTCTGCAGAACTTCCGCTGCCACGGTGCCGGGCGCAAATGAAATCGGCTGGGATAAATTAAGGACGTGCTGCATTTTCTTCACCGCATTCCGTTAATGAAATTGTTGCTTCGGCAACCTGGCAGACGCCTAGGCCCGTGTGAAAACGACGCTCTTCTGAGATTGACTCGAGAACAAACTTGCCCATGTAGCGCGGCCCCAGAAGGAGTCTCTGGGGTTTGTGCGAGTCAAGCATTCGTTTCAATAAAAACAAACCCGCCTCGGGAGGCGAGTTCAGAGAACTGTCGAAACGGATCTTGAAACTTATTTTGTCCGGCTCTTCCCCGACCCATTCAAGAACAGGTTTTCTGCCGATCACATCGTGGCGGGCGTATTTTGTTGCCAGGTCTCTATTCACGTCTTTAAACGTGTTCACGATGTTTGAAGAACAGACAAACGGGAGAGTCCCGAATAATCCGGTTACTCCGAAGGCCATTGTGCCCTCCTAATTAAATATTGGTTCCGTGAACGGTGCCGTTTGCCGTGATATTCCCGGTAACAGAGAAATTCCCTTCAACGGAACAGTTGCCCTTAATGTTCAGCGTTCCGGCGAAATTAACGGTTTGGCTCGAGATCGTAGCGCTTGAGTTGTTCAACGTCATCGTTGTGCCGCCGATGTTGAGATTTAGGGTCGGCGTCGTAATGTCAACCGAAGTCCCGCCCTTAATGGCGACCTGATTGGATCCCTCGACTTCAACTTTTTTGGAGCTCTGAGAGATTGTTTCCGGCGCCGAAATCGCAATGTTTTGACGATTCAGCGTGAAGTTTGTGCTGCCGATAACGCCCTTCAATTCGTGACTGTTTCGGTTGTAGCTGAATTCTGATCCGTCTTTGAATTTCACAGTTCGAATGTCAACTGACTGCCCGGGAACATCCACGTCTCCGGCGTAAAAACTTCCGACCGCAAAACCGGCCTCTTCTGCCTCATTAAAAAAGAGACAAAGGACGTCCTCGCCAACGTCGGGCAGCCAGAAATCTTTATCGTGCAATGTCTTTCTTTGAAGCACCGGGAGCCAGTAGCTCGTTTTGCCGCTCTCATCATCGAACGTTGCCCGGATCTTGCACTTTGCGGGATCGATGTCCGTCACCTCACCGATTTTGAGGATTGCCAAAACCGCGTCACGGTCTTCTTCATTTGCTTTAAACAACACCTTAATACTCCTTGTTGACGCGCCTCAGCCGCAGGCCCGTTGTGTATCCTGAACTGCCGCCGCTGTGGTTTGCTTCTTCGATGATGTAATTGCCGCTGAAGGCACCGGCGCCGACTACCTTAATAACGGTACCGGAGCACAAGAACGGGGTTCCGATAACGGTCATGTCTCCGGTGATTTTTCTGCTGTTGAGCTGACGGAGCTTGGCTTTGGCCAGCCGTTTTGCCTCTTCGAGCGAAGCACAGCGCTTTTTCATCTCAAAAACCTGGCCGTTTTCATCGGCTTCCGGATCTGTGTACGTGTATTCAAAAACAGCCGGGTTTGATCCCTTGCCGTTCTTGTCCACCTTCTGCAGATAAAAGTCGTATTCGATGGCTTTGGCCGCCTTCACTTTCTGCAGATTGAGGTCGTAACCGGCCGCCTGATCCTTCTTTTTAGCGGAAGGACTTCGCCACTTCACTTTGACCGCTTTATAGGTGTCGCTCTGAGAAACCTCGAAGGTGTAGCTCAGAATGTCACTGACGCCGATCTCCATAGCGCAAACGGGATCTTTTTTCTCGTAGCGTTCCTGGCCGAAAATCACAATCGTTTTATCCGTGACTTTGATCGAGAGTCCGGCATCCTCACACAAATGCTGCAGGAAGGCCATATCGCTTTGGCGAGACTGATCAATGCGCTGGTATTGAGGATTTTCGACGGAATCAAAGAAAAGCTCTAATTCGGCATCCCTGCAGATTTCTTGTGCGATTTCCTGAAGAGAATGGTTCTCCCAAGCACGGTTTTTCTGAGTTTTCCGGACAGGCTTATTGAGCGGAATAGACACGGCTCGGAGTTCGTAAACCCGAGGTGCTCCGGAGATTCTCTGATAATCAACAAAGAATGTTCCTAGGAAGGCCTCCGGCCCAGGTTCTTCCGTGGTGCCGGCGGACAAGTACATTTTGATGTTCTCACCGCCGTCAGGCTTCCAGCTCCCGGCCCACTTCCCTTCATTATCTTTGAGCGTCAGGCTGATTTCGTCTGCTTGGCCGCTCTCATGATCGGTAAATGACCATGAGAGCAGATCTTTGCAAAGGTCTTCGGACACGTCTGTTTCGTTTTTGGAAAACAGCAGCCGAAGCCTTGTTTGTCTAGGTCCCGACATTTCTGTTCTTCCTCTTCCATGGCGGCAGCATCGACTCTTCCTGAGCGGTTGTCTGTTCGACCTTCGGAACGTTGAGCTCAACCCCTGCCGGGAAAATGACATATTCCTGATAATCCGGATTCCCCCGGATTAAGTCGGACATGTACATTTCGCTCCCCAGCAGTTTCTTGGCGACAATATCCCATGTGTCGCCCTGAATCGTTTTGTACATAAGGCCTCCAATTAGGCATAAGACAAGCGGCGCTCAGAATTCAGCAGGCGCTCAAGCTCGCGCTTCAGGTCTGCCACTCCGGCTCTCAGCCCTGACTGGACGTCTTCTCTGACCGCTCCGGCACCTGTGATCTGAATCACAGGAGAGAAGTTGACAGAGATGGAAGGACCGCCGGCGCCCATCATTCCGCCAAGGCGTGAAAGCGGAAGGATCGCTTCCGGCTCCCTGCCTTCGCCGACCATTGCCAAGGACGGCCCTGTCGCGATGCCGCCGGACGCAAGCATCGGAATCTGAGGAATGTTGATCCCCATACTCTTGCCGCCTACGCCCGGAACCCAATCCGGAACCGTGAAGGACCCAAGAGAGTTCAAACCGGCAATGGCTTTGTTGGCCAGAGAAATCACAAGATTGAGCGGACCTTTGGCGAACTCCGGGAGCGCCTGAAAGCATCCGGAGAAGGAAGTTTTTGCGCCTTCCCAAGCCTTGGTCCAATCTCCGGAGAAAACTCCGGAAATAAAACTGATCAGGCCTTGGAATGTGGTCTTTATCCCGTCGATTGTGGGTTTGATCGAGCTCTCGTAGATGTTTTTCATGGTGGCTGCCAGCCCCGGAAATTTATCCTCAAAGGCCGTCCACAACTCGATCAGTTTTGCCTTTGTTTCATCCCAATTTCTGTACAGGTAAATGCCTGCCAAAATCAGACCGCCAATTGCTGTGATGGCTAATCCGATAGGATTCGTGAACATGAATTTCAATGCTCCTCCGACTGCATTAACAGCAAATTTCAGACCCGCCATCGACTTAGATGCTGCAGAAGAGGCAAAAGCCAAAGCTTTTGTTGTAAACGCAGCGGCCGCCGCGCTATTCCGATACAGAACCATTGCCTTCTGGCAAAGGAGGTAGGTCCGATAAAAAGGAGAAATCACAAGAAAAAGGCCTGAAAAAGCCATTTTCGCGGCGATAACAGAACCCTTAACCAATACGAGTGCCCCTGCAACTTTCAATGCCATAGTCACCAGTGATTGGTTCTTATTGATCCAATCTCCGGCGATCGATGCAGCCTTGACCATTGACTCAGAAAACTCCCGCAACGGCCCAAGCA
>OOCD01002207.1_pt1 | contig 10724 bp, 8 predicted proteins | sample 1671791 | NCBI WGS metagenome assembly OOCD01 (sample SAMN06348193, study PRJEB24527) | human gut metagenome | biome: human gut; feature: ankylosing spondylitis patient; material: feces | host: Homo sapiens | place: China | collected 2015-10
GTCCCACAAGGCCTGAAAGGCCCGACCATGCGATTCGGCGACATACTGCGGCTTTGCAGACAAAACCTATGGCGGCGTAAATCCCGTACGATTCTGACCGTGCTGGGCGTTATCGTCGGCTGCTGCTCGATTGTGCTCATGGTCTCTTTGGGCCAGGGCATTAACGAGCAGAACGAGAAGATGCTCAAATCGATGGGCGATCTGTCCATCGTCACCGTGTACACCAACGGTTATGCCGGTCCGATGGGCGGTGGCGGTTCGTCCGAGATGGGCGATACCAAGCTCGACGACAAGGCCGTGGAATCCTTCCGCGCGATGAGCGGCGTATCCGGCGTGACGCCGATGATGAACTTCCCTTATAACGTGACGGCCAGAGCCGGCGCGGGCGGCCGTTACCTCTACGATTACGTGCAGATCATGGGCATCGACATGACCCAGTTCGACCAGATGGGCTACAAGCTCGTCGGTGGCGAGAAGCCGGTCAAAAAGGATCAGGTGCTTGCCGGCGAATGGTTCGCCTATGGTTTCATGGACACCCTGAAGAACGGCGAACAACGCACCAGCACACGCGGCGGTCAGTATTCCTCATGCACGTTTGACCAGACCACCGGCCAGTGCGAGGAAGACCAGGACGAGGATCCGTTCTTCGATCCGCTCGCCACGCAAATCAGTCTGACCACCGGCACCAATTATCAGGGCGACCAGTACACCATGAACATGTACGGCGGCGGTGGCGGCACAGGCGGTGCGGGTGGCAACACCGCGGGTCAGTCGGAAAACGTCACCTTTGATGTGCGGGCTTCCGGCATTGTGGCGGGCGACTACAACAAAGGCTATGCCACCTCCGACGGTCTGGTCATGGATTTGCAGGCGTTGAAGGAACTGGCCGCCAAAGTCGATCCAGCCGCCGCCAAAAAAGCCACCGCCTATGATCAAGTGCTGGTCAAGGCCGCCGACCTCAAGTCCGTGCCCGAAGTCGAATCACAGATCAAAGCGTTGGGCTACGAGACCTCCTCCTATGAAGACATGCGTAAGTCGTTGGAAGAACAGTCGCGCGCGATTCAGCTGATTCTGGGCGGTATCGGTGCGGTTTCGCTGTTGGTTGCGGCCATCGGCATCGCCAACACAATGGTTATGTCCGTAACCGAGCGCACGCGCGAGATCGGCATTATGAAGGCGCTTGGCTGCTACGTTCGTGACATTCGCGTCATGTTTCTTGCGGAGGCCGGCGCGATCGGATTCTTCGGCGGATTGGTCGGCTGCGTGCTGAGCGGACTGATATCGCTGGGCATCAACGTTGTCGGCGCGTTGTATGCGGGCGGCATGAGCGGCGGCATGTCTGGCGGTATGGTCAGCGGTGCAGGCGGGGGCTCCGGCGACGGTACCGGTGGCGGAACATCTATCTGGACCATACTCTGGCAGGCGATAGTTGGTGGCGAGAATGTGACCCGGTATTCGGTGATTCCGTGGAGGCTGTTCCTGTTCGTCGTACTGTTTTCCACGCTGATCGGCTTGCTATTCGGCTTCGGCCCGGCCAATAAAGCCGTTAAAATCCCGGCCCTAGACGCCATCAAAAACAACGAGTGATCGCCTCTGTCACCTGCTCCACCGTTAGTCCATAACGTTCGTTCAGTTCGCCCAGCGACACGCGGTCGGTAAATTCCTTGGCTGCGCCGAAGTTCAGCACATGAGGATTACGGCTGCCGTCCGAGACATGATGATTCGCATAATATGCGGTCACTTTCTCGCCCCAGCCGCCTTCAAGCTGCCCGTCTTCAAGGGTGATGACCTGCTGGTGGCCATCACGCAACGACTCCAGTACGTCTGAATCCAGCGACGTGCACTGGCGCGGGTCGATAACCGTTGCCGTGATGCCATAATCGTCAGACAATGCGGCGGCCGTCTGCTCCGCCAACGGATACGCATTGCCCAGTCCGATGATCGCGACTTGCGAGCCCGTCTGATTGACCCGCCAATCCAGCATGTGACGCGCACCGGCATGCTGAGCCGTTACGCTAACGGTCCCGCGGACTGTTGCGGCAGATATGCCCCCGCTGGCGGAGCTGGCGGAGGCTGGCAGCGAAGCTGACTGGGGGCGGTCAGCAATCTGCCCACCCGTCACCGGCAGCAGCGTTGCATCCCGCTCCGCCGCCAGAATCGCCTCGCCCGGCACCCGAATCACCGCCGGACCAGCAGGGGCGTCCGCCGAACCGGCCGGCGCGGTAGCCCATGCCAGATCAGCTAGATAGTCGCGAGCCGAAGTCGGCACCAGCATCGTAACCCCTGGAATATTGGAGAACATCGTCACGTCATATGCGCCGGAATGCGTATTGTCCGAACCGGACAAGCCGCCCAGAAAATCAAGTACCGTGACTCGCGAACGGTTCAGGCTCATCTCCTGGAAGAACTGGTCGTAGGCGCGCTGGAAGAAGGACGCCGTGGTGGCCACCACCGGCGTGCCACCCGCCCGTGCGATGCCGGCAGCGTACGCCACGGCATGCGATTCGGTGATGCCCGTGTCTACATAATGTGCGCCCGCGCGCTCTCGGAACTCATGGGTGATGCCGTTCGAGCCCGGCGTGGCGGGGGAGATGACCACGAGTCCTGGCTCGGCGGCGAAACGCGGTTCGAGCGCGGCCATCGCCATTTTGCCGTAATGCTTGCGCGGATCGTCCGGCTTGCCGATTGCGGCATCCGGATTCTGCCAATGCGAGGCCTCGCACTGGCCTTCATGTGGTTCATGGTCGGACAGGTTGCAGTGATCCGAATGCCACGGTTCGCTGTGCAGCACGTTGCTTGTGGGGCGCACGCCGGTGTCGGAGACTGCCGGATCCAGCTCATGGACGTTACCGGCCGAGGCCGAGGATGCGCCGGCCACGTGACCGGCGCCGTCATATCCCGCACCCTTCAGCGTGTGGATATGGACCACCACCGGATGATCGATATTGCGCACTTCCTCGAAAGCCGCGACCAGCGCGGAAACATCGTTGCCGGCCTCCACATACCGATAATCCAAGCCAAACGCGTTGAACAGATTCGGCTGGGCGGTGCCACCGGACGCGCGCAGGCGGGCGAGCGGACCGTACATGCCACCGAAATCGCCGGCAATCGACATCTCATTGTCGTTGAACACAATGATGAGATTGCCGCCCTGCTCAGCCGCGTTGTTCAGTCCTTCAAACGCCACGCCCGAACTCAGCGAACCATCGCCGATCACGGCGATCACATTGCCGATGCCGCTGCCCGGCCCCTCCATGTCGCGGGTTTTCGCCAGGCCGCAGGCCAAGGAGATCGAAGTGCCGGTGTGCCCGAGCACGAACTGGTCGTGTTCGCTTTCGTCGGGGTTGGTGAAGCCGGTCACCTCGCCGAAACGGTTCGGATCCATATACGCGCCGGCCCGTCCTGTGAGCATCTTATGCACGTAGCTTTGGTGGGATACATCGAACACGATACGGTCACGCGGCGAATCGAAGACGCGATGCAGGGCCACCGTGGCCTCCACCATGCCCAGATTGGAGCCGATATGACCGCCGTGTTGGTGGCCATATGCCAGCAGCGTGGCGCGAATCTCGCGGCACAGTTCGGCGAGCTCGTCGGGGGCAAGGGCCTTGACATCGGCCGGGCTGGCAATGCGGCTCAGCAGATGGGAGTCGTCGCCATGGGAAGGGGTAATGCTCGGGGGTATGTCGTGAAGGCGTGCGGTCCTCTCGGCAGCGCCGGAGACGGCGAAGGAATCGCTTGAATCAAATCCGTTTCCTGACGCGCTGCGCATACCCTCGAATCTCCCTTCGCTAGTCTTTCCGAAGTTGAATGCTAACGCCCGGCATTGTCCGAGGTCCACATGACGAAGCAATGCCCCCAACATCTCCGTAAATGGGTGATTCGTTCGCTGCGCGATGTGGGACAATGAATGCGGTAATTCCTTTTGATACCAAGGAGCGCGCAATGAAGGCCGTATACGCATCCACCGTCAACCATGCCGATCCGCTTGCCGCGTTGGCAGTGGGCGAGCAGCCCGAACCCCAGGCCCGCCCGTTCTGGTCGACCGTTTCGGTGCGCGCGGTGACCGTAAACCATCACGACGTCTGGTCGCTACAGGGTGTGGGTCTCGCCGCCGAACAGACGCCGATGATCCTGGGCACCGATGCCGTGGGCATTCTGGACGAGGACATCCCCGGCAAGCATGGGCTCAAGGCCGGCAGCGAAGTGGTGCTGTACACGTTCGTCGGCACCGATGGCGCGGGCGTGGCCCCGGGCGAGCGCCGCACGATCCTCTCCGAGAAATACCCCGGCACGATGGCCGAGAAGACTTCCGTGCCGTCCGCCAACGTGTTCGCCAAGCCCGCAAGCCTCACCACGGCTGAGGCGGCCGCACTCGGCACCAGCTGGCTGACCGCCTACTCGCTGTTGTTCGATGCCGCCGGCATCAAGCCGGGCGACTCCGTGCTCATTCAGGGCGCGGGCGGCGGCGTGTCCACTGCGGCCATCCAGCTCGCCCATGCCGCCGGTCTGGAGGTGTTCGTCACCTCGCGCGACGCGGACAAGCGCTCCAAGGCGCTGAAACTTGGCGCGAACGCCGCGCTGGAGATCGGTGCCCGCCTGCCGCGCAAGGTCGATGCGGTGATCGAATCCGTGGGCGCGGCTACTTGGAGCCATTCGATGAAATCCGTGCGCCCCGGCGGCACCATCGCCATCTGCGGCGCCACCACCGGCGACCAGCCTGGTGCGGAGCTCACGCGACTGTTCTTCCAGGACATTCGCGTGCAGGGCTGCACCATGGGTTCGCGCGAGGATTTCGCCCGGCTGCTGCGCTTCGTGGAGCACGCCGACCTGCATCCGGTGATCGATTCCGTGGTCAGCGGGTTGGACGCCGCCCCCGAGGCGTTCGCCAGAATGATCGCCGGCGACATGTTCGGCAAGATCGTTATTGAGCTGTAAGCCTCACAGAATTATGTATTGAGAACGATTCGCTGTGTGGCTTAACTCCGCTATCAGGAGTACAGTGGGCCTTATTCTCAATAACTAGGGAGTAAATGATAATGGCAAATGAATCCAAGCCCGAAGTCGCAGTGGTCATGGGATCGGCCAGCGACTGGGAGACCATGAAGCGCGCCTGCGATATTCTCGACCAGTTCGGTGTCGTCTACCACAAGCAGGTCATTTCCGCGCACCGCACGCCCGAGCTCATGGCCGAGTTCGCGCACAACGCCCGCGCCAATGGCCTGAAGGTCATTATCGCCGGTGCCGGCGGTGCCGCCCACCTGCCGGGCATGATCGCCGCGCAGACCACACTGCCCGTAATCGGCGTGCCCGTGCGCTCCCACGCCCTGTCCGGCTGGGATTCGCTGCTGTCCATCGTGCAGATGCCCGGCGGCATTCCGGTGGCCACCACCGCCGTCGGCAACTCCGGTGCCACCAACGCCGGCCTGCTCGCCGTGCAGATGCTCTCCGCCTTCGAGCCCGAACTGGCCGACAAGCTTGAGGATTACCGTAACGAACTGAAGGAAAAGGTGGCCGAATCCAATGCCCAGCTTGTCTGAAGAAACGGGCGGCCGCGTCTCCATGCTGATGCCGGGCTCGACCATCGGCATCATCGGCGGCGGCCAGCTCGGCCGCATGATGGCTCTGTCCGCCCGCTACATGGGCTTCCGCGTCGGCGTGCTTGACCCAACGCCGAACTGCCCGACCGGTCAGGTGGCCGAGCTGGGCATCAGCGTGCTGCACCAGCATGTCATCGGCGATAACCCCGCCCGCCTGCGGGAGCTGGTGACCCAGGCTAAAAGCCGCAGCGACCTGCTCATCTTCTCCGGCGGCTTAGGCCCTACCGAGGACGACCTGACCAAGGAGACAGTGGCCGAGGTCTTTGGCGATACGCTGCATTTTGACGAGACCGAGTGGGACAAAATTCTGGCTTTCTTTGCCCGGACAAATCGCCGCCCCACCGAGAATAACCGCAAGCAGGCCATGGTGCCGACAAACGGCCGCAAGATCATCAACGACCACGGCACCGCCACCGCACCGTGGCGCGCCGTCAACAACTTCGATGAGCTTGACGCCGCATTGGATGATATTCATTATCCGGCCGTGCTGAAAACCGTGTCCGGCGGCTACGACGGCCACGGTCAGCTCGTGCTGCGTTCCGACGCCGACTTGGAGAAGATCCGCTCCCGCTCCGACCGTGGTGGTGGCTTCCCGCCGAGCATCCTGGAAGGCTTCGTCGACTTCGCATTCGAGGCTTCGATTCTGGTCTCCGGCAACGGCAGGGACTTCGTCACCTTCCCGATTGTGCGTAACGAGCACCGCAACAACATCCTGCATATGACCATCGCCCCCGCCGAGGTGTCCGAACATGTGGCTCGCGAAGCGCATGAACTGGCGATTCGCCTGGCCAAGGGCTTCGAACTGGCTGGCACGCTGGCCATCGAACTGTTCATCACCAAGGACGATCAGGTCATCGTCAACGAGCTCGCCCCGCGCCCGCACAACTCCGGCCACTACACCATCGAGGCCTGCTCGATGGATCAGTTCGACGCCCACATCCGCGGCATCGCCGGCTGGCCCCTGCCCAAGCCCAAGCTGCTCTCGCCGGCCGTGATGGTCAACGTACTTGGCCAGCATGTGGAACCGACGCGCGCGCTGATCGCCACCCACCCGGAGTGGAATGTGCACGACTACGGCAAGGCCGAAGTGCGCCACGACCGCAAGATGGGCCACATCACCGTGCTCACCGACGACCCGGCCAAGACGGTCGCTGACCTTGAGGCCACCGGCTGCTGGGACGACCTGAAAAAGAAGGCGTGACCTTACCGATGGTTGAACATATCGAACGCCAGACCAAGCAGAAGGACGCGATTCGCGCCGCCTTGGCCGACTGCGAGGAGTTCATCTCCGCTCAGGACCTGCACCGCAGGCTGGAGGACGAAGGCTCGAAAATCGGCTTGGCCACCGTATACCGCCAGCTCAACGCCTTGGCCGATGCCGGTGCCGCCGACACGATCCGCCTGGACGGCCAGCAGCTGTTCCGCCTATGCGGCGACGACGGACATCACCACCACTTGGTGTGCAGGCGGTGCGGCAAAACCGTGGAAATCGACCCGCCCAGCGAGGCTTGGCTGCGCAAAGTGGCCGACGGCCACGGCTTCACCGTTGAATCCCACACCTTGGAGGTCTTCGGACTGTGCTCTGATTGCCAAAAGGAGCAGAAAGCGCAGAAGGCTCAGAAAGCAGTGAGCGAATAACAAATGGGATCGGCTTCAAAGCCGATCCCATTTGTTATTCCGCTGCTATTCCACTGACTTCAGCGCGCCGAGCATGCTGTTTCTTTGAGGTCGTGTTCTGCACGATGCCTTTCACGCCGTCCAGCTTCATGAGCTTGGCGCTGCGCGACTCCACATTGGAGGTCTCGTGGTTCTTGAGCCGCACCATATAGGCGTTCGACTGGTGCTGCTCGCCGAACACGTGCTTATAGCCACCCGAAGTCATGAACATGAAATGCCCGAAGTAGGGAAGCCGGCTTGTCACGCAGCTTGCGTTTGGCCGCTACCCAGGCCGGTACCACGGTGCTCGCCCAGGCCAGCAGGAACGCCGCCAGGGTGATGGCAGGGTGGAACGCCAGCATGACACGCCGATGTAAATGCAAATGATAATAATTCTCAATACATGTTATTCTGTCGTGTTGGTGGCTGGGCGATGATGCAGCAACAGCAGCATCGCCCAGCCGTTCGGCTAATTAGAGAGGAAAACCCAATCATGTCCATCATGTCCAACGCCAAGCGCGCGCTCGCCATCGCGGCCGCCGCGGCGACCCTGCTCTCGATGGCCGCCTGCGGTTCCAGCAACGCCGCCAGCGGCAAGTCCGATTCCAGCGGCGCCGCGTCTTCCGGCAAGATCGAGGTCGTCGCCTCCATCAACCAGTGGGGTTCCGTGGCCGAAGACCTCGGCGGCAGCAACGTCGAAGTCACCAACATCATGACCAAGACCAACGTCGAGGCGCACGATTACGAGCCCACCAGCCAGGATGTCGCCAAGTTCGGCACCGCCAAGGTAGCCGTAGTCAACGGCGCCGATTACGACCCGTGGGCCACCAAGGCCGCCCAGCCGACCAAGGCCACGCTGGTCACCGCCGCCGAAACCGCCGGCATCAAGGAAGGCGACAACCCGCACGTCTGGTTCTCCGCCAAGGTGCGTTCCAACACCGCCGACGCCATCACCGCCGCCTACCAGAAGGCCGACCCGAGCCACAAGGACGACTACGCCAAGCTCAACAAAGAATGGCACGCCAAGGAAGACCAGCTTGAGTCCAAGATCAAGGAGACTTCCGCCAAGACCGAGGGCCTGCCGTACGCCGCCACCGAATCCGTGGCCTGGTACCTGGCCGACGACCTCAAGATGACCGACGCCACTCCGAAGGGCTACGCCCAGGCCTCCGCCAACGAGAGCGAGCCGACCTCGGCCGACATCAAGGACTTCCAGGACACCCTGAAGGCCGGCTTCATCAAGATGTTCGTCTTCAACAGCCAGGAAGCAAACTCCACTACTGACCAGATCACCGGTGCCGCCAAGGACGCCAACGTGCCGATCGTGGAGCTCGCCGAGCAGATGCCGAAGCAGTACACCAACCTGCTCGACTGGATGAGCGCACTGGTCGACCAGTTCGCCGCCGCCGTGAAGTAATGCGGCAGTAGCCGTCAATCCGCAACAGCGATAAGGGGAATAATCAAGTCAGATAGCGAGGCGTTGTCTAGGGGAGAACAGAACACTTCGCTATCAGGGATAGGCTCCTTATATATCAGGGTGCTTCGGGGATGTCCCGAGGCACCCTTTGCGTTAGGGTGAATAGTTAGGAAACGGTAAGAAAAATAGTGGAACTATGGATTTTCCAAGGTTCAGCGGCAACAATATGCCCTTGAAAAGTCACATACGGAAACAGGCGAATGAGCGAGAACACTAGTAATACCACCACAGTGAAACCCCATTTCAAGCTTTGGGCCAAAAAGGTCGAAGCCAATGAAGTCACGCCCCAACACCCCCACAAGCCCTTCCCCGGCTGGGTGTACGGCGTGCTCTTCGTTATCTTCGACATCATTGTCGTGACGGCGCTCGAAGTGGGCGTTTCGTCCAGCTCCACCCGTGTGCAGCTGTCCAGTCCGACCGTCGGATTCGGCTTCGTGAGCAAGATGTGGACCGACGGCAATTTCGTATTCGTGCTCAACGTGATACTTGTCGCGTTGCTGTACCTCATGTTGCTGATGCTGTTCAACCGGTTCTGGACGGCAAGCATCGTGATTCTCGCGGTCGGAATCATCGTGGCCGCCATCGAACATTTCAAGGTCGAGATCCGTTACGAGGCCATTCTGCCCGCCGATCTAGGCTTCCTTGGCTCGAACACCGGCAACATGCTCACCTTCATTCCGGCCGGTGCGCATGTGACCATCCTCGTGGCACTCGGCGCGTTCGCCGTACTGCTCGCGCTGATTCTGGTGCTGCGTCATTTCGATGGGCGCAAAGGTCGCATGATTCGTACGGATAACCTGAGCCTGAACCTCACCTCCCGTCTGATTCTTCTGCTGCTGCCGATTCTGGTGTTCGCGTTGTACTGCATTCATGTGAGCACCACCGATTCGCTGGCCAACAAGTTCTCCCGCGCCTTGGGAGACACGCCATCCATGTGGGATTCCGTGTATGACGCGCAGCGCAATGGTCCGCTCGTGGCCTTCACCCGCCAGCTCAACCCGAAGATCATGGACAAGCCGAGCAACTACTCCGAGGAGACCATGAAGAAGGTCGCCGCTCGCTATCAGAAGGAAGCGGAGACAATCAACGCCTCCCGCACCAACAACCTCACTGATTCGACAGTGGTGTACGTGTTGTCCGAATCCTTCTCTGACCCGAGCCGCGTGCCGGGACTGAAGACCAATAAGGATTCGATGCCCAACATCCGCAAGATCAAGGCGGGCACCACCTCCGGCCTGATGCTCTCCTCCGGCTACGGCGGAGGTACGGCCAATCTCGAATACATGGGACTTTCCGGCCTGAGCATGGCCAATTTCGAGTCCTCCCTGTCCAGCCCGTACCAGCAGCTGGTCCCGAGCCAGCATTGGACTCCCACCATCAACCAGCTGTGGGGCGCGCCCGTCAACTCGCTCGGCTACCACCCGTACGAATCCAGCATGTACTCGCGTGCCACGAACTACAAGAAGTTCGGCTTCTCGCACTTCTACACGTTGACCGGTCCGGACGTGATCAAGTATCAGGACAAGATCGACGAGTCGCCGTACGTCTCTGATAAGTCTTCCTATGATTCTGCGTTGGAAGGCATCAAGTCCGGCAAGACGAACAAGTTCATTCAGATCATTACCATGCAGAATCACATGCCCTACCACGAGTGGTATGAGAATAACGACTACACCGCCGAATCCACCACGGGTACGCCGCTGGGTGATGATGAACAGCAGTCGATTGAGACCTATCAAAAGGGTGTGGAGATTACCGATCAGGCCACTCAGGAGTTCCTGAATGAACTGGATGCGCTGGATAAGCCCGTCACCGTGGTGTTCTATGGCGACCACTTGCCGGGCATCTACTCGTCCGCCAGCGAGGATGACAACAACTCCTTGGCCCTGCACCTGACCGATTACTTCATCTGGTCGAATAAGGCTTCCAGCTCCCAAGGCAATAAGGCAAGCGATGCAGCCTACTCCTCGCCGAACTTCTTCGTGGCGCAG